>ERZ506918.1209-NODE-1209-length-10293-cov-4.702872_pt1 | contig 10293 bp, 9 predicted proteins | sample MGYA00513975_ERZ506918 | MGnify/ENA metagenome assembly ERZ506918 | reverse complement strand
CCCGCCGTTCCGGCGGGCGGCCTGCGGCCCCACCCGCCCCCTGCATCAGCTCCAGTCAGATCTTACGCCTTGGCGGCAGCCTCGTTCAGGGCCTCCATCAGCCGGGGCACATCAATGCCGTGGGCCAGGGCGCCCTGCTCAATGTTCTCAAAGTGGGCGGCGGCGCAGCCGATGCACCCCATGCCGAAGCGCTGCAGTACCTCTACAGTAGCAGGATATTTCTGTACGATCTCCATGATGCCCATATCTTTTGTAATCAGCATAATTTATTATCTCCTTGCAGTTAAATTGGGGGAGGCAAACTCCCCTCCCTTAGTATAGTTATTTTTCCCCTATTTGTAAACAGAATCCGAACTTTTTTGCAAAGTCCCCCGTTCTGCCCGCCCGTTCATTGACAAGCGCCGCCGCCATGGTGTAAAATGATGCGGAACAAAGCCCCCGCCGGGGCCAATTTACAAGAAAAGGCACGAGGAACATTATGAAAACGACAACACGCCTGCTGGCTCTGCTGCTGGCACTCTGCATGGTATTTGCCTTTGCCGCCTGCGGCAAAGACCCCAGCGACCCCACCGATCCGACCGATCCCAGCAATCCCACTACCCCCACCGATCCTGATAACCCCAATCCCGATGAGCCCTCCAAGGAGGAGATCCTCAAGGAACTGCAAAAGACCATGCTGGAAAATACGCTGGCCATGCAGCAGAAGAACAAGGATACCATCGGCTGGCTGTATATTGATGGCACCACCGTCAATGATGTGGTGGTCAAGGTCAATTATAACGATGATAACAAGTACTACCTGCGCCGCAATGCCAATGGTGAGAACGATAACGACGGCTGCTACTATGCCGATTTCCGCTGCACCAGCGGCAATCGCTCCACCATCTCGAAGAATACCGTCATCTACGGCCACAATCTGGGCCGGGCCGAAAATGCCCTGCTGACCGATTATCAGAACCACGCAAACGGCCCCAAGTTCGCTCAGCTGCTGAAGTATCAGGACGAGGATTTTGCCAAGACCCATCCTTATATCTACTACTCCACCATCGAAGAGGACATGGTCTGGCAGGTATTTGCGGTATTCTACACCGATATCAAGTTCGACTACATCAACCCCAACCCCGCCGATGCCACCTTCAATAGCCTCATCAAAAAGGCCCAGGATCTTTCCTTCTACGATTATGATGTGGAAGTGACCAGCAACGATAAGATCCTCACCCTCTCCACCTGCACCTACCGTCTGGCGGATGATACCAAGCTGCACTATCCCAATGACTACCGCTATGTCGTCATGGCCAAGCTGCTGCCCGCCGATGCCGTGCTGGAGGATACCGTTTCCCTCACCGTCACCAAGAACGCCCCGGTAAAACCCGCCGGCGAATGATGCCCCATCCAATAAGGCCCCCTTTCCCACCGGGAAAGGGGGCCTTTCGCGTTCCCCTAAAGCCTCCCCTGTGTAAGGGGAGGTGTCAGCCGACCGGCTGACGGAGGGGTTGATAGCAGAGACCATGACGATGGAATCTTCCCGCCTAGGGGAGGTGTCAGCCGTACGGCTGACGGAGGGGTTGTTGGCGCAAACTATGTCATCAAACGCCCCGGCGGCGAACTGTACGGGTCTTGCACTCTGCAAAATCAGTGCGACGCCGCCAGGCGACTACAATCATGGCCTAAATATCTTTTGCCTGCTTTTCTTCACAGAAAAGCCCTCGCCGCCGGGCCGCCGCAAAAAAGAAAGCCCCCGCCATGTGGCAGGGGCCTTGCTTGTCTTTTGTGGTTTGGGAATTACAGCTTGCCCAGCTTGGTGCGGCAGCTGCGGCAGACATACTTGTCGTCATAGGTAGCCAGCTCTTCCTTGGAGCCGCAGAAAATGCAGCAGGGCAGGTACTTCTTAAGAATGACCTGATCACCGTCTACATAAATTTCAACATCACTGTGGATGTCGATGCCGAGGGTGCGGCGAAGCTCTACAGGGAGAACGATACGGCCGAGGTTGTCAACTTTTCTTACGATGCCGGTGGATTTCATGGTACAGGTTCCTCCTTAATAAAGTTAGGTGGTTTGCTGGCGGTTTACAATATCTTCTAATATTCTCGCTTTTTCTCTACCTTGCTACTAAGTGTACTATTATTTTCCATGAAATTCAAGAGGTAATTAGCACAATTTCGCAAATCTTGTGGATAATTTTTGCCCCTAATTTGCCGCTTTTTTGGTTATTGTTGCTAAAATTGATAAAACGCGCACAGATTCCGTTATTTTACATAATTCGATAAAACACATCAAAAAAGGAAAACATTAGCGCAATACGCTCCCGTAAGGAGAAAAAGATGTTGATAATTCATCTCTATTCCCGCCAAATCGAAGAAGGGAGCCCTGCCCATGATGAATGGTATCCTTACCGCCCTGCTTATTTTTTCGGTCGTCACCGCGGCCTTCACCGGCCGGATGGAGGCCCTTTCCGCCGCGGCGCTTTCCGGCTGCGGGGAAGCCGTAAGCCTGGTCATTGCCCTCACCGGTATGCTGTGTCTGTGGAGCGGCCTGATGGAGATTGCCCGCCGCTGCCGCCTTACGGAAGCGCTGGCCCGGCTGCTGCGTCCTCTTACCCGGTGGCTGTTCCCCACAGTGCCGCAGGGCAGCCCCGCCATGCAGGCCATCTCCATGAATCTTTCCGCCAATTTGCTGGGTCTGGGCAATGCCGCTACTCCCCTGGGCCTTGCCGCTATGCGGGAGCTGCAAAAGTTGAACCCCCATAAGGACAGCGCCAGCAATGCCATGGTCACCTTTGTAGCGATGAATACCGCCTCCCTCCAGCTCATCCCCACCACCTGCGCCGCGCTGCGGCAGCAGGCCGGCTCCGCCGCCCCCATGGAGATCCTGCCGGCGGTATGGCTTACCGGGCTTTCGTCCCTGGCCGTGGTCCTGCTGCTGGACCGTCTGCTGCGCGGGAAGTCCCGCCGGCCGGAATAAAGGCAGGCCCGTGCAGGCGCCCTTCACCCCATCCGCGAATTTCATCAAAAGGGAGGGCATTCCATGTCATTCAGCGCCTGGTTCATCCCGCTGCTCATCACCGGCCTGTTCAGCTGGGGCCTCTGCTCCGGCGTGGATGTGTTCGATTGCTTTTTGCAGGGAGCCAAAGAGGGGCTCAAAACCGCCGCCTCCATCACCCCGGCCTTGGTCTGCCTGCTTACGGTGGTCACCATGTTCTGCCACAGCGGCGCCCTGGATGTCCTCACCGGCTTCCTTCACCCCGTGACTCAGCTTATCGGCTTCCCGGCGGAGGTACTGCCATTGGCCCTGCTGCGGCCGGTCTCCGGCAGCGGCGGTACCGCTCTGCTGCACCAGCTGCTGGGGGAATACGGCCCGGATAGCTTCATCGGGCGGGTAGGCAGTGTGCTGGCCGCCGCCTCAGAGACCACCTTCTACGCTATCGCGGTCTACTACGGCGCGGTGGGGATCCGCCGTACCCGCCACACCATGGCCGCTGCCCTCACCGGGGATCTGACTGCGGCGCTGGTCGGTGCCCTTGCGGTCCGCTTGCTGCTGGGGGTGTGACCTGCCTCATCAGAGGGAAACGGTATCCAGATAATGCAGGAAGAAGCTGCCGTCCGGCCGTGTCATTACGGAGAAACGGGTCCGGAAGTCCCCAATTTTATAGGGATTTTCATAATATACATTGCCGTGCAGTTCGTAACTGACGCTTACCTCGGATTTTTCCCGATCAATTTGAACCTCCGTGTTCCTGCACACCGGAGTATTCCCCCATCCAAAGCCGGACCAAAACACATACTCCCCGGTTTCGGGAACATAGGTATCTTCACCAAACTCATAATCCGGAATATCAAACACCTCCTCGGCCATCTGCTGTATCTTTTCTTTTGGAAAGTGGTAACACCCCTCATCATCCATGGTGACAAAATCATGGTACAGGTATTTCTCCTCCTCCATGAACATTACCGTACTTAAAATAAAAAGATGGACCTGCTGGTCCTCCAACGGATAGGCGGAGCTCCCCAGGATATCTCCAGAGTAAAAGGCAAAGTTGGTCAGCTGCGCGGTCAGAACCTCCGAGGAGGCCTGCAGTTCCTCCTGCATTGCGTCCCAGTCCAATGCGGACTTTCCCTGCGGGGCGTTGCCGACGCAGGCGCAAAGGCTAAAGCAAAGTGCCAAAGCGATTGCGAGTGATAGCATCTTTTTCATGGCGTTTTCTCCTGTATGTTTTTGCCGCTGCGGCAGGTTTTCTATCATTTTACCATGGGCGCCGCAGGTGGGCAACGGAAAATTTTAGGGCGGTGACGCCTGTTCCTTGCCAGCGTCCGCCCTCCTCACAATTTTTTAACAAAATTGCCACATTCGGCGCTATGCAAAAGACCCCGCCGGTGCTATAATATAAATTAGAATACTATGACCTGTAAGGAGGAAATAGCAATGATGGACAAGATCCTGGTAGCCGATGACGACCTGAATATCTGCGAGCTGCTGCGCCTGTACCTGGAAAAGGAGGGCTTCGAGGTGGTAATGGCCCACGATGGCGAAGAAGCCGTGGCCAAGTTCGAGAGCGAAAAGCCCTCTCTTATCCTCCTGGATATCATGATGCCCAAGCTGGATGGCTGGCAGGTTTGCCGGCAGATCCGCCAAAAGAGCGATTGCCCCATCATCATGCTCACCGCCAAGGGCGAAACCTTCGATAAGGTGCTGGGCCTGGAGCTGGGCGCCGATGACTATGTTGTCAAGCCCTTCGATACCAAGGAGATCGTGGCCCGCATCAAGGCCGTGCTGCGCCGCAGCAGCCCCGCTGGCACCGCCGAAGGCGAGGTCAAGGAGGTCAGCTACGATAAGCTCACCGTCAATATGACCCGCTACGAGCTCAAAGTGGATGGCAAGGTCGTGGATGCCCCGCCCAAGGAGCTGGAGCTCCTGTTCCACCTGGCCAGCCACCCCAACCGCGTATTCACCCGCGATCAGCTGCTGGATGAGGTCTGGGGCTTCGAGTACTACGGCGACAGCCGCACCGTCGATGTCCACATCAAGCGCCTGCGTGAAAAGCTGGAAGGCGTCAGCGATCAGTGGAGCCTCAAGACCGTTTGGGGCGTCGGCTATAAGTTCGAGGTCAAGGAATAAGAATGAAAACTTCGCAGAAAACCCTGATGGGCAAGTACTATTCGGTGTGCTGCGCCATCATTCTGCTCAGTATGGTATTGGTCGGCTCCATCTTTATGGTGCTGGCCAATGACTACCTGCGGGAGGAAAAAATCAGCCTGCTGGAGAAAAATGTGACCCAGGCCGCCCGCCTCACCATGGAAAATTACGCCGCCCACGAGTACCGCTATGTCAGCAGCGATACTCTGCAGCCGGTGTATGCCGTGCTGGGCTCCGCCATCGAGGCCGACATCTACCTTTCCGATAACAAGGGCAATATCCTCATTATGGCCCATACTACCGAGAGCGCCATCCCCCAGTCGGTGCCGCAGGCTGTCCTGGATAGCCTCTCCAAAACCGGCAGCTATCAGGGCTCCGTGGTCATGGCCGGCACCGGGGAAGACCCCCAGTACGCCGTGGCCACCCCCGTGGTGGATGAAAACGGCCTTCTGGTGGGTGCCGTTATGGCCACCGCCCGGGCTGCCAACCGTGCTCTGGCCGGCGATATGCTCCAGATGTTCCTCATCGCGGCCATCGTGGTGCTGGTGGTCAGCTTTATCGTCATTTATTTTGTCACCACCAGCCTGGTAAACCCCCTGCGGCAGATGGCCGCCGCTACCCGTGCCTTCGCTAAGGGCGATTTCTCGGTCCGGGTGCCGGTGGAGGGCGATGATGAGATCGGGCGGCTGGCCTCCGCCTTCAATAACATGGCCACCGAGCTGGCCCTCACCGAATCGGTGCGCCGCAGCTTTACCGCCAATGTCAGCCACGAATTAAAAACCCCCATGACCACCATCGGCGGCTTTGTCGATGGTATCCTGGATGGCACCATCCCGCCGGAGCGGCAGAACCACTATCTGCGCATTGTCTCCAGTGAGGTCCAGCGCCTTTCCCGCCTGGTGCGCAATATGCTCACCCTCAGCCAGATCGAGGCCGGCGAGCGCACCATCCAGCCCACCGAGGTGGAGATCACCTCCCTTGTCACCAATACCCTGCTGGGCTTCGAGCAGCGGCTGGAGGAAAAGCACATCGAGGTGGAGGGGCTGGATACCGACCGCTACTGGGTGCTGGCCGATGCCGACCTCATCCAGCAGGTGGTGTATAATCTCATCGATAACGCCGTCAAATTTGTCAATGAGGGCGGCACCCTTTCCTTCGACTTTTATACCGAGGGCGAGAATATCATGGTAGCGGTGCGCAATACCGGCTCCGGCGTCCTGCCGGAGGAGATCCCGCGGCTCTTCGACCGGTTCTACAAGACCGACCGCAGCCGCAGCCTGGATAAAAACGGCGTGGGCCTGGGGCTTTCCATCTGCCGCACCATTATGAATGTCCACGAGGGCGAGATTTTCGTCCGCAGCCAGCCCGGGGAATACACCGAGTTTGTATTCGGCCTCAAGGCCGACCCCGCCCACTACAAAAAAGGCGTCAACCGCAAAGCCCCTATGGTAGATGCCAGCTTTACCACATTGCCGGCGGCCCCCGCTGCCGGCCGGGAGGAGAAACAGCATGAGAAACCGCAGCAATGACAGCAACTACCACTGGGATTACCAGGATTACCGGGGCAACTACGGCCAAAGCCCCGCCCGCGCCCGGAAAAGCAGCGGCCTGAAGTACTTCCTCATCGCCATGGGGGTGGTCATCCTGCTGGTGGGGGCGCTGTGCGTCGGGGCCTCCGTCTGGGGCAGCAAGCCTGCCCCGCAGCCGGATCAGGATTCGTCCATCGGCAATGAGCTGGAGCACCTGCCGGAGATCGACCAGCAGAACAAGCCGGAGGATAATGTGCCGGATACCACCGAAGACGGCCTTTTGACTCCCGCCGGCATCTATAAAAAGTGCGCCCCCTCGGTGGTGGGCATCATCACCTACGGCAGCAGTTCCACCGCGCAGGGCAGCGGCATCATCCTTTCGGAAAACGGCTACATCATCACCAATGCCCATGTGGTCAGCGGCGGCGAAAAGTTCGAGGTCGTGCTGCAAAATGGCGATAGCTATGATGCCACCGTCATTGGGGCGGATAACCAGAGCGACCTGGCTCTGCTTAAAATGCAGAACCCGCCCGAGGGGCTGGTCGCGGCTACCTTCGGCAACAGCGATGAGCTGGAGGTCGGCGAAATGGTGGTCGCCATCGGCAATCCCGGCGGTCTGGCGCTGGCTTCTACCCAGACAGTCGGCTATATTTCGGCGGTGCAGCGCACCATCACCACCGAGCTGGGCTACACCATGGTCTGCATCCAGGCGGATGCCGCCATCAATCCCGGCAACAGCGGCGGCCCCCTCATCAATACCTACGGCCAGGTGGTGGGCATTACCTCCAGCAAGCTGGTGGAGGAAGGCTACGAGGGCATCGGCTTCTCCATCCCCATCAATACCGCCCTGCCCATTCTGGACGATTTAATGCAGCACGGCCGGGTGACCGGTCGGGCACAGCTGGGCATCACCGTGGTGGAAGTAGGCAGCAATGAAGCCAATTATTACGGCATCCCGGCGGGTCTGCGCATCATGTCCATCAATGAGGACAGCGATGTAGGCCGTCAGGGCGCCGAGGTCGGTGATATCATCACCTCCATTGATGGCTGGGCCATCACCAGCCGTGCCGATTGCAGCGATATCCTGGCACAGCACAAGCCCGGCGATACCGTGGAAATAAGCCTGTACCGGGCCAGCCGTACCGGCCGCGGCCAGACCTTCACCATCACAGTCACCCTGCTGGGGTCCTAAGCATCCCCCAAAGGCCGCCCACGGGCGGCTTTTCTGCCCCTTGTGCCATATTGCCCATAAAGCCGTGTCATTTCCGGGCAAACCTGCCAATGGCATTTCGGTCGGGAGTGATGTATAATTAAAAAGAGGAGGAAAGCAACCCGCATCGATACAGTTAAGGAGGTGCCGAACGATGAAAAAGAGGATATCAGCCGTACTGCTGGCCCTGGCCATGCTGCTCGCCACCGCCCATGCCATGCCAATTTATGTGGATGGCAGCGCCCTGGGCTGGCAAGAACCGCTGACCCTGGAGGTGGAAAGCGGCGACAGCATCGATAATGTCAAGCAGAAAATCCAGGATAAGAAAGGCACTCCGCCGGATCAGCAATACCTGTATTTCAGCGGTAAGTTTTTGGAGAACGGCCGCACTCTGGCAGATTATAATATCCAGAAGGAAAGCACCTTGCAACTGACTACCTTTTTGGAGGTAGCCGATTCAAAGAACCTGTCTGATGCTCTGAAATCCGATTCCGCGGTCATCCGCTTGACCGGGGATATTGAGATCACCGCCTATATGACGGTGAGTAGACCGGTGACCATCGATCTGAACGGCCACTTACTGAAAACAACCAGCGGGGTCAGCAACTTGATCCATGTCACCCCAAATGGAGAGCTGACGCTGGTTGACAGCAATCCCAATGCCGTTCACAAGTTCGATAAGAGCAACGCCCTGTGGAAGCTGGCAGGTGAAACCACCGCCGAAGAAAATATCATAGAGGTAAAGGGCGGCGCCATCACCGGCGGCACCGGCACAGGAGAAGCAGGAAATACCTGCGGCGGCGGTATCTATGTGAGGAAAGGCGGCACGCTCCTCATTCGGGGCGGCAATATCGTGGGCTGCACGGCGCGCGAGGGTGGCGGTATTTATGTGGAAGATGGCGGCCGGTTCGAGATGTCCGCCGGGACCATTACCGGCTGCACGGCCGGGCAGGAGGAAGGCAAGACGGCCAACGGCGTCTTTATCGCGGCGGGTGGCCGGTTTACGCAGTCACCCGGCGCCCAAATCACCGGAGAGGTCATCGGGGCCTATACGGTCACCTTCCAGTCGGAGGGTGGAAGCGAAGTAGCATCCCAGATCCGTGCCAACGCCCCTGCCGACCAACCTGCCGACCCCACTAAAGAGGGCTATACCTTCATCGGCTGGTACAACGGCGAAAGCGAATGGGACTTTGAGACCCCCGTGACCGCCGATTTGACCCTGACGGCAAAGTGGCAGCTCAACCGGTACACCATCACCTTTAAGCCGGAAAACGGCGGGCAGGATATCGTCATTAAGCAGGACTACGGCACGGCCATTACCGCCCCGGCCAACCCTACCAAAACAGGCTACACCTTTGCCGGCTGGGATAAGACCATTCCCTCCACCATGCCGGCCGGGGATATGACCATCACCGCCCAGTGGACCGAAAACCGGGTCATTGTCATCATCCGGCCGGATGACAGCAAGGATGAGCCGGATCCCGGCATCGTCCACCGGTGGGGCCCCTGGCGCTCCAATGGGGATGGGACCCATACCCGCCGCTGCACAGCCAGCGGCTGTTTCGACCAGCAAAACGGGAAGTGCTACGGCGGCGCCCCCAATTGCACCCAGCGGGCAAGCTGCATCCTGTGCGGCGCCAAATACGGCAAGCCCGCCCCCCCCCGCCACGCCTCCTTGGAAAAGCTGGAGGCGATAGCCGCCACAGCGGCGGCCAATGGCCGGGTGGAATGCTGGCACTGCACCGCCTGTGATAAGTACTTTGCGGACGCGAACGGCAAAACGGAGCTCACCGCGGAGAATACAGTAACCGAAAAGGTGCCGCCGAGCATCATCCAGGGCAACGACGCCCGATGGAAAAAGGGCGAAAGCAGCACCCTCACCTTCCGCTCCAACGCGGCGTTTGAGGACCTTATCGAGGTGTTGGTCGATGGCGCGGCGCTGCCCTCCGAAAGCTACGAGAAGCGGAATGGGGAAGGCAACATCATCGTAGAGCTGCGGGAAAGCTACCTGGAGCAGTTGGCCGAAGGGGAGCATACTTTGGCCATTCGCTCGGCAAGGGGAGATGCCACCACCCACTTTACCGTGGAGGCAGCACCCGATGAAACCCATCCGGTGAGCTGGTGGGTTTACGCGGCGGCTCTGGGGGCTTTTGCCATCGGCACCTGTGTCGCGGTGATCTCCTTCCGGCGCAAAAAAGCCGGATAAGTGACAGCAAATAGCAGAGATTCCGGATCTCCTTCGTACCAAGTGTACGGGGGAGATTTTTTATTCAATTTTCAAGGTACTGTTGGGAGGCGGGTTCCCGCTTAAGGCAGACCCCCCAAATTGCCCGATGAGGTCTGCTGAAGAAATTTTAGACCGGTGCCCCTGTTTGACCGGTGGGGCCGAAAGGCTCTCGATTTATTATTCGGGGAGAGGGG
>ERZ506918.1207-NODE-1207-length-10297-cov-5.293497_pt1 | contig 10297 bp, 6 predicted proteins | sample MGYA00513975_ERZ506918 | MGnify/ENA metagenome assembly ERZ506918 | reverse complement strand
GGGATGATGTGGTTCATGGTCAGGTCGCCCATCACACGAGCCTCAATCTGAATCTTCTTGGTATAGGTCTCCCACTTCACCTCGTTGCGCGCCTTCAACTCGCTCTCGCTCATCACGTTGGTCTTGGCAAACATCTCGATGCTCTCCTTGTCCAGGTAACGGTCGAAGACTACCGGGCAGGATGCCTCGCAGTCCAAGCCACGCTTCTGAGCCTCTTCCTTCCACTCGTCAGAATAGCCGTTGCCATCGAAGCGGATAGGCTTGCAGGTCTTGATATCCTCTCTTACGATGTCGATGATAGCCGATGTCTGGTCCTCGCCCTTTGCGATCAAGGCATCCACACGAGCCTTGAAGTTCTCGAGCGCCTCAGCTACGGCAGCATTCAATACGATGAGAGAAGATGCGCAGTTTGCCTCAGAACCTACGGCACGGAACTCGAAGCGGTTGCCGGTGAAGGCGAATGGTGAGGTACGGTTGCGGTCGGTATTGTCGATCATCAGCTCCGGAATCTCAGGGATATCCAGCTCCATTCCCTTCTTGCCAGCCAGGGCGAAGAGCTCCTCCTTGTCAGCCTTCTCGATATGGTCGAGCAGATCGGTGAGCTGCTTGCCCAGGAATGAGGAGATGATGGCTGGAGGTGCCTCGTTGGCTCCCAGACGGTGGGCATTGGTTGCACTCATGATGGATGCCTTCAGCAGTCCGTTGTGCTTATAGACACCCATCAGGGTCTCTACGATGAAGACCACGAAGCGGAGATTATCCTCAGGAGTCTTGCCGGCTGCATGGAGCAGCACGCCGGTATCGGTGCAGAGACTCCAGTTGTTGTGCTTGCCGGAACCGTTGACGCCAGCGAATGGCTTCTCGTGAAGGAGCACACGGAAACCGTGCTTGTGAGCCACACGCTTCATCAGACTCATCAGAAGCATATTGTGATCTACTGCAAGATTGCACTCCTCATAGATAGGTGCCAGCTCAAACTGGTTAGGAGCCACCTCGTTATGACGGGTCTTGCAAGGGATGCCGAGTTCGAGTGCCTGGATTTCAAGATCCTTCATGAAAGCCTGCACACGCTCTGGGATGGTTCCGAAATAATGGTCGTCCATCTGTTGGTTCTTGGCCGAATCGTGGCCCATCAGGGTGCGTCCGGTGAGCATCAGGTCTGGGCGAGCCGAATAGAGGCTCTCATCTACCAGGAAGTACTCCTGCTCCCATCCGAGATTGGTCTGCACCTTCTTTACCTGTGGGTAGAAGTAGTGGCACACCTCGGTAGCCGCCTCGCTCAGGGTATGGAGCGAGCGGAGCAATGGAGCCTTATAGTCCAGCGCCTCACCGGTATATGAAATAAAGATGGTAGGGATACAGAGGGTATCGTCGATGATAAACACAGGCGATGTAGGATCCCATGCAGAATAGCCGCGAGCCTCGAAGGTGTTACGGATACCGCCGTTAGGGAAAGAGCTGGCATCCGGTTCCTGCTGCACCAGCAGCTTGCCGGAGAATTCCTCTATCATACCACCCTTACCGTCGTGCTCCACGAAGGCATCGTGCTTCTCGGCAGTACCTTCTGTCAATGGCTGGAACCAGTGAGTATAATGCGTTACCCCGTTTTCCTCAGCCCAGAGCTTCATGCCGGCAGCCACGGCATCCGCGATGGAACGGTCCAGACGATTACCGTTGTCTATCACATCGATGAGCTTCTCGTACACATCAGATGGCAGATACTTGTACATCTTCTGGCGGTTGAATACATACTTGGCGAAGTACTCCGAAGGGCGCACCTTGGGAGCCTCTACCTCTACAGGTCTTTTCTTAAAGGCCTCGGCTACAACCTCAAATCTCAAATTAGCCATTCTTCTTTTATTATTTTATAAGTTTGCGGGTGCAAAGTTACGAAATAATTGGCTAACTGCTACCATTTTGCCCGTTTTTTTATGTATAATTCAAACTTTTCTTATTTTGATTACAGGATTCTGCCCACAATCTGCAACTTGAGCACAGGATAGAACTGGATTTTATCCACGATATCGGCGATGTCGCCGCCATCCTTGCCCATCGAATCATTGAGAGCTTTCCTGACATCCACCTCCTCGCCGTTCTGATAGATCTTCAGCTTGCCCATATACTGGCAGCCGATCTCCCAGCGGAAACCCAAACGGTTCTTGGGAACCACTCTTCCGAATCCCAGACCGAGATAAGGACGGAAGGAATTGCAGCGCAGGTCGGCATTGATATCACCATTCTTGTCGAACTTGATATTGTAATCCGAGAGTTCCGCACCTACGTTTTTCAGAATCTCATCTGAATATTCAGGATATTTACTGATAAACTGCGCCAGATCATCGCTGTGACCGCTCAACTTGGCAAGCTTGGCACCGCCGAAAGCGAAGCCGGCAGCCACGAAGAACTTGCTGTTGCCGCCGAAAGGATAGATATTCGCCTTGGCATGAAAGGCTGTGCGGGAGAAATCTGCATCAATATCCACCTCGGAATCAGGAATCCTTACTGTCTGTCCCTGAACGATGATAGAGGCATCTGTCGTTATGTTCGCCTTATCAGAAATCGAGAGAAACTTTGGCAGAATATCCACGCCTGCCTCCAGCTCCACGAAATTGGAAACAGGAGCCGCCACACCTATGCTGATACCTTCGGTACCCACGCCTGCATTCAGCCCCACATGATTGAATGCAGTTCTCTTGAACTGTGCAAAACCACTTGTTGTAAATACGAGGCACAAGATGGCCATCATCAAAATCTTTTTCATCATTTCCATTATTTTTTAATAGTTAGCATTCACATCTCACACACGTTATTTCTTCTTGCTTGCCTTCCACTCGAAGAGATAGTCGATGCCCTTGATCTTTACCTTGACAAAGAGATCGGCAGCCTTGCGGTCGGTGGTATAGAGATAGCCCGAAACCACTTCGCCCGGATGGATGGTGGTGCGCTCCAGATAGCCCAGGTCCTCAGGCATCTTGTCGGAATACTTCATGCGGTTGCCGTCTTCCAGCTGCTGCATCCGGCAGATACGGGTCTGGAAATCCTTCAGCGTATTGGAGGTTCCGGCATCAAACACCTGCGCGCCCAGGTTGGCATTCACGTTGTTCTCGCGTTCGGTCTGCACTATCGCCTTGTTCTTTACCGCACGCTTAGCCACTTTCTTCTTGAACTTGAAGATTTTCTTGTCATACTCATCAGCGCCCACCAGTTCGAAATCCTTTCGCTTGCCGCCCTTCATATCGTAGATTTCAATCTGAGAAGGGTCGATATCCACATTGATCATGCTCTTGTTGACGATGAAGACGCCGATTTCGCGGTAATCGCCGATGTTCTCATCCACCATCGAATTGCTCACGCCCACGATGAGTCCGTTCTTGTTGTAGTAAGGCCATGCCACACCGTTCTTATACTCGGTGAGGATTTCATCAGGCGAAGGGGTTTCCAGGATAGGCTGGTGGTCGGTGAGCGAATACTTGGAGTAGTTGCCGTCGGCATCCACCACTACATAAAATCCTTCAGGGATATCATTCTTGTAGGGAGTAAGGGTGCATACCCTGCCGTTCTCCGTGAAAGAGGCTCCTACCCCCATCTTCTTGCCCTGGTTCATGAAGAAATGCTCCTTCACGTTGCCGTTATTATAATAAGAGGTATATTCGCCCGAGAGCAGTCCTGCCAGATAGGTCTTCTTCTGCTCTACCTGTCCATCCTTGAAATAGGTGGTAAAGGTGCCGGCAAACTGGCTCTTGGCATCATCCTTCTTGTCGAGGACCACAAAGCTGCCTTCGCCCTGCAGTTCGCCGCTCATATAGTAGGTGCGGAACTCCTTGGCTGCCGTAGAATCAGCAGGATAGAGCGCCAGGCGATAATAGTTGGCGAAAGCCTTGTTAGGGGTTACCTTCCAGCTCTTGTTGTAATAGAGGGTGTCCAGCCGGTCTTGCGGAACGGGAGGAGTTTCTGGCACGATTTTCTCCTGTGCCAGGGCTGTCTGTCCTCCGAAGAGGGCAATCATCATGATGATGACCGAATACTTATTTTTCATCATAATTATTATGTTTTTAAATACTTAAGAATCTATCTATCAGTTTCTTTCTATAGAGTCTGCCCACCTTTACATAGTCGATTTCATCGAAAGGGGGATAGAAATGGCAAACATTGTCAACCACCTCGATGAGGTAATTGATGTTGACGATGAACTTCTGGTTTACCTGCATGAAATGAGGGGCGAGTGCGAGCAGGTCGGTGCTCTTCACGCTGCGTTTCAGCCTGATAGGCTTCCTGTTGTCAGCTACCACCACCTCCCAGCATCTCACTTCGTGATTATACTGGAAGAGGCAGACATTCTCCTTATCCACCAGCCTGAAATCCACGGAGTTGGTATAGAAGAGCAGCTTGCCGTTAGCAACGGGTGCATTCTTCACGCCAGCCCCTACCACTCTCTCAGCCTCTTTTTCAGCCTCTTTTTCAGCCTCAAGCTCTTTTTCTGCCTCTTTCTCTGCCTCTTTCTCCAGTCGTCTGACGATGGTATCCAGCTCCTGGGGATTGATAGGCTTGAGCAGCACATCGAAAGCCTGCTTGCGGAAGGCTGTCAGGATATATTCATCGTATGCCGTGTACATCACCACCTGGCAGCGGCGGTGCACGAATCCCGACAGCTTATCCAGGAAATCCAAGCCATTCACATCGGGCAGCTGGACATCCAGGAAGAGCACATCGGGCTGGTACCTATTTACCATCGCCAGGCCGTCAAGCCCACAGAGCGCGCATCCCAGCACCTCCATATCGTATTTCGTTTCCAATAAATCAGCCAAAGCCTTGCCTGAAGATTTATCGTCGTCTATGATTACAACTTTCATACACCTTATTATATTGTTTATATTCAAATTTCGCAAGTCCTGCTACATCACGAAGCCATCGGGTATGCATACCTGCGCCAGGCATCCTGCCACGCTGCCGTCTTCAGCCTTCCGGTTCTGCAGCGAGAAGGTCATCTTGTGGCGATTATGCTCGTTCACCACTGCCAGGGTCTGGGTGATAATACCCAGTCCGGTACGCTTCTTCCCCTTCTGGCGGATATCGAATCCCCTGCCGTTATCCAGCACGGAAACCTCGGTATAGCCCGGCTGCTTTCTGCCTACCTTTACCTGCAAGATCTTCCTTCCCTCCCAGCCTCTCAGTCCGTGAACCAGGGCATTCTCTACGAGAATCTGGACAAACATCGACGGGATATACGTATTCTCCACATCCACTTCGGGATCTATCAGCAGCGAGAAATCGAAATCATCGCCCATCAGCGGAGTTTCCACCGCTAGATACTGCTTCACGAAACCGATCTCTGCGGCCAGAGATACCTTCGACTGGCAGGACAGGTCCAGGTTGCTGCGTATCAACCGGGCAAGCCCCATCAGCTCGTCGGCTTCCGCCGTACCGGCATGCAGAATCTTGTTGTTGAGGACATTGAACACGAAATGAGGGGAGATTCGGTTTCTTGCCCCTTCCAGCTTCAACTGCAGTACGCGATGCCTGCTCTCTTCGAGCCGCTTGCCGGAGCGCATACTCTTGATGACGAAGAACATGCACAGCAGCAGAATCAGCAGCACTACAGCCAGGGCGATAGAGCGGGTCTGGTTCAACTGTGCCGTCTTGTGCTCAAGCACCAGGTCGTGGTGCAGTTTCAGCGTATCCTGGGTAAAGCGGTCCATGATTTCAGAAGCTCTCATCTTGATTCTGTTGTGCTCCAGCGAATCATTCTTCTGCATATCCCTGCGAAGATTCTCGAATGCCATGCGGTAATCGCCCTTGGCGAGGTAATATTGCTGCAGATACTGATTGCGGATCTGGCGCAGGTTGAAGGCAACGAGATTGCTGAGATTCTCTCCGAACTGCTGCCTCTCGCTGTCCAGAATGCGGGTAACAGCCGCCATATCTCCCTTCTTCACCTCCTGACCGATATGAATCGTATTACAGTAATATACCGCCTCTCGATCGTGGTTGGCCACCATGAAAGGCTCACTCTCGGCAAGATATTTCTCCGACTGGGCAATACTGTCCAGATTGAGATACACATCTGCCATATTCAGCTTGCAGAGATACATGTCGAAGCAGTCGTCCTTCTTGTGCTTCTCCAGCAACTGCTTCAGCTGCAGGAATTTGCGGAGCGACTGGGCATAATCTTTCTTATAATAGTAGTAGTTGCCGTAATTGTTCAGATAATATGCCTGCATAGCCAGCGACATCTGCGGGAGATGGTCTTCCGTCTGCCGATAGCACTGGAGCGATGCATCGAAATCATTGAGTTTCAGGTAGATGGTAGCCAGACCCACATAGAGGGAGACATTCTCCTCCTTAGGCAGCTGGAGAGAATCTACCAGAAAGAGCGCACGGCGATACCAGGAGGCAGCCTGCGGCAACTGATTCTTGAAGAGATAGGCATCACCCAGGTTGGCACAGATGCTAGGCGCCTGATGCTGCACATCGCTACGCATGGAATAGGCATAGGCAGACTGGTAGAGCGAAACCACCTCGTCTGCCTTGCGATGAAAATTATGATAGTTGATGCCCTGGCAGTTGTAGGTATAGGCAAGAAGTCCGTTGCGGCGCGGAGTATCGGGCTGACGGAGGGCGAAGCGCAAGGTGCGGTCCACATAGCCTACCGTAGAATCGGGCGTTGCCGACTGGCAGAACCATCTTCCCTTCCTGGCATAATACTCATAAAACGTGAGGCTGTCTTTCGCCAGCTTCATACCTTTTTCTATTTCCGTCTTAGCCTGCGGCGACTGCGCATTGAGGAGTTCATCGAGCTGATGCAGTTTTTCGATACGCAGGTTATCAGCAGTTTCCTCTGCCGATTTCCGGCAGGAAGCCAGGATCATCAGCAGAGGCAAGAGAGGCAGGAGAACCTGCCAGAGGCAAAACTTATCATTTTTCATCATTTCTATTATTTTCTACAGGGAGGGAGTGTCATCAGTCACAGTCAATACGCCCTGAAGGGGCAGAAGCTCCATACTCCACACGCCCTGAAAGGGCAGAAGCTCCTAGCCCAGGGCAACACCCTGGGTTAAGATGGACGCAAGCCTGCCGCCCTGTAAGGGCAAAAGCTTTCAAGTACCAAGCTATTTATAAGGCTTTTGCCCTTACAGGGCGCCTTACTGACTGCTACTATACCCAGGGCGATGCCCTGGGCTAGGAGCTTTTGGGCTTTCAGCCCGTCCTCGGCAGTCATTATCTAGGCTTATGACACACCCTCTGAGTTTTCTACGAATTTACCCTGCAAATATAGGTAAATTAACGCAGACGGGCAAGCTTTTGGAATATTTTTTTCTTCTTAAAGCCATCAAACTTACATTTTGATATCAGATTGAGATGCTTGCGGGCTGTTACTCGGGTGCTGCGGGTGTCATCGGCATCATCCTCCTCCATCATGGCACGGAACGTATCTTCTGATATACCATCCAATACTGTCATGTGGATAGGAGCATATTCTTCAGCATCCTCCAAGGTAGTCTTGTCGGTAACGCCTGTAGCCTCAGAATCATATTCAAGCGTAATCAGAATCTTCTTCTTTGCCGAATAGAAGATTACATACATATCGCCATCCTCATTGTCCTCACCCATATTGGTAAGGCCCAACTTGGCTGCCGCATTCTTCAGCGTCTTATAGTCGCTGCTTCCACCATTATAATAAATGATGCCGCCCTTACCCAGATTGAGACTTTCCGTAATCAGCAGCGCCAAAGGAGCCTTTGCCTCCAGCTGCGGAGTGATGGAAGGGAAGCCTGCATCTACCGGCTTGACGTTGCGAAGTGTCTTGGCTGCAGCCAGGAGCGGATAGCTCATCATCTTGCCAACCAACCCGGCATTTTCATCATATAACGGCTCATCAGCGTCATCTTCGTCAGAAGACTCCTTACCGAAGACTCCATCTCCTACCAGTGAGAACACGAAATCATTGCCGTTTCTCTGTATGGTACACTTCATTTCCTTGCCCTGCACAGTCTGGAACAGGCGCTTCTCAGCCTGATTAGCCACGTAGGCAGTTACATCCGTATAGGTGGTCTTCTCCTTATCATAATTAGCTACCTTAATAGACATTAGGATGTTAGCTTTTTCTTCCGGTACCAGCATCATAGCATCATCAAGGAGAAGCACACCACTAAGCGGACTCGTATAGGTTGGTATAGGCCATTCTTCATTGCCCAGAACATCAGAGAAGATGTGGATCACATTGGTATTGACACCTCCAGAGCCGCTTAAAATCAGTTCTACATATACATCCTTATCCTTGATGGTTATGTCCTTGGAAACCTCATCACCTCGATAGGTTCGGGCATATACGGTGGCTTTACCCTTCATATCCTTCGGTACATACACACTGAAGTTTCCGTCCACATCGGTCTGGAGAACTTCTGTCTTAGCCTTTTCCGTCTGCACCCATACCGCTGAGCGGATGCCGTCGCCCCGCTCATTCATCACCTTGCCATATACGCGAACCAGGTGAGGCAGCGTGATATCCACCTGACGTTTTTCTCCCGGAGAGAGGGCAGGAACCTTTACAGAAACCTTCTGGTCGATGCCACCATAGTACAGATCCTTCACTGTGATGCAGAAATCCGTATTGGCAGGAACATCATGCGAATAATATCCATTCGATTGGGTTACGGTAGAAGTCAGCAACTGTCCGATGTTCAATCTTACACCTGGCAGAACCTTGCCGGTATCATCCTTTACATATCCATAAACGGTGCCCTGCTTTTCAGGATCATCCAGATTAACCCAAGAGAAGTGAGTCACTTCTCCTACATATACATTTCCCTGAAGCTGGGCACTTCCTTCTTCCTCCCAGAGTCCTGTCTTCTCATTGAAGCTCCACAAAGGGATGCTGGCTGGCGGATTCTTGTCCATTCCGGCAGGTATCGGGAAGGTAAGCTTTGCCTTGCAGCCATCCTTGAGCTGCAGCTTGTCGCCATTTTCGGCATACATGTTCAGGTCGGTCATTCCGTAGGAAACCAGTTGGACGCTGGAGTTGTCGGAACGCACAGCGGCGAGGTCGCCACCCGGCATCATCTCAGAGAATCGTTCATTGTTAGGATCCAGATACACCATCTCCGACTTCACCTTTCCGGTATAGCCAACTCCGGTGCCATCCACCTTGTATCCATCCTGCGGCATATCAATCTTCATTTCGCCAGCCTGCAGGGTCTGGTCGGATGAAGAGGAATAGGTCTTGATGCTGGTGAAATCATTGTTCTCCTTCCTGCACATCACCACCTCCCAGCTTGCGCCATCGGCAGCATCATCGTCAGCATCCATAGAACGCACCACATCAAAATAGCCAGCCTTGCTGAATCTCACTACCGAGCGGTCGTTCTGGACACTTACTACCTGAATCTGGTCGAATTCAAAGAATCCGTCGGTATTGGTAGTAGCAGCAGAAGAGCCGCTCACGATGCTCACGCCCTCGATTGGAGTGCCGCTGGCATCTCTCACGATACCCGAAAGAGCGATGTCTTCCATTCTTCCTTCTACGAGTTCCGGTGGATTAATGCCTCCATCGTCGTCGTCATCATCATCTCCCTCATTCAGCAAATCCTGAATTTTACTGCATGAAGCGAACGTCATCAACATCATCAACAATGCCATGAACACAAAAGTTAAACTGTGATTTTTCCGTCTCATAAGCCTTACATGTTTATCAGTTAATACAAAATAGAATTTTATTGATTACACAAACAGAATCTTATTGATTGAACAAATAGAATCTTATTGATTGCAAAGATATATAAAAAAATGTATATTCGCAACCTCCCTTTTCGGGTCATCGTGCCTGTTTGTTATCAAATGCGTTTAAACGTCGTTTTTTCGGGCTTATTCGACAATAAAAAAAACAAACTATAAGGTTAAAACGGGCTGAAAGCCCAAAAGCTCTTAGCCCAGGGCATCGCCCTGGGTATAATAGCAATCAATAAGACGCCCTGTAAGGGCAAAAGCTTTGTATATTGTCCGGTATTTTAAAGCTTTTGCCCTTACAGGGCGACAGGTTTGCTGACGTAATTACCCAGGGCGCTGCCCTGGGCTAAGAGCTTCTGCCCTTTCAGGGCGTGCTGCTTCTGGAACTGGGCCTTCAGCCCGTACTTAAACCACTTGCGAAACTTGAGTAAAATATCTTCTATTATACTTGTAAAAAGTTGAGCCTTCCTCAACTCTCGCCCTCTACCCCATCCTGCATCAATACCACTGCACGGCATTGGAATAACCGCTTCGCTTATCGTACTTCAAAGCATCTGTAAGCGTAGAAGCGTTACAA
>ERZ506918.1206-NODE-1206-length-10299-cov-8.036509_pt1 | contig 10299 bp, 8 predicted proteins | sample MGYA00513975_ERZ506918 | MGnify/ENA metagenome assembly ERZ506918 | reverse complement strand
CTATTGCCCTGCGGGCAACAGGGTCCCACCCCAGCGGACGGTCCTCAGAGAAACTGTCAACCGTTCTATGGGAAGATGCAGTTTGCCTGCGCGACCCCAATGCGTGAAAGAGTGAATGGAAAATGACCGCAGTCATTTTCCATTCACAGAGTAAAACTATTTTTCCGCTGAATATGGCCAGAGCGAAAGCGGAGGCCATTATAAATCCCACATCAGGAGATGCAACATTTATGAAGGAAATTATTATGGGCTATCAGGGCGAGATGTCCCTGAAAGGCCTCAATCGCAACCAGTTTGAAGCAGCCATGATGAAGATCCTGCGCTACCGTCTCAAGACGGTGGGCAAGTTCAAGGTGTACTGCACCCAGTCCACCTTTTATATGGAACCCGAGGAAGAGGACGTGGATATGGACCTAGCCTTTGAGCGGGTCAGCAAGGTGTTCGGCCTTGCCGCGCTCAGCCGCGCCGTGGTGTGCGAAAAGGATTTCGATACCATTTGCCAGACCGCTGAGGATTATCTGGGCAGCGCGCTGCACGGCATCCGCACCTTCAAGGTGGAAGCCCGCCGCGCCGATAAGACCTACCCCATGACCAGCCCGGAGCTGATGCGGGAGCTGGGCGCTTACCTGCTGGGCAAGCACAACTACCTGAAGGTGGATGTGCATAACCCGCAGTTCAAGGTCATCGTGGAAATTCGCGATTACGGTGCGTATATTCACGGCCCGAAAATACCGGGCGAGGGCGGTCTGCCCGTGGGCACCAGCGGCCGTGCCCTGAATATGCTCTCCGGCGGCATCGACAGCCCGGTGGCAGCTTATCGTATGGCAAAGCGCGGTCTGGCACTGGATCACATCCATTTTGCGTCCCCTCCGTATACTTCTGAGCGTGCAAAACTAAAAGTAAAGGCCCTGGCGCAGCTTATTACCGTATATACCGGCAGCGCTAACCTGTTCGTGGTGCCCTACACCAAACCGCAGGAATACATTCGGGACAACGCCCCGGATGTGCTGTTCACGGTGCTGATGCGCCGCAGCATGATGCGCATTGCAAACGTGATCGCCAAAAAGCAGGGCTGCGAAGCGCTGGTCACCGGCGAAAGTCTGGCACAGGTGGCAAGCCAGACCGTCAAGGCTTTGCAGTGCACCGATGCCGCACAGGATCTGCCCATCCTGCGCCCGCTCATCGGTATGGACAAGACCGAGATCATCGAGACCTCCCGCCACATCAATACCTTTGAGACCAGCATCCTGCCCTACGAGGACTGCTGCACCATCTTCACCCCGCCGCACCCGAAGATCCGCCCCGAGCTGGAGGAGATCCTTGCTGCCGAAGCCGCTATGCCCGGCCTTGCCGCGCTGGAAGCCGAGGCCGCAGAGCAGACCGAGCGCATCCGGGTGCGCATCACCGATCAGGTAGAATTCGAGGGTTGATTTGTCCATGACAGCAGAGATCATCAGTGTGGGTACCGAGCTGCTGCTCGGCAACATTCTTAACACCAATGCCCAGTACCTCAGCCGGGAGCTGGCTGCACTGGGCATCACCGTCCGGCGGCAGAGCACCATCGGCGATAACCATGACCGTCTGGCAGATTTTGTCAACGAAGCAAAGCAGCGGTGCGATTTGTTGGTGTTCACCGGCGGGCTGGGCCCCACGGCGGACGACCTGACCAAGGAGACGGTGGCCGCCTGCTTTGGCGACACCCTTACCTTTGACTCCGACGAGTGGCAGAAGATCGTGGACTTCTTTACCCGCACCGGGCGCGAGACCACCCCCAACAACCGTAAGCAGGCCATGGTGCCGGTGCATGGGCATAAGGTGGTCAACCACCACGGCACCGCGCCGGGTGCATGGTTCGAGCAGGACGGTCACTGTGCCGTGCTGATGCCCGGCGTGCCCCACGAGATGAAGGCCATGTGGGAGGAAAGCGTGCGCCCGCTGCTGCTGGCGCGGCAAAGCTGCGCCCTGCACAGCCTGACGCTGCGGGTGCTTGGCGGCGAGAGCAATCTGGAATACCGGGTGCGTCCGCTGCTGGAAAACACGAATCCAACCGCCGCCATCTATTGCAAGACCGGTGAGTGCGAGATCCGCATCACCGCCCGGGCACAGAGCGACACCGAGGCACAGACCATGTGCCGCGCCTACGCCAAAAAGTTCTATGATCTGCTGGGCGATGCGGTGTATGATGAGGATGTCGCCGGGTTGGAAGAGACGGTGGTGCACACGCTGCAGGCCAACGGCCTGACCATTGCCACAGCCGAAAGCTGCACCGGCGGCATGATCGCCCAGCGCCTGACCAACGTGTCCGGCGCAAGCGAGGTGTTCGGCTACGGCTTTGTGACCTACTGGGAGCAGGCCAAGGCGAAGCTTGTCGGGGTAGACCCGGCGGTCATTGCGCAATATAATGTGGTGTCGGCTCCCGTGGCGGCGCAGATGGCGCTGGGCGCGGCAAAGGCCGCCGGTGCGGATATCGCGGTCAGCGTTACCGGTCTGGCAGGCCCCGGCGGCGGTGACGCCGTCCGGCCTGTGGGCACGGTGTATCTGGGTGCTGCCCGGGGAGACAAGGTGTATGTGAAAAAGCTGTTCGTCTCCCGCCCGGACCGTGCACTCATCCGCGCCCGCGCCGCACAGACTGCGCTGGAACTGGCGCTGCGGCTGGCGCAGGGCAAGACCCCGGCCGGTACGCAGGTGCTGCCCGAAAGCGCACAGCATGACCCCGCCGCCCTGACCGCCTTGGACGAGACCCTGCGGGCAGAGTAAGGGCGGCCCCTGCGGCCGCAGGGGGGGATGCGTCATGACAAATAAGGAAGAGCGCCCGACAGGCTGTGTGCTGCGGCTGTTCGGTGTGCCGGAGCAGACCGTGCAAAAAGCAGTGGAAACCCTGCCGGACACTTGGCAGGGCACGGTACACTGTCGCACCCGTGGTGCGGAAACGCTGGTGGCACTGCAAAGCAGCACCCCGCAGCAGCTGCACCGGGCGGTACAGCAGTTGCGGACAAGCCTTGCCCCGGCGCTGTATGGGGAAGGGGAGCAGACCCTTGCCGCCGCCGCAGTGCAGGCGCTGGAGCAGCACCGCAAGCTTTTGGTGTGCAGTGATGCCGCCGCCGGGGCGCTATTGGAGACCCGACTGGAAAACCTTTCCGGCGCGGAAAAGGTGTTCGATTTTGGTGCTATGAGCTACGCCAATGCGGCGCTTACCGCCCGGCTCAGCCGGAAGCTGCGCAAAGCGCCGCAGGCAGAGCCTGCCCGCACACTGGCGCGGGTGCAGGTTATGCAGAAGCTGACCGGTGCCGCACTGGCGGTGGGCTGTGTGGAACTGCCCCAAAGCCGCTTGCTGCTGGTGGGCGGCAAAAAGGGCTGCTGGCTGCGGTGTGTATCGCCGGACGAGAACCCCGGTCTGTGGCTGCTGGATTTGCTGCGCCGCGCCGCCTGCGGTCTGCCGCAGGCAGGGGGCACAAGCTGGCAGCCCTACGGCAAAGCCGTACCGGATGCAGCCCTGACCCCTGCCTCCCTCACGGCGGCACCGCCCGCGCCGCCGCGCCCGAAGCGCCGCAGGCTGGGCAAGGCACTGGTGGTGCTTTTGCTGCTGGCACTGGCAGCACTGGCTGCGGGCTGGTATTATACCGGCGGCGACCTTGCCGCCCTGCCCCAAAAGCTGCAAAGCCTTGGCGCAGAAAGCTTGCCCCACGCCGGGGCAAGGCTGGTGTGAACGTCGTAGCGGCTATCTTCCATAGAAAAGCAAAAACCAAGCCCGGAGGGTTCGTAAACCTTCCGGGCTTGGTTTTTGCACTGGCGTCCCCGATGTGATTCGAACACACGGCCTTCCGCTTAGGAGTAGGGGCTGAAGCAATAAATCCTAGACAAAAGTAGGTAAAACAAGTAACGTTTTATCAATGGATTTTTTGTTGCGCTGTCAATCCGAGTAAAGAACACAAACCCCGAAATAAAACGAGTAAAAGGCTTTTCATTAGCAGAAAATTAGCAGAGCTAATGAAAAGTGGAAGGTTCATTGTAAAATGCCCACCTTTCATTAGCTGGGAAGTGTACGTTTCCCTACGGATATTTGCTTGTTTAGCATTCGTGAACCAGACCATACAGCCGTAGCTGGTGTGATGGACAAATGTTTTCAATAGAAAAAGACCAGAGCTTTCTGCGAGAAAACTCTGGTCTATGTAACAGTGCGAATGGAAATGCGCATTGTCTTGTAAAAGGAAGGGGCTTATGGTATTCTTACGGGAGTAAAGGCACTGGATGCAAGGAACTTTGCGTGATTTTAGGAGTGTGCGATGGAAAAGAAATTTAATATTGTAGTCGGTGAAGATGGAACTGTAAAACTCCCAGATGCGGTTCTGGAAAAACTTGAAGTCAAACCCGGAGAGGAAGTTCGATTCGAGGTGGATGACAATTTCTATGCAGTCAGGCTTCTATCGCGGATAGAAGCTGAACGCTTGGATTACTTGAATTGGATGCATAATAAACACTGCCCCTCTATTGAGGAAATGATTGCAGAATCGAGAAAACAAGCCACCCGGAACATTGTGATCTCCCGTATCCTTGATGGGATGCCGGCAGAAAAAATCGCAGAAGACTATGAAGTTTCACTCGACTATGTAAAACAGCTTGCCCATCAGCTGAAGATGGATATAGAGGAAGCTAAGGCGAAAAAACACAAGGAAACGGGATTATCATAAAACAAGCAGCGGCAGATTTCCATATACGGAAACTGCCGCTGCTTATGTATAGAGGTTTATAGGTTCTTTGCAAGATTTTTAATGAGTGTAGCCATAGAGGGGTCAGCCAGCAGTTTAGCAAGAGCTGCTGCCGCATCTGTATCGACTGGACTGGCTTTGGGAGTGGATTGCTCTGCGCGAGGGAGGGCTTCAGGCTCTGCACCATGATGCTGATAGAAGAAATCGTCGAATCGTTGTGCGTTCAAACGCCGATCATCATCCAGAATGTGTGCGTACTGCTCGGTGACCATCGAAGCCTGTGCATGACCGGAATCGCCCTGCACGGCTTTGATATCGCCGCCGTTCAGCTTGAGCTTGTATGTAATGCTGGAGTGTCGGAAGCTGTGGAAAACCACTTTGGGGAGATCGTTTTCCTCAATCAGCTGCTTCAATGCACCGTTAATGGTGGATTGTTCGGTCGGCATTCCCAGCGGGCCGGCAACCACGAGATTATAGTCTGCATACTCTGCACCCAGTGCGTCCTTTGTCATGTCCTGCTCGGCTTTATAGTGGACAAGCATTTCAGCAACTGTTTTGGGGAGAAAAATGGTTCGGATACTGCTGTCTGTTTTAGGGCTTTTCAGAACCTGGACCGTGGTGCAGCGGGAACTCAGCGAGGGAAAACGAGTGATGACATTTTTATTTTCCAAGGCGTTCAGCGAAGCAATATCTACACGCTGCAATTCCTTATTTATGTAAATGGAGGCTCGCCCGGCTTCAATGCTTTCGGGGGAGATATCCACACAATCCCATGTCAGACCGAGCAATTCCCCTAAGCGCAGGGAACAAGAGAAGGAGAGGTTGATGCAAAGCCGGAGCCGTGGATCATCACAGACTTCTAAGGCATGGAACAGGGTCTCGGCAGTCCAGATATCACGCTTCTTTGCAGTGTATTTGGGCAAGGTGGCATAAATACAGGGATTCTTTTCCATAAGTTCCCACTTTACAGCCTGCTCAAAGGCACTTCTCAAAATTTTGTGAACCGAACGAACCGTGCCGGGAGAAACGTATTGATGCTGACGCTTTCCACACATAGGGTCGACTGCTTCGTATTTGAGCAGCCGCTGATAATATCCCTCAATTACGCGGGTGGTGAGATCCTGCAGCTTCATCGAGCCGATAAGCGGTACTATGTAGTTTGAGATCAGTGCAGTGTTTGATTGATAGGTTGAAAGTGCCCATTTGGTTCTTCCGTACAGGGTGACGTATTCTTTAAGCAGGTCTTTTAGAGTTCGGCACTGGGGTGCCACAAAGGTACCGACGGATTCTTTGTATTCGACCTCTTTCTTACGGTTTTTGGCATCTGCAAGGTCGGTAAAGGTTTCCCATTTCTGCTTTAGCGTTCCATTAGTGTGTTTGTAGGTATAGACAACGCAGTATCGGTTATTGCGTTTGACAATGCTAGCCATTATACATCCTCCTCTACTTTACGTTTGGACTTCAGAACTTCATCGAAAGCATCTTTTTGGATGCGTTTTACCCTTCCCAACTTCATCGTTGGAATTCCTTCTTTGAGAACCCACGAGTCAAGTGTTGGGCGGCTGATTCCGTAAAAAGCCTGAATTTCCTGAAAACTGTAGTATTTCCCATTCTTGGGACATTGCAGTTTTAGCGGCGGCTCCTCATGCGTTTCTTTTTTCGATTTTTGAAGTTGGTATGTAGATTGGCTTTTAAGCCATGCCTTAAAACTTTTTTTGGTAATGCGCGGCCTGTCGGCCACGCGCTCAATGACGAAACAATCTCGGTATTTTTTGCAATCAAGAATCCCATAAACATTCTTGCGTGGGATACCGAGTAGTTTTGCCATTTCCGGGATGGAGATGGTTTGCGCTTCAATCTCCCGGTCACGCTCCCGGTCAGCTGCTGTGCGGTAGCGGCTTTGTGACCGGTACCACTGCTCAAATTCCTTTTTGGGAATCCTCATACAGAAGTCTGTCGTTTCTGTTTTCAACTTGCCCTGTCGGATGAGTGTATAGATCGTTTCGGGTTTCACCTTCAATATCTCGGCGGCGTCAGGAACGGAATAGGACCGTTTGCAAAGTTCCTCGCCCGGTGGCGAGCCATTGACCTTATGATATTTGACCTGATTGGCATACCATTTCTCAAAGCTGGAAATAACGATACGCCTTTTGTCGTTTATCAGAATGACTTCAAAGAGATTCTTATGAAGTAGCCAATAGCTGTCTGTTTTGCCAAGGCCGAGAAGCTGCCGCATCTCACGAACCGACATGGTGGTTTTGGTAGTGGCAGGTTCAGCTTTTCCGTATAAGGGAGCCGAAGTATTCCGCATATCATCCATGAAAGACACCTCTCTATCTATGTAAAAGTTTAGCCGGGATTTCTCATCCCGGCTAAAGAATAGCAGATTTCGCTTGAAATGTTGAGGATGTCAAACAGCAGGATTGCGTTCAACAGTGCCATCATTGAGCCATGCTTCAAAGCTGGCTTTGGAAATACGGTAAGCGCCGCTTACCTTGAACCAGCGGAATTCGTTCTGCTTCAGTAGACGGTAGACAGTGGGACGGCTCAGGAGCAGCATTTCCATCAGGTCTTCTACGGTATAGCAGCGGCTGTCCTTTGCTGTGGAAACAGGGGAGGAAACCGAGTTGGGCGAAGGTTCTTCATGGATAATCATTGGATAATACCTCGTTAAATATACTTAAAGTTAAAACTTGAGCGGCAATGCAGCCCGGCGGCTGCCACCATTATAAATAGTATAGACCTGCTGAAGGTACTTCGTCTTGCCGGGAAGGCTTACGCCTGCGGTTCGTGCAAGGCGAAAAATCGTGAATGCATCGACCTGCCGCAGTTTGGCAATCAGACGGCTTTTACTGTATTCGGAGTGGTACAGTTCTACAAAGCGGCAGATGCCGAGCAGATTTGCAGAACTCATGGAATCAGGTTCTCCGTCCCACGCATTCAGCAAAACATCAAGGGATTCGATATACAGTTCAGGACCAAGCCGGATGAATTCGTGATAGGCGGTTGCAATGCAGCTGATCCGCTGCTTGCCTCGGCCTTCTTCAAAAGAAAGATGAACGCCAGCCAATTCGGTGGCCTGCTGGAATGCAACGGCAGCAGGCTCCCCTGCAAAAATCAGGGCACGGAGCTTCTGCCCTGCACTCAGCCGTTCCGAAATGCCTGTCTGCTGTGCAAACAGGAGGGCTTCTTCTCGTTCTGTCATACCAAAATAAACCTTGCAGCGAATCTGCAAATCTTCGCCGCCGTTCAGAAATTTCCGTGCAGCGATGGTGTTCTGTCCGTCCATCACATAGTAGTGACCATCCCGGAAGCTGATCTTCGGCTCATTGGCAACCCGCTCGTCAAATTCTTTTGCGATGCGGGCAACACGAGCGGGGTGAAGAGCACGCTGATAAGTGTCGCGCGGCACGATCAGTTCGCTGCTGTTCAAGCACATTTCATGGTAAGGTTTTACAACTGCGTTCATCATAAAGGAACCTCCTTCTTCTTTTGCAGAAAATCAATTCCTGATTGGATAATCAAACCGATTTTCTTCTTTTCGTTATCGGATAAGCGGAAACTGGAATACCGTTCATAACAGATATTCCAGCGGAACATAAGCGATTGAAGTGCATCATCCAGTTCTGCGACCATGAACTCAACAGAAGATTCTGTTGGGGTGGAGAGCATCCTTTCCGATATCTGCTCAATGCTATGTAAATCGCCTTTTGTGTGCTTGGTGAGAGCAGGGGGCTGACTGTTCAGCACACGAAGATTCTGAAACTGCTGGGAGAGCAGCTCTTTTGCAGCGGCGAGAACATCCTCCTGCGGAGGAGCCGTAAGGTATTTTCGGAATGACTTATACCCAATGAAGCCAAAGCTGTATTGCAGACACACTGACACTTGCCGCATTTCATATTTGGACAGGTGCCCAAGGTAGCTTAACACTCTGGATTTATCTGCGGGGCGCGGACTTTCGCAAATCGCCATAGATGGCGCACTCAAAAAGCGATTGTGCAGAATAAAATGCGTCGGCATATTTCGCTTTTTGATCTGTGTTGTCAGCGGAACGACCAGAAGAACATTGGAATAAAAATTACCGTCATCGTTCTGGACAACAATGGCAGGTCGGATGCCGCCTTGCTCGGAACCGCTGTAAGGATTCAGATCCATCATGTAGACATCCCCGCGCTTGTACATCCAGTTTGCGGGCATAGGCGGATACTCTTTCTCTTTTTTGCCTCGTGTTGCCAATTTGGATTTCTCCTTTCTATCCGTATATGTAACAGTGGGCTGCTCGCACAGCCCACCCTACTATCTCAAACAGCAAAAATGCTGTGATTTATAGTTCTATACCTTTCCGTATTTGTCCCCGACATCCCCGGAAAACGAAAACTCAGTTTTCGTGTGGGAAATCTTTCAGCCGTCCGGCAGCGTACCGAATCCATAGGGTTCTCACCTCTCCGTGGTTCTCACCGAGCTGCCCGAAGGCAGAAGTATCATTATTCTGTGATGGCTCTTAGCTATGGAGAAGCTGTCATCCATTTACCGTCAACCTACCGCTCATTCCCTCAGTGGGAGATCATCGCATTTGTTACGGACGTGGCTCATCATCACAGGAACGTGACTGAAGAATGCGTGTTCAATTTTCAAGGGGCGGGATAGCTTGAGGGCTGCTTTGAACGCTTGCCGAAGCTATGGCTGTATTGTAACCGATGCGGAACGAAATGAACAGGAACTCAGAGTTCACAATTTTTGAGGAAAATAGGAAGTATCGTTCCTGTTTCTCGATGAGCCGTCAAAAATATATTTCCTGACTTTATGTAAGAAATAAAGTATTATACTCGTAAGAAACTAACTTACGAGTATATAAATTCGATAAATACACTTTGGGGAGGGAACAAAATGAGCCGATTTTACTGCCGCGATGAGGAACTTCGGAAGTTAAATAAACGATATGAGAATACCGTAATGAAAAAATCGGTTTGGACGAACTGGAACTGATTCGGGAATATGCAGCAGTCTTTGGGAAAGGAACAAACTACCACTACTACATTTTCTCGAAAGGCGGATTTACGGACGGACTACTTCAGGCACAGGAACGCGGAGAAGTACAGCTGCTTACTCTTGCCGATATTTTTGAATAACACAAGAAACGCTCTTGCCGGTGTAAAACTGGCAGGAGCGTTTCTTGTTGAAGTGATTATAAAAGACCTTTGATTTTTTCAAGATGATCTATAGCGGCTTGCAGTTCATTTTGAAACTGATCCCTAGAAGGATCTCGACCCAAAAGAAGATAATCCATACTGACATGGAAGTATTCTGCAATATCGATCAGGATTTTTACAGAGCCATTGGAGCTTCCCCTTTCAAGATCGCCGAGGTGTCGATGGGAAACACCAAGTTTTTCAGCAAGTTTTTCCTGCGATAACTTCGCATTTGTACGCAAAGTAAAAATACGGTTACCAATAGCATTCGGATCAAAACTCATGTGTGACCTCCAAATTTTCGATAAAGCGTGAGAAGTCGAAAACTCGGAGTTGCTACGGATATCTAGCCGCTTGGGGCATCCACGAAAAACGGACAAACATAAAGCCTGCTCCTTTTTACG
>ERZ506918.1205-NODE-1205-length-10304-cov-4.190262_pt1 | contig 10304 bp, 9 predicted proteins | sample MGYA00513975_ERZ506918 | MGnify/ENA metagenome assembly ERZ506918 | reverse complement strand
ATAAAGGTGAGGTTATTGGTCTTACCGGACTTCTGGGTTCCGGACGTTCTGAATTGGTTCGTGCAATTTATGGGGCGGATAAAGCTGATACAGGAACTTTAAAAGTAAAGGGAAAAGAAGTAAAGATCAATACTCCGCTGGATGCCATGAAACTTGGTATGGCATATCTTCCGGAAGACAGAAAGGCAGAAGGTATTATTGCAGATCTTTCTGTAAGAGAAAATATTATTATAGCGCTCCAGGCTAAACGCGGTATGTTCCATCCATTAAGCAAGAAAGAAATGGAGGATGCTGCTGATAAGTATATTAAATTACTGCAAATTAAGACAGCAAGTCGTGAAACCCCGATTAAGAGTCTGTCCGGTGGTAACCAGCAGAAGGTTATCCTTGGAAGATGGCTTCTGACTAATCCGGATTATCTGATTCTGGATGAGCCGACCAGAGGTATTGATATCGGTACTAAGACAGAGATTCAGAAACTGGTTCTTGATCTTGCGGATCAGGGAATGGCAGTTACATTTATCTCCTCAGAGGTTGAGGAAATGCTCCGCACCTGCTCCCGTATGGCAGTTCTTCGTGATGGCCAGAAGGTAGGGGAGCTGGAAGAGGATGAACTTTCCCAGAGCGGAGTTATGAAAGCTATTGCCGGAGGTGACGATAAATAATGAATAAGAGTAAATTAAAGAAAATAACAAGTGCACGTCTGTTTCTTCCTATTGTGTGTCTGATCGCAGTACTTTTGCTGAATGTGATCAGAACACCGGATTTCTTTAATGTATCAATCCGAAACGGTGTACTCTATGGTTACATTGTTGATGTTATTAACCGTGCTTCAGAGCTGGTTATCCTTGCAATCGGTATGACACTGGTAACAGCAGCTTCCGGTGGACAAGATATCAGTGTTGGTGCGATCATGGCAGTTGCAGCGGCTGTCTGCTGTCAGATTCTTTCCGGCGGACAGGTTTCTGTAAATGATTACCAGAATCCTGTGATCCTGGCAGTTATCGCAGCGCTTCTTGCATCTGCATTATGTGGTGCATTTAATGGATTTCTGGTTTCCAAGCTGAATATTCAGCCAATGGTTGCAACTCTGATCCTTTACACAGCCGGTCGTGGTATTGCTCAGCTGATCACAAACGGACAGATTACTTATATTCGTGTGGATTCCTTTAAGATGGCTGGTGGATATATTGGAAAATGCCCGATTCCTACACCTATTTTCTTTGCGATCATTACAGTTGTTATTGTGTACCTGATTTTGAAGAAGACTGCTCTTGGGCTTTACATTGAAAGTGTTGGTATCAATGGAAAGGCAGCTCGTCTTGTGGGATTAAATTCTACGATGATTAAATTCCTTACCTATGTTATCTGTGGTGTACTGGCTGGTATTGCCGGTATTGTGGCATCCAGCCGTATCTACTCTGCAGATGCAAACAACATTGGTCTTAACCTGGAAATGGATGCCATCCTTGCAGTTGCGCTTGGCGGAAACTTCCTTGGTGGTGGTAAATTCAGCCTGATCGGTTCCGTAATCGGTGCCTACACTATTCAGGCTCTGACCACAACACTCTATGCGATGAACGTAAAAGCAGACCAGCTTCCTGTTTATAAGGCAATCGTAGTTGTTATCATCGTTACACTGCAGAGTGATGTATTTAAGAAATATATTGCCAACTTAAAGGCTAAAAGAAGTGTGGCAGCAGAAGGAGGTCAGAAGTAATGAAAGCAAATGTACAGAAAAAGAAAATAACGGGAAATGGCTTCCTGCTTCTGATCACAATCGCATTATTTGTAGTAATGTATGTTGCAGGTATGATTGTTTTTGCTGATAAAGGTTTTGCAAAACCTCAGATGTTTCTGAACCTGTTTGTATCTAATGCGGGTCTTCTGGTTATTGCGTGTGGTCTTACAATCGTTATGATCACCGGTGGTATTGATATTTCCGTAGGTTCTGTTACTGCACTTGTATGTATGGTTCTTGCAGACCTTATGGAGAACAAAGGTGTGAACGCATATGCAGCAGTTTTAGTTGCACTGCTTATTGGTGTTGCTTTTGGTATTGTTCAGGGATTTCTGGTAGCTTATCTGGATATCCAGCCATTCATCGTTACTCTGGCAGGTATGTTCTTCGGACGTGGTCTGACAGCTATCATCAGTACTGATATGATTTCTATCAAGAATGAGTTATTCCTGAAATGGGCAAATTACCGTTTCTATATGCCTTTTGGTTCAACCAGTAAGAAGGGTAAATTTATTCCGGCTTATATTCCGCCGACAGTTGTGATTGCTCTGATTGTTGTAATTCTGATCGCGGTTCTTCTGAAATATCGTAAGTTTGGACGTAAGCTTTATGCGATCGGCGGTAGCCGTCAGAGTGCATTAATGATGGGTCTGAATGTTAAGAAAACTATTTTTAATGCTTATGTTCTGGATGGTTTTCTTGCAGGCCTTGGTGGCTTCCTGTTCTGTTTGAACAGTTGTGCAGGTTTCGTTGAGCAGGCAAAGGGTCTTGAGATGGATGCAATTTCATCAGCGGTTATTGGTGGTACGCTTCTTTCAGGTGGTGTTGGTACTCCGATTGGTACTTTGTTTGGTGTATTGATTAAGGGTACGATTTCCAGTTTGATTACTACTCAGGGTACTTTGTCAAGTTGGTGGACAAGAATTATTCTTTCTGCGTTGCTTTGTTTCTTTATTGTTATTCAGTCTGTTGTGGCTTCTATGAAGAAGAAAGCGAAATAAGTGGTTGTATTATGAAACAAGCTGAGACTTTTGGGAGTCTTGGCTTGTTTTTTTTGTAGAGGGACGCGCGAAACAGCATCTCTCTGTGGGTTCAGTTCCGGGGGCTAAGTAACTCTAAGGTGGAGGAAATCCGCTAAAAGCATGAAGAAAAACGCAAAACTCGCTCCGCCTCCGACTTCGCTCAGACAGGTTGCTGTTTTTCTTCATAACGCGGATTTTCTCCGCCTAAGAGTTACTAAGCCCCCTCCAGATTCACCCACAGAGAGATGCTGTTTCGCGCTGGGTACTGGCAACGATTTAGAGCGAAGCAAGTAAATTTCTGATAAGCTGTGGAGAAGATATTGGGGTATGGGCAGGTTGCGAAGAGGATGATGTTATTAACTTGAACGTGAGTATCGATACTTTATTATTATTGTTCGCTAGTAATATCCTGCGAAGCGTGTTATTGAGAACGGAGTGAACAGTAATGCTTTATTTGTTTATAACTGTGAATTATGATGGTTTGCTTGCCATGGGGGGAGTTTTATTTTATACTTTAAGCAATGAATGATGTTAAGGTTAAAGGGGATTTTGATCTTGATATTATTGAAATTATGTGAGAAATGTGGCTTTACTAATGGTTGGATATGTAGTACAATCGTAACTTATTATGCGTTTATTTTAGGAGGATTATGATACAATGTGGATTGCAGATGGATGGAAAGACTATGAGGTTATTGATACTTCCTGTGGGGAGAAGCTGGAGCGTTGGGGGGATTATCTTCTGGTGAGGCCGGATCCGCAGGTTATATGGGATACGCCGAAGGTGAATAAAGGCTGGAAGCATATGAACGGGCATTATCACAGAAGTAAGAAGGGCGGCGGTGAATGGGAGTTTTTTGATCTGCCCGAGCAGTGGGATATTCATTATAAGGGACTTACCTTTAATTTGAAACCTTTTAGTTTTAAGCATACCGGGCTTTTTCCGGAGCAGGCGGTGAATTGGGACTGGTTTGGCAATAAGATCCGCAATGCGGGACGTCCGGTGAAGGTGTTGAATCTTTTTGCATATACAGGTGGTGCGACTCTGGCGGCAGCGGCTGCGGGAGCTTCTGTTACTCATGTGGATGCTTCTAAGGGTATGGTTACCTGGGCAAAGGAGAATGCGGTTGCTTCCGGTCTGGGAGATGCTCCGATCCGCTGGCTGGTGGATGACTGTGTGAAGTTTGTTGAGCGTGAGATCCGCAGAGGGAATCATTATGATGCGATCATTATGGATCCGCCTTCTTATGGACGTGGACCGAAGGGGGAGATCTGGAAGATTGAGGATTGTATCCATGACCTGATTAAGCTGTGTACAAAGATTCTCAGCGATGAGCCTTTGTTTTTCCTGATAAATTCTTATACAACAGGTCTGGCACCGGCAGTTCTTACTTATATGTTGTCTACTGAATTGAAAAAGTTCGGCGGGCATGTGGACTCTCAGGAGATCGGGCTTCCGGTAAGCTCTAACGGACTGGTTCTTCCATGTGGTGCTTCTGGAAGATGGGAGGCGTAGAAAGGTTTCCTTTTGTTTGTCATTGACGGAAAACTGCTTTTTAGCCGAATCAGTTAAGTCTTCTGCAGAGATTGTGAAAAGCAATTTCACATGAGTTCAATTTGAACTGTTTGGCGAGATGGGAGGAAACGTGATTATGAAGGAACTTAATTTAAAACATGAAGCCAAGCGTTACGGCTGTGCGGTTCTGGCTGCAACGATCATGGCGTTGAATATTAAGACATTTGTTCGTGCAGGCGGTCTTTTTCCGGGAGGATTTACAGGACTTACTCTGCTGATCCAGAACATTTTTCAGACATTTATGGGGATTGCAGTTCCATATACGCTGATTAATGTACTGCTGAACTCTATTCCTGTATTTATTGGTCTGAAGTTTATTGGAAAGAAATTTACCATAAGTTCTGTCTGTGTGATCGTGCTTTCCGGTCTGCTTACGGATATAATTCCCAGTCAGCCGATTACTTATGACACATTGTTGATCAGTATCTTTGGTGGTCTGATCAATGGCTTCTGCATCAGTCTATGTCTGATCGGTAATACCAGTACAGGTGGAACGGACTTTATTGCGATTTATTTTTCCGAGAAAAATGGCAGGGATATCTGGAATTATATCCTGTGTGGAAATGCAGTGATCCTGACAGTGGCAGGTTTGCTCTTTGGATGGGACAGAGCGCTTTACTCTATTATCTTCCAGTTTACTTCTACTCAGGTGATTCAGATGCTACATCAGAGATATAAGAAGCATACGCTGTTCATTATCACGAAGGAGCCGTATCAGATTTATGAGGAGATTTTCAAACTTACCAATCATACGGCGACACGTTTTGAAGGTACCGGATGTTACACAGACGAGAAGACCAGTATGATCTATTCTGTAGTCTCTACAGAAGAAGCAAAATATCTGGTAAAGAAGGTACATGAGATCGATCCGAAGGCTTTTGTAAATATCATCAAAACCGATTACATAAACGGAAGATTTTACCAGAAAACAGATTATTAATTACTTGTATTCCCTTTCTGTGAGCGTATAATACAGGATATAAGGAATCTGTTCGTTCATGGAGTCTGTACTTAAAATTGGATGAACAGTAACCGGCACACAAGGAGGGTGATATATATGGGTAATGCAACAGAAAGCACACTTCCTCACGGCAATACCTCAGGCTATGACCGCAAAGCCTGCAGGACATGCGCCTGTTCCACCTGTTATGAGCAGGAGTTCTGCGACAGATGCAGTTCCTGTCAGAATCAGTCACGGAAATTAGACAGGTGCAATGCTTACGAGGGGGCATATAACTATTAACCTCAACATATCCCTATCTGCTGCAAAATAATAAACAGTGGATGGGGATTTCTTTATAAAAAACAGTTATTATATTATAAGTATAAGCAATGTTTTTCTATAGCAAGCCTCTTAATCAATATGCATTATTTACGAGGGTTGTTATAAGTTTACAGATTCATAAGATGTATCTGATATAATAATTCTGTTACTTACTGATATAAACTTTCCGTAAGTTCTTTTGCTGATGAACTTTGCTATAGAATTTTTTGGGGATGGCAGAATGTTGAATGGTTACAAAAGAACAATTATTTACAGGAGAAGAAAAAAATATGATCGTATATCACTATTGCAGTTTAGAATCATTGAATTCTATTTTGAAAAATCGTTCCCTCCGTCTGACAAATATTCTGAAATCCAATGATTCCATGGAGATCAGCTGGATCTGCAGGTATTATGACGCAGAATTTAAAAGAGCTTATGAAAATGCTTCAGATTTATTCAGATCAAAGATTTTATCAGAGAGATTGATGGGATATGTGAAACTGTTTACAGATGAATTTTTCAATGAAAATCATGCAGACTTCAGATATTATGTAACCTGTTTTTCGTATCAGAATGATCTGCTTAGTCAGTGGCGGGGATATGCGGATGACGGGCGCGGAGCTGCCATCGGATTTGACCTGGATGTATTAAAAGAAGTTGTAACGGTTTCTCCGGAGATTTCAAAGCCGTCAATTGTGTCATTACATAAGATCAGTTATTCTGAAACAGAGCAGAGAGAAGTTGTACATCAGATAGTGCATGAATTGGTTGATGAAATCGAGAAGATATTACAGAAAGAAGAACAATGTCGGGAAAGCATTGAGGAAAAGCAAGATTATGAAATAGAAGTACTGGATAAAGTCATGAACTGTTTTGAGAAAAAGTTTTTGAAATTATTTCAGGAATCTGTTTACATGAAAAATCCGTTTTTCAGAGAGGAAAGCGAAATCCGATTGTGCGAGTTTTCGCCGAAACAGTTTCTGATGGGAAGAGAAGTTGAACTTTCTCTCGGTGCACGTTTATATAACTATTCCTACTATGTAAAAGAAAGTCAGCTGATATCTTATGTGGATTTTGATTTTTCAGATTGCCTTGACCAGCTGATAAAGGAACTCGTTATAGGGCCAAAGTGTCTGATGTCAGAGAGAGACATGGAATATTATCTGACAACGCTCGGTCTGTCGAATTGTCGGGTAAAGAAATCGCAGGGGACATATCGGTAATATATTTATAGCAATTCCCTTATATGGGCATATCAGACATCATGGAAAGGCAGATGAAAGACATGAAAAGAAAATTACCATTCAGAAAAGTGGCGGTATTTCTGATACTGGCATTATTTCTGACAGCAGGCATCAGTATGCGTGCAGTTACCGTAAATGCAGCTACATATGTAAAACAGGACAGAACCTCTGTCAGCATCACATCAGGGAAAACCGGCTGGCAGAAAATAGGCGGGGATTATTACTTCTATAATTCCAAAGGTCGTCTGATCTGTGGATCTTTCAAATACAAGGGCTATTATTACTATAGTATTGCCAACGGTAAACGATTTACCGGCTGGATGAAACGTTCTGGCAACAAATACTATTATAATCGTAAAAATGGTGCCATGTTCCGTAATCGCTGGGCAACAGGTGATAAATATACCTATTATTTCAATGAATCCGGCGTGGCAATTGCCAGGCAGTGGCTTACTCAGGATGGAAAAAAATACTATTTCCTCAGCAATTCCACCATGGCAAAGGGCTGGCAGAAGATAGGAAAATATTATTACTATTTCAGCAAGAAAACAGGAGTGATGGCAAAAAATACCTGGATAGGTAAATATTATGTAAACAGCAAAGGGCAGCGTGTAAAATCTTCAGATACTAAACCGACAAATACTAAACCAACAGTTACTCAAAGCGGCAATACTTACGAATACAAAAGCAGCACTCTTAATATTAAACTTAAACGCAAATCAGTCCATGGAATTTCCTACTGGGTAGCGCATATAAAGACATCCAATGCCAAACAGCTGAAATCCGCCCTCTCCAACGGAACTTATGGCGGATCCCGACAGACAACTTCTGATGCAGTATCCTCAAATGGAGGCATTATCGGAGTAAACGGCAGTGCTTTCGACTATGGTACAGGAAAACCATCCCCCCTTGGCATGTGCATCAAAAACGGGATTATCTATGGTGATTACATGACCAGTTATTCAGTCATGGCAGTAAAGAAAGATGGAACTATTTATACTCCGGCACAGGGACTTATGGGAAAAAATCTTCTTGCATCCGGTGTAAAAGATACATATAATTTTGGTCCGGTTCTTATTAAAGATGGCGAAGCCCAGCTTCCATGGGCTGAAACAGAAAAATATTATCCACGCACAGCGGTAGGAATGGTAAAGCCCAACGATTATGTACTCCTTGTAACAGATACCGGCAGCTATAATGGTCTTAATCACTGGGATATGGTGAATATTTTCAAATCCTACGGCTGTACTTATGCTTACAACCTGGATGGAGGCGGTTCTGCAACCCTGTACTTTAATGGAAAAGTAATGAATAAACTTATCGGCAATACTCAGCGTCCATGCGCAGACTTCCTTTATTTCACCCGATAATCCTTTTCCAGATAAGAATCCCGTCTGCTTGCACATGCTGCCAAAGCCCAGCACACAAGAATCAGCAGCCCGATCCCCATAGCCAGCACAGCAAGCAGGATTACGATAATTGCGTGGATAAACATAGACATGGATGACCTCCTTTCACAGTCATTCGGTTATGAACTGAGCAGCGAAGCAGATGATTTTATCCGCCTGACTTGTCTCATTCACTGACTTGGATAAAAATGGATGTTGTATAAGGAGTAATAAAAAGATATCAGGATGACCTGACAAGAACAATTAAGACAGTTAAAAGATCTGTTAACTGATTTAAATATACGCTGTCACACTCAAAAAAGCAAGCCGAAACTTTCGAGGGATTTCGACTTGCTTTTTGGCTAATTATTTACGAGGCTTGTTATAAGTATCAGAGAAAGATGTTACGGCAATCCGGAATGAATTTGGGTTACATTACTGAGAACAGAGGGAACAGTAACGATTGTTTTGGTAAAATATTAACAATTCCATAAAAACACTTGACAACCCTACTTTACCATACTAAAATGTAAAAAGCAAAAAAACTGTTGCCGTAGGAAAAACAAATGATTGCCCTATACGGAAAAAGGGACATCCTTCCATGGCAGAACAAGGAGGAATATTATGAAAAAATACAGCGACATGAGCAAAGAAGAACTGCTTACACTCAAAGCACAGCTGGATAAAGAATACGCAGATATCAAAGCAAAGGGCTTAGCTCTCGATATGTCACGTGGAAAACCGTCAGCAGACCAGCTAAATCTGTCAATGGGGATGATGGATACGCTGACAAGTGGTGTTGATCTGACTTGTGAAGATGGTGTTGACTGCCGTAACTATGGCGGACTTGATGGAATTGATGAAGCAAAACAGCTTCTTGCAGATATGATGGAAGTTCCGAAAGATAACGTGATCATTTTCGGAAACTCAAGTCTGAATGTGATGTATGATACGGTAGCACGTGCAATGACACATGGTATCATGGGAAGTACTCCATGGTGTAAGCTTGATAAGGTAAAATTCTTATGTCCGGTTCCGGGATATGACAGACATTTCGCGATTACAGAGCATTTCGGAATTGAGATGATCAATGTACCGATGACATCAACAGGACCGGATATGGATATGGTTGAGAAACTTGTAAGCAGTGATCCGGCAATCAAAGGAATCTGGTGTGTACCGAAGTACTCTAACCCACAGGGAATCACATATTCTGATGAGACAGTGTTCCGTTTTGCGAACCTGAAGCCGGCAGCAGAAGATTTCCGTATCTTCTGGGATAATGCTTACTGCGTACATCATTTATATGAAGATAAACAGGATTATCTGATTGAGATTCTGATGGAGTGTAAGAAGGCAGGTAACCCGGATATGGTTTACAAGTTTTCTTCTACATCCAAGATCAGTTTCCCGGGATCAGGAATTGCAGCAATGGCAGCATCTGATGCGAACCTGGAGGATATCAGAAGCACAATGCGTGTGCAGACGATCGGACATGATAAGGTAAATCAGCTGCGTCATGTAAGATTCTTCGGAGATATTCACGGAATTGTAGAACATATGAAGAAACATGCAGATATCCTGCGTCCGAAGTTTGAGACTGTTCTTGAAGTTCTTGAAAGAGAACTTGGCGGACTTGAGATTGGATCATGGATCGCGCCACGCGGAGGATATTTCATCTCCTTTGATGCGCTGGATGGATGTGCGAAAGCGATTGTTGCGAAGGCGAAAGAAGCTGGCGTTGTTATGACAGGAGCGGGAGCAACATTCCCTTATGGAAAAGATCCACATGACAGCAATATCCGTATCGCACCGTCTTATCCAACACCGGAAGAACTTGCAGTTGCCGCTGAAGTATTTGTATTGAGTGTAAAACTGGCAAGTGTTGATAAGATCCTTGAGACAAAATAAATAACAGCATTTTATAAAGACCTTTTGCAAGTGGTTGATCTGCCGGCAGAAGGTCTTTTTCTGATGGTTGACAGTTACTGTTTATTCCCGTGTCAATCATTCCGCTGATTGACACGGAGGATGCGTGTTTTGACTTGAATGCATCTCGCCCCATC
>ERZ506918.1203-NODE-1203-length-10307-cov-3.892119_pt1 | contig 10307 bp, 6 predicted proteins | sample MGYA00513975_ERZ506918 | MGnify/ENA metagenome assembly ERZ506918 | reverse complement strand
CGGCTGAGACAGATCGCCGTTTGCGGGCATCTTGTTGTCGATGCCGCCGAGCAGGCTCGCGCCGTCCGAGCACTCAACTCTGACGTTCTCGGGCAGATAAATATCGACTCCGCCGAGAATCGCGGTGACGCTTATCGTTATCTCGTCGTTTATCTGCGCTTCGCTCAGATCGACCTCAAGGCCGCCGAGAATTGCAAGGCAGTGAGCGCCGAGCAGGTTGCCGGTGGTGTTTTTATAAACGCCGCCCGAGCAGACTGCGGTATATGTGGGCTTGCTCTCCTGCGAAATAGGGCCGCTGTTGTCATCGAGATGCTTCTTGAGCTTCTTTGTCTTTACCGTGCTGAATATCAGCCAGAAGCCGACGGTGACAAGGGCGATTGCGATAGCGAAATGGTTCATGCGCTCTGCGGGCACCCACTGTGGGTTGCACTTGAGCAGCAACCAGACGCCGACCGCGACGGCCGCGACATTGAGCAAATCAATACCCGAGGCTATCATGCTGCCGATAGCGGGAACGATGATAAACACGGTCCACCAACCGCTCATTTCGCCTATTTCCCAGAAGCCGAACGCCGAGCCTAGGAATATGATTCCCGCAGCTAAAACGGCTATTCCGAAAAATATCTTATTCAGATTCTTTCTCATTTTCGTCTGCCTCCCCATTGTCCTGAGCGTCGGACTGCTCCGACGGCTCTGTCGGTTTGCTGTCGTCTTCACTGTGCACGTCCAACGGGGCAAGCTCGTTGCCGTGCATTATCGTTTCAAACTCCTCGCCGCTTATCTTCTCGCGCTCGATAAGCGCGTCGGCGACTGCATGGAGTCTGTCGATATGCTCCTTGAGTATATCCTCGGTATGACTGTAGGCCGTGGTGATGATGCGGTTTATCTCCTCATCTATCTCTGCGGCTGTCTCCTCCGAATAATTCTTCAGATGCGAGTAATCTCTGCCGAGGAATACCTCGTCGTTACCCGAGCCGAAGGATATCGGGCCGAGCCTGTCGCTCATGCCGTACTTTGTGACCATCTTGCGCGCGATATCCGTGGCGCGCTCAATGTCGTTCGACGCGCCGGTTGAAACGTCGCCTATAACTATGGCTTCGGCAACTCTGCCGCCGAGGAGGCTGACAAGATTGTCGAGCATCTCGTTCTTAGAATGATAGCTCTTATCCTCGGTAGGAAGATACATTGTGTATCCGCCCATCTGACCTCTCGGCACTATGGATACCTGATGAACCGGGTCGTTATACTCGAGATAATAGGCGGAGACTGCATGACCCGCCTCATGATAGGCGGTCAGGCGCTTCTCCTTGTCGGTCATCTTATGGCTCTTCTTCTCGGTGCCTGCGACGACCTTTATCATCGCCTCTTCTATCTCAGGCATGGTTATGGCTCTCTTATCGCGGCGGGCGGCGAGAAGAGCCGCCTCATTGAGCAGGTTTTCGAGGTCTGCGCCGGTGAAGCCTATGGTTGTCTTTGCAATAATCGAAAGATTGACATCGGGGCCTAAGGGCTTGCCCTTGGCGTGAACCTTGAGTATGGCCTCGCGTCCCTTGAGGTCGGGATAGCCTACCGTTACCTGACGGTCAAATCTTCCAGGACGGAGCAGCGCGGGGTCAAGGATATCGGGGCGGTTGGTCGCCGCGATGATTATAACGCCCTCGTTTGCGCCGAAGCCGTCCATCTCGACGAGCAGCTGGTTAAGCGTCTGCTCGCGCTCATCGTGTCCGCCGCCCATGCCTGCGCCTCTGTGGCGGCCGACGGCGTCTATCTCATCGATAAAGATTATCGAGGGTGAATTTTTCTTTGCCTCATTGAAAAGGTCGCGCACTCGCGAAGCGCCGACACCGACATACATCTCGACGAAATCGGAGCCGGAAATCGAGAAGAACGGAACGTTTGCCTCACCGGCAACAGCCCTTGCAAGCAGGGTTTTACCTGTACCGGGAGGGCCGACGAGCAGAACACCGCGCGGTATTCTCGCGCCGAGCTTGTTGAAATGAGAGGGATCCTTGAGAAAATCGACTATCTCACTGAGCTCCTCTTTCTCCTCGTCCGCGCCCGCAACGTCGTCAAATGTCGTCTTGCGGCTCTCGTCCTTCGCCCGCTTGACGCGCGCCTTGCCGAACGAAAGAGTTCGGTTGTTCTCGTTGTTCATGGCGTTGTTCATCTTGCGGAACATATAGAAGAGGATGGCGCCGAGGATAACGAGCATGAGAAGCGTCGGGACGATATTGAGCAGAATGGCGCCGGTCGAGCCGGTCTGATACTGCGCCTTTATCGGAGTATCCGGATGCTCTCTGTTATATGCGATAACGCCGTTGTGTATGTCCTCCTGGAACATACCGACGCTCGGCACGGTGAAGGTATACGTCTTATCGTCGCCCTTGAGCTTGAACTCAAGCGCACCGCTCGACATATTGAGGTTATATTCCGTGACCTTTTTTTCATCGAAATACTGCACGACCTGATAATACTCGAGCTTTTCGTTCTTCTGCTGCCTGGCATAGAGGGAGACACCGGAAATTATGAGGATGGGAATGAGAATATACGGTATCCACGCCAGCACTTTTTTTGCATTGCTGTCAGTGTTGTTCTTCTTATTTTTCAAACGTCAAATCCTCCTGTGACTGTCGAAGTTTTCTTTTGACCGCTCTTATTTCTCGTAGACCGAACGGCTGAGCACGCCGAGGAAAGGCACATTGCGGTACTTCTCATCGTAATCGAGACCGTAGCCGACAACGAACTCGTCGGGAACCTCCGTTCCCGCGTAGTCCGCCTTGAGATCCTTTATCATGCGGCGCTCGGGCTTATCGAGGAAGGTGCATATCTTAATGCTCGCGGGTCTGCGCGCTCTGAGCATCTCGGATATGTAATGGAGAGTTTTACCGGAGTCGAGTATGTCCTCGACTATCAGCAGGTCATAGCCCTCTATGGGTCTGTCAAGATCCTTTATTATCTTGACTTCGCCCGAGCTCTCCGTGCCCGAGCCGTAGCTCGAAACCGACATAAAATCTATCTCGCACGGTATTGTTATCGCTCTCATAAGATCCGCCATAAACACGACGGAGCCCTTCAAGACGCTGACCATGAGCAACTTTCTGCCCTTGTAGTCCTCGCTTATCTGCCTGCCGAGGCGGGAGACGATATCGCGTATCTGCTCCTCGCTGAGCAATACTCTCTCTATATCCTCTATCATTGCTTTTCCCTCCGTATTATAAGCACATTTTCAGTGTTTTTTCCGACGCGGCATCGTCTGTCCGCGCCGAAGCCCTCGACCCAAAGCACACCCGCTTCGTCGCGCAGCACTGCGATGTCGCAGCGGCTCTCCGGCGGAATATGCGCCTCGTTGAAAAGCTTTTTCAGGCTCTTTGTGCAGCCGCGCCTCGCAAGGGTCAGCTTATCGCCCGAACAGCGGCTGCCGATTCGAACTCTTCCTATAATTTTATCACAATCAATGCAATAATCCAACACATCTTTGTGAATTTTTTGTGTATCTAAAAAAATTTTTTTATTAACTCTGCAAATTGATACGCGTCCGTTATGGCAAACGGAGCCGTTTATGCACTCGGGCTCTATATCCTCCGACCACTCCTCGCCCTTCTTTATTGGGGCGGCAAAGCGCAGAACTGCGCCGTCCGAGACGGCAAACGTATCGGGTGAAAGCTGAATTTTTCCGCTCGGCGAAAGAATATTTTCAACCGCGCCTACGGTCTTAAAGTCCGCCGATTTCGGGCATACGTTCTTTATACAGCCGAGCAGGGCGCGGCGGCGTATCGCCGGATGCGCCGAGAGCAGCGCTTTGCAGGAAAGTCCGCCGTCGGCTTGTGCCGAGAGCAAAAGCGCCTTCGTCTCGCCCTCGAGAAAGTCCTCGTCGAGCGCGGCGTTTTGAGAAAAATGCGAGGCATTCTCTTCAAAAGCGGAGTTTATCTCCTTTAGCGCGGGGACTGCGATACGGCGAATCTTATTGCGGCTGTAATCGAGAGTCAGGTTGGTGCTGTCTGTTACGAAATCGAGAGAATTTTCGCGGCAGAACGCCTCTATTTCTTCCCTCGTGCAGAAAATAAGCGGTCTTATTATATTTCCGCGCACGGGCGGAATACCGCAAAGCCCCTTTAGCGACGAGCCGCGGGCGAGATTGAAAAGCATGGTCTCGGCATTGTCGCTCGCCGTGTGGGCGGTTGCGATTTTTGCGTTTTTGTCTATCGATTCAAAGAACTCGTAGCGCACTCTGCGCCCGCATTCCTCGCATGACTCCCCGCTCTGTTTTGCAAGCGCCGCTACATCGGCGTGCAAAACCTCAAAGCGCAGTCCGTTCTTCTCGCAGAAGGAGCGCACATAGTTTTCATCGCGCCGCGCCTCTTCGCCGCGAAGCCCGTGATTGACATGGGCTACGGTCAACGACAGCGAATACCGCTCCCTTATCTTCATAAGGAACAGCAGCATTGCCATTGAATCGGCACCGCCCGAGACCGCGGCTATAACTGCGGCTCCCGGGCTGAGCATATTGTATTTTTCCACGGCGCCGAGCGCTTTATCAAGCATTCTGAATCTTCTCCACGCCCATGAACAGAGTGTGATCCGCATCCCAGATGAAATCTACCGTCTTTGTGGGACCGTGTCTGTTCTTGGCAACAATAACCTCAACCTCGTTGGCAACGGGGGCTGCGGATACAGGCTCGTCGTCGCCGTCCGGGTCGTCCTTTTCGTTCTTATAATATTCCTCGCGGTAGAGCATGAGGACTATATCGGCATCCTGCTCTATCGAGCCCGATTCACGCAGATCCGAAAGCTGCGGGCGGTGGGACTTTCCCCTGCCCTCGGTGCCTCTGGAGAGCTGGGCGCAGCAGACTACGGGGATATTCAAATCCTTCGCCATGAGCTTCAGGCTTCGGGTTATCTCCGTAACCTCCTGCACACGGTTTTCGACCTTTGTGCCGGAGCGGATAAGTCCGAGGTAATCTATGATTATACAGTCGACATTCTTGAGTCTGCGTGCGCGCGCTTTCATTTCGGCAACGGTTATCGAGCTTGTGTCATCGAAATAGAGCTCGCAGTCGTTGAGCGCTGCGGTGGCAAGGCCGAGGCGCGTCCAGTCGTCGGTATCGAGCTGACCGCTTCGCATCTTTGTGCTTAATACGCGCGCTTCGGTCGAGAGAACTCTCTGAGCAAGCTGCTCCTTCGTCATTTCGAGCGAGAAGAAGAGAATTTTCTTCTTAGCCTTGACAGCGACGTTTCTCGCAATATTCAAGGCAAAGCTTGTCTTTCCCATTGCGGGGCGCGCGCCGATAAGTATGAGGTCGGACTTGTTGAGTCCCGCTATTACGTCGTCGAGATCCCTGTAGCCCGTTGAGATTCCCTTGAACGCCTCCGCGCCCTCGGAGCTGAGTTTTTGCAGGGTGTCATAGACCTGATTGACTATTATGTCGCTGAGCTTGGACGGGCCCGTGCTCGTCTTGCCCTGGCGGATATCGTATATTCTCTGCTCCGCCGCGTCAAGAAGCATATCCGCGCTGTCGGTCTGGGCGACGGCGTTGTCGATAGTCTCCTGCGAGACGGTGATGAGGGTGCGCATGAAATACTTCTCGCGCACGATTTTTGAATATGATTCGACATTTGAAGTAGTCGGCACGCTCTGAGCGAGCTGGAACAGATAGTTCTTGCCCGCCGCCTCATCGTATGTTCCGTTGTTCTTGAGCGCCTCAAGAATAACAAGCGGATCGATTTTGCTGCCTAACGCATCGAGGCTCACCATGACGGAGAATATTTCTCTGTGCTGCGGGAGATAGAAATACTCCGGGCGCAGATAGATGAGCACCTGCGGCATACAGTTCGGATCCATGAGCACGCATCCGAGCACCGCCTGCTCCGCCTCAAGGCTGAAGGGCATCTGATACCCCTCGGGCAGGGTTAAATTATTCACATCCACGGTTCTTAGATCCTCCGGTTTTCGGAAATTATTCCTCGCCCACGCTGACATAGACCGTAGCGTTGACTCCGTTATACACCTTTACTTCGGCGCTGAAAGTGCCGAACGACTTGATATCCTCCATGGACACCTTTCTCTTGTCGACAGATACGCCGAACTGACGGCTTATCGACTCCGCGACTTCCTTTGCGGTAACAGAGCCGAACAGCTTTCCGCCCTGACCCGCCTTTGCGGTGAGCTTCACGGTCTTGCCGTTTATCTTCGCGGCGACCTCCTTGGCGTTCTTGAGCTCGGTCTCCAATCTGTACTTCTCGGCGGACTCGCGGTTTTTAAGCTCGTTCATCGCCTGTGCGTTAGCCTCGACTGCGAGCTTTCTCGGGAAGAGAAAGTTTCTCGCGTAGCCGTCGGAGGCATTGACAAGCTCGCCCTTCTTGCCGAGGCTTTTTACATCCTGTGTAAGAATAACTTTCATATATATCAATTCCTTTCGGGTTATTTACGGGTTTAACTTTGTCGGTGCATCGGTTGCCGCACTTACAAGAATAAAATCATGCAAGCTTTGCGGGCGAATGATATCCGCACTGCGGTATTATATCACGAAATCGAATCCTGCTCCTCGCCGTCTGCGCGGGGATATTTTGCGTCTATCGCTTCGCAGAGCTTCGACTTCGCTTCCTGCATATTCACGCCGCCGAGCTGAGCCGCCGCCATGGTGCGGTGACCTCCGCCGCCGAGATATTCCATAATTATCTGGACGTTCATATCGCCGTAGGAGCGCGCCGAGATGCTGATACTTTCATTTCCGCTGTCGAAGATAACAAACGACGCTTTGACTCCGCTGACTTCAAGCAGCTCATCTGCCGCCTGCGCGCTGAGCAGTCTCGCGTTCTCCGTTCCGGGGGCGGTGCAGGCTATGGCACAGCCTCTGTAAATATGCGCGGCGGAGATTATCTCGCTGCGCTTGCGGTTGCTCTCGATCGAGTTTGAGAACAGACGCTTTACGGCTACCGTGTCGGCGCCCTTTCCCTTCAGGAAGGCCGCCGCTTCAAAGGTGCGCACGCCCGTCGAGAGGACAAACTCCTTTGTGTCAAGCATTATGCCTGCGAGCATCGCCTGCGCCTCCGCTGCCGAAAGAGACGGCGCTGGGGTTATATAGCGCATAAGCTCCGTGACCATTTCGCAGGTTGACGAGGCGTTGGGGTCATGGAAGAAAATGAGCGCGTCCTTGATATAATCGACCGATTTTCTGTGGTGGTCGATAACCACGGTGGCGGACGCCTTTTCATAGAGGCTCGGGAAATCGACAAAGCTGCTCTTATGGGTATCGACAACAATGAGCAGGGTTTTGCGGGTCATGAGCGTCAGAGCTTCGTTGACATCGATTATTTTGCCGTTCCAGCCGTCGGCTCTGAGCATATCGACTGCCGCGCCCGCAAAGCTGCGGTTTTCGTCGAGGACGATATATGAATCGATGCCGAGAGCCTCCGTTATCGCGGACATGCCGACTGCCGCGCCGAAAGCGTCCATATCGGGGAACGAATGACCCATTATCATCACGCGGTCGCTCGCGCTGATAAGGCTCGAAAGCGACGAGGCCGCGACGCGGGTCTGAAACTTGGTCACCTTTTCGACGCTCTTTGAAACGCCGCCGAAGAACTCATAGTCATCCTTCGTCTTGACGGCCGCCTGGTCGCCGCCGCGTCCGAGCGCCATATCGAGCGCCTGCTCCGCCGACTTCTCGCAGTCGGTTATGGCAACGCCCGTGCCCACGCCTATCGATAGAGTGAGGCCGAGCACTCTTTCTTTGTATTTGTATTCGCGTATCTTATCGAGAACGCTGAAACGGTCGGCGCGCATCTTTTCGAGGACATCGCTCTGAGCGATTATCATAAACCGCTCCTCGGATATCTTTCTCATGATGCAGTCATACTGACCCGTCCAGTTCTCTATCACCTCTTCGACTCCGCCGCGTATCGCCGCACGCTCGCTGTCCCTGTAATCCGCCTTGATATCCGCGATGTCGTCGGTTTGCAGGAGCATTATGACGGGTCTGTTCTTTATGTAAGCGAGCTGAGCGCGCTTGAGCTCGCTTACATCGGTGAAATAGAAAATATATTCTTTGCCGCCCCTGAACTCGAACGAGGACGGGGTGACTATATAATAGGAGTCCTTTATTCTGACTGTGGATGCGCCGTTCGACTCCGCCTGCTCTGGGTCGCAGCCGCCGATAAACGGCTGAACGAGCTTGCGGTCGATAACGGACTCATCCATAAAAGTATGGAAGAAGCTTTTGTTGAAAAGCTCGATTATTCCGTCGCCGTCGCACACGAGCATAGGCATGGGAAAATCATTGACGGAACCTGCGTCGGCAGCATCCAAGCTGTGCGACGCAATGTCCCTTAGCTGGCGTTCGCGGCTGCGGATATTGAAAAACCTGACCGTCTTATAAACCGAAAACGCGACGAGAAGGACAGTACCCACAAGCGCCGCCCACCTGCTGTAGCGGACAGCGACAACGACAATGAACACAGCCGCCGCAATAAAGGCAGCCGTTTCCACGGCGAATTCTCGCAGGAAATCCTTAAAGCTCATTCATCAGACCTCCATAATAACGGGAAGTATCATCGGGCTGCGCTTGGTGCGCTCATACATCAGGTGAGATATTTCATCCCTGAGGCTCGCCTTGATGCTGTTCCAATCAAAATAACCGCCGTCCGTCTGAGCCTCGATAGCTCTGACCGCGACCTCGCGCGCGGCGTTGATAAGCTCCTCCGACTCCTTGACATAGACAAAGCCTCTTGTCACAACGTCGGGACCCGAGACTATCTCGCCGTTCTCGCGGTCTATGCAGACGGCGACAATAACAAGTCCGTCCTGCGCGAGATGCTTTCTGTCTCTGAGCACTACGGAGCCGACGTCGCCTACGCCGTAGCCGTCGACAAACACTCTGCCTGCGGGCACGGTAGAGGTGCATTTGAGCGCCTTTTTGCTGATTTCGGCGACTCTGCCGTTGTCGGCAATGAGGATATTCTCCTTGGGAATGCCCACATTCAGCGCAAGACCCGCGTGCTTTCTGAGGTGCTTGAGCTCGCCGTGAACCGGAATGAAATACTTCGGCTTGACGATACCCATTATCATTTTCAGCTCCTCCTGGCAGGCGTGGCCGGAGACGTGGACATCGTACATTCTCTCATAAACGACATCCGCGCCGAGCTTCATCAGCTCGTTGACAACGCGGCTGACCGTCTTTTCGTTTCCGGGAATGGGAGTTGCCGAAATTATAACATAGTCATTTGGATGGATTTCGACCTTTCGGTGGTCGGAGAACGCCATACGGGTGAGCGCGCTCATGGGCTCGCCCTGGCTGCCCGTGGTGATAATAACGAGCTTGTCGGCGGGATAGCGGTTTATCATATTGATATCTATGACTATCCCCTCGGGTATATTGAGATAACCGAGCTCGGCCGAGATATTGACGACGTTTTCGAGGCTTCTGCCTACGAGAGCCACCTTGCGTCCGAGGCTCTCTGCAACATTCATTATCTGCTGCACGCGATGGATATTTGAGGAGAATGTTGCAACTATTATGCGGTTGTTGCCCGCCCTGCGGAAGAGGGTCTCAAACGATTCGCCGACCTTCCTCTCGCTCTCGGTGAAGCCCGGGCGCTCGGCGTTGGTGGAGTCGGACATAAGGCAGAGCACGCCCTCCTGCCCTATCTCGGCGAGTCTGCCGAGATCCATCATGCCGCCGTCGATAGGCGTTGTGTCGATTTTGAAGTCACCCGTGTGGACGACAGTGCCGCCCTCGCAGCGGATAGCGAGTCCGAGTGCGTCGGGTATCGAGTGGTTGACGTGGATAGCCTCAACCGTAAAGCCGCCGAGGGTTATCACGTCGCCGGGCTTGATGACGTTAAGAGTGGCGGAATTGAGCAGTCCGTGCTCGCGGAGCTTACCCTGGATAAGACCTATGGTGAGGTTCGTGCCGTAGACGGGCACGTTGAGGACCTTGAGAAGATACGGCAAACCGCCGATATGGTCCTCATGTCCGTGGGTTATGACGATTCCGCGTATCCTGTCCGCGTTGCGCTCGACATAGGTGAAATCGGGAAGCACGAGATCGACTCCGAGCATATCCTGATCCGGGAACGCAAGTCCGCAGTCGACAAGGAACATATCCTTGCCATACTCGTAAACGGTGAGGTTCTTGCCGATCTCACCGAGCCCGCCGAGCGGGATGATTTTCAATTTGGATGCCATTCGTATCTCCTTTACGTTCGCTTTCGGGCAGACTGCTCCCCCGGAAGCTGGTTGATTTTTCGAAAAATATGTACGAAATGCATTGCCCGCGGCGGCGGATAACCAGAGTATTCCCAGAAAAGAT
>ERZ506918.1201-NODE-1201-length-10345-cov-3.144509_pt1 | contig 10345 bp, 6 predicted proteins | sample MGYA00513975_ERZ506918 | MGnify/ENA metagenome assembly ERZ506918 | reverse complement strand
TCGGTCATCCTGCCCCGTGCCGAGGTCGCAGCCGAGCGCGTGGAAGAGGTCATCACCTGCCCCACGAGCATCAACGACCCCGCCTCGTCCAAACTGCCCGCGGCCAGCGCGCCGCGCGGCGAGCTCACCTTCCGTGACGTGAGCTTCCAGTATCCCGATGCCCGCGCCGACGTCATCAGCGGCGTGAACTTCACCACGCACGCCGGCCAGATGCTCGGCATCATTGGCTCCACGGGCTCGGGCAAGTCCACGCTCGTGCAGCTGATTCCGCGCTTATACGACGTCACGGGCGGCAGCATTTCGCTCGACGGCATCGACGTGCGCGACATGACCCTTTCCGAGCTTCGCCGCCGTATTGGTTATATCCCGCAGCAGGGGCGTCTGTTCTCGGGCACCGTCGAGAGCAACCTCAAGTTTGCCGGCGACATGGTGAGCGACGAGGACATACACCGGGCGACACGCATCGCACAGGCCGAGGACTTTATCGCCGAGCGCGAGGGCGGCTACGACTCCCCCATCAGCCAGGGCGGCTCCAATGTCTCGGGCGGTCAGCGTCAGCGCCTGGCCATCGCCCGCGCGTTGGCCAAAAAGCCCGAAGTCGTGGTGTTCGATGACTCGTTTAGCGCCCTCGACTACAAGACCGACGCGCGTCTGCGCGAGGAGCTGGCCAAAAACGTCACCGACGCCGCGCTCGTGGTCGTGGCCCAGCGCATCGCGACCATCATGCACGCCGACCAGATTATCGTGCTCGACGACGGCCACGTAGTGGGCACCGGCACGCACGAGGAGCTACTGCACAGCTGCCCGGCGTACCTGGAGATCGCACAGTCGCAGCTTTCAGCCGAGGAGCTGGGGCTTACCCAAGAAGAGATTGCAGCCGTCATGGAAGGAGGCGAGCACTAATGGCAGACGAGACCAAGACTCAGATTCCCAAGCCCACCCGCCGGCGCGGTCCCATGGGTCGCATGGGTGGCATGGGCCGCGGCGAAAAGGCCAAGGACTTTAAGGGCACCATGAGGCAGTTGCTCGGCTATATCGGCCAGCACAAGATTGCCGTGTTTGCCGCCGTCGCCTTTGCCGTATGCTCGGTCATATTTAACATTGTGGGGCCCAAAGTACTTGGCCAGGTTACGACCAAGCTGTTCGAGGGCCTGGTTGCCAAGGTCAACGGTACCGGCGACGTTGACTTTGCCTGGATCGCCAAGACGCTCGGCTTTTTGCTCTGCCTGTATCTGGCAAGCTCTGTCTGCAGCCTGATCCAAGGCTGGCTCATGACCGGCGTCACGCAAAAAATTTGCTACCGCATGCGCAAGGAGATCGCCGCCAAGATCGCCGTCGTGCCGATGAGCTATTTCAACGGCCACAGCAAGGGCGACGTGCTCAGCCGCATCACTAACGACGTCGATACGCTCGGCCAGTCGCTCAACCAGAGCGTGACGCAGCTCATCACGTCGGTAACGCAGATTATCGGCGTGCTCGTCATGATGCTGTCGATCAGCCTGCCGCTCACCGGCGTCACCGTGCTCACGCTGCCGGCAGCCGCGATTATCCTGACCGTAATGATTCACTTCTCGCAGCCGTACTTCCGCGAGCAACAGCAGGTCCTGGGCACCGTCAACGGCATTATCGAGGAGGATTTTGCCGGCCAGAACGTTATTCAGGTGTTCGACCGCGCCGAGGCCTCGATCGAGGAGTTCGACCGTCAAAACGACCGCCTCTTTATTAGCGGCTGGCGCTCGCAGTTCCTGTCGGGCCTGATGATGCCGCTTATGAGCCTGGTGGGTAACATGGGCTACGTGGGTGTCGTCGTGGTGGGCGCACAGCTCGCGCTGACCAGCAATGCCACGCCCGGCGACATCCAGAGCTTTATCCAGTACGTGCGCAACTTTACGCAGCCGGTGCAGCAGCTGGGCAACGTGAGCAACACGATGCAGTCGATGGCCGCCGCCACCGAGCGCGTCTTTGAGTTCCTGGCCGCGCCCGAGGAGGAGCAGAAGGCTGACGCGCAGATTCCCGAGAAGCGCCCCGGCCACGTGGAGTTCGACCACGTCAAGTTTGGCTACACGCCCGACAAGACCATCATCCATGACTTTAGCTGCGAGGCGCAGCCCGGTCAGACCATCGCCATCGTCGGCCCCACCGGCGCCGGCAAGACCACGCTCATCAAGCTGCTGCAGCGCTTCTACGATGTGGACGGCGGTTCGCTGCGCGTTGAGGGCATCGACGTGCGCGACTGGGATCGCGCGGCGCTGCGCGGCGAGTTTGCCATGGTACTGCAGGATACCTGGCTGTTTAACGGCACCATCCGCGAAAACATCCGCTACGGACGCCCCGATGCGACTGACGCCGAGGTCGAGGCCGCCGCACGCGCCGCACGCTGCGACCACTTTATCCATACGCTCGCCGGTGGCTACGACTTTATGATCAATGAGGAAGGTACCAACCTGTCGCAGGGCCAACGCCAGCTCGTGACCATCGCCCGCGCCATTTTGGCCGACCGACCGGCGCTCATTCTGGACGAGGCGACCTCCAACGTCGACACCCGCACCGAGGAGCTCATCCAGCGCGCCATGGACGCGCTGATGCAGGGCCGCACCAGCTTTGTCATCGCGCACCGCCTGTCCACGATCCGAAACGCTGACGTGATCTTGGTGATTCGCGATGGCGACATCGTCGAAAAGGGCACGCACGACGAGCTACTCGCCCAGGGCGGCTTCTACGCTGACCTGTACAACTCGCAGTTTGACGAAGCGGCATAAATTCCACCGCAAGGAGCGAATAACGCCCGAGAACGGGGGCGCAGGACAGCCTGCGCCCCCGTTTTATGTCCTTCGAGCCTCGAAACGCCTTCCCTGGGACCTGATTGACGGCGCCTTCCAGATCCCATGGTCAAAAAAGGACAAATATGAGTACTGTTACTTTTTCAGTAACAGCCAAAACAGCCCCAAACGACCTCTTTGCGGCCTCTATACGCCTTCAAATTAATCAAAACGCCCGTTAGCAGGCTTCTGTGTGCCAACGTTAATGAACATATTTACTGTTGTGTCTATCATCTTGTAAGGTTGATATGATGCTACGCTAGCAACAGTACTCATATTTGCCATTTTTTGTCCACGGGGTATGCCGCAGAAAATCCAACTTGCTCCAGCGTGCCATACGCCGGCCCTCCCCTTCCGGCGAGTGCCGACATTTCCCCAGATAAAACCGACCAAAATAAACCTGTCCCTTTTTGGCAGGTTTCAGGGTGACAAGGGCTTGCACTTTAGCATGCGACAGCGGATAATGCCGTGCATTCGACAATTCACGCTTTGACTTATTTGATTGAGGAGGTCCCTATGGCCATGGAATTTAAACGCAAGCTGCCAATCCCCATGGAGATCCGCGAGGAAATGCCGCTTTCCGCCGAGCTTACCGCCAAAAAGCAGGCATTCGACGCCGAGGTCGCCAAGGTCTGCAACCGCCACCTGGTGCCCTACACCCCGGGCTGCGGATCGGTCACCGAGATCGGTCTGGCTCAGGAACTGGGCTGCGACCTGACGAAGGTCTTCCCCGCGGGCAACGTGGGCGGTCCGTCGTTCGTCAAGAACGTCAAGGCCCCGCTGCCGTGGTCGAACATCATGGCCACCGGAGCGGTGGAACCCACCGAGGAGAACCTCACGGCGTGGTTCAAGGCCGGCGTTTATTGCGTGGGCATGGGCTCGCAGCTCTTCCCGAAAGAGGTCGTCGCCGCGAAGGACTGGGCGGCGATCACCGAAAAATGCCGTTTCGCTCTGGACGTGATCGCCCGGGTGCGTTAAAACCGATTCCGTAAGTTCGGTCGTCCGGCGGCGGCCCCGCTCCGCCGCCGGACGCCGTTCCTACGGCTCACCAATTCCTGAACACTACTTAATTAAACCCCATAATGACAAACAACAAATCGACTCTCGCTGGGAAGATGACGCAGTATCGCTGGGTCATCTGTGCGATGCTCTTCTTCGCAACGACTGTTAACTACCTCGACCGTCAGGTGCTCTCGCTGACGTGGGACGAGTTCATCAAGCCCGAATTCCACTGGAACGAGTACCACTACGGGCTGATCACTTCGATCTTCTCGATCGTCTATGCCGTCTGCATGCTCTTCGCGGGCCGTTTCATCGACTGGATGGGCACCAAGAAAGGTTATCTGTGGGCCATCGGCGTCTGGTCGATGGGAGCCTGCATGCACGCCCTCTGCGGCATCGCCACCGAGGCATGGGTGGGGCTTCCCGACGCCGCCGCGCTGCGCGCCGTCGAGGCCGGGTCGGCCCTGGCCGCGACCATCGCCATGGTCAGCATGTATTTCTTCATCGCCGCGCGCTGCATCCTCGCCCTGGGCGAGGCGGGCAACTTCCCGGCAGCCATCAAGGTGACCGCCGAGTACTTCCCCAAGAAGGACCGCGCCTACGCCACCTCGATCTTCAATGCCGGCGCTTCGATCGGCGCGCTGTTCGCCCCGCTGACCATTCCGCTGCTGGCGAAGGCCTGGGGCTGGGAGATGGCCTTCATCGTGATCGGCGCCCTGGGCTTCGTCTGGATGGGCTTCTGGGTCTTCATGTACAAGAAACCCTCGGACCATCCGAAGGTGAATGCCGCCGAGCTGGAGTATATCGAGCAGGACCAGCACGAAGTGGTCGACGGCGAGACGGTCGGCAAGGAGCAGGAGGGCGAGAAGATCTCGTTCTGGAGAACGCTCTCGTTCAAACAGACGTGGGCCTTCGCCTTCGGCAAGTTTATGACCGACGGCGTGTGGTGGTTCTTCCTCTTCTGGACTCCCTCGTACCTCAATTCGCAGTTCGGGATCAAGATGTCCGAAGGGCTGGGCGTGGCGCTGATCTTCACGCTTTATGCCATCACGATGCTGTCGATCTACGGCGGCAAGCTTCCGACGATCATCATCAACAAGACGGGGCTGAACCCCTATGCGGCACGCATGCGCGCCATGCTGATCTTCGCGTTCATTCCGCTGCTGGTGCTGCTGGCGCAGCCCATGGGCACGATCTCGCCGTGGTTCCCGATCATCCTGATCGGTCTGGGCGGCGCGGCGCACCAGTCGTGGTCGGCCAATATCTTCTCGACCATCGGCGACATGTTCCCCAAGTCGGCGATCGCCACCGTGACGGGCATCGGCGGCATGGCCGGCGGCGTAGGCTCGATGATCCTGCAATGGTTCGCCGGCTGGCTGTTCGTATATGCCGACGAAACGGCGATGCAGTTCATGGGTTTCGAGGGTAAGCCCGCCGGATATTTCGTCGTCTTCTGCATCTGCGCCGTGGCTTACCTCATCGGCTGGATCGTGATGAAGACGCTGGTTCCGAAATACAAACCGATTGTATTGGATTAACTTAAAAACCGGACATACAATGATCAAGCAACTGAACAAGTCGACCGTCGAAACGGTCGGCCGCCCCGTTCGCATCCTGCAATTCGGCGAAGGCAACTTCTTGAGAGCCTTCGTGGACTGGCAGATCGACATCGCCAACGAGAAGGGCGTCATGGATGCAGGCGTGGCCGTTTGCCAGCCGATCATCGACCCCGAGCGCAAGGTGCTGGGGATGATCGACCTGATGCACCGGCAGGACAACATGTACCACGTCTATCTGGAGGGCATCGAGAACAAACGGCCCAAGAAGGACGTGCGGCTGGTGAAGAGCATCATGGATTCGTTCAATCCCTATGTGGACTATGCGAAATACGAGGCGTATTTCCTCTCGCCGGAGCTGAAGATCACCATTTCGAACACCACCGAGGCGGGCATCCGCTACGAGGAGGGCGACGACCTGACGGCCGAGCCTCCGAAGTCGTACCCCGCGAAGATGACGGCGCTGCTGTACAAGCGGTTCAAACATTTCAACGGCGACCCGACCAAGGGCCTTTGCATCATCTGCTGCGAGCTGATCGAGAACAACGGCTCGACGCTCCACGAATACGTCATCAGACACGCCGAATACCACAAGCTCGGGCAGGATTTCATCGACTGGGTCGAAAACAGCTGCCACTTCTGCGACACGCTCGTGGACCGCATCGTCCCGGGTTTCCCGCGCGAGCAGATCGGCGAGATCAGGGAGGAGATCGGCTATGACGACAACCTTGTGGTGAAGGCCGAATTGTACCACTTGTGGGCTATCGGCGGTCCGGGCTACAAGGAGGTGATGAAGGAGCTGCCGCTGGACAAGGCGGGGCTGCATGTGATCTTCATGCCGTCGATCAAGCAGTTCCGCGACAAGAAGGTCCGCATCCTGAACGGGTCGCATACGGGCATGGTGCCCATCGCCCTGCAAATGGGCTGCGAGACGGTGATGGACGCTTTCAATACGCCCGACATCGAGCGGTTCGTCAACGACATGGTTGCCGAGGAGGTGATCCCGATGATCGACGAGGACCGGGACGAGCTGAAGAAGTTCGCCGCCGGGATTCTGGAGCGTTTCTACAACCCCTTCATCAAGCACATGCTCCGGTCCATTTCGCTCAACTCGCTTTCGAAATGGGAGGCGCGCAACTATCCGACCGTGCGCGACAACTGGTTCAAGGCGCAGCGGCTGGCCGAACGCGAAGCATTCACGTTCGCCGCGCTGATGACCCTCTACGGGCCGAACAGCGGTTTCGAACCCGACGACACGAGGGAGTTCGTGGACTACATCCGCGCCAACTGGGATTCGGCCGACATGGAGGCTACGATCGCGAAGATCGTGAAGGAGAGTGGCATCTTCACCGTCGATTTCTCGGAGGTTCCGGGCTTCATCGGGACCGTTGCGGGCTATGTCCGCGACATCGAGACGCTGGGCATGAAAGATGCCTTGAAGAAGTTTTTAGGAGCGTAACCAGTCAGCTGTTCCGGTGCGGCGTTTCGGACGGTTCGTGGCACGGCCTCCGGTCGTGTTCACAAGTCCGACCCACCCCGAACCCCCGCCTCGGCGGGGGCTTTGCGGGACCCGGACATGCGGCTTATTTTATTGATATGAAACGGTTTCTGAAAATCAACGCTGCGGACAATGTCGCCGTCGCACTGGCCGACGACCTGCACGAGGGCGAGACGCTCGATGTCGAGGGCGTCGCCGTGACGCTCCGCGAGGACGTTGCGCGCGGCCATAAGTTCGCCCTGCGCGACATCGCCGCGGGCGAGAACGTCGTGAAGTACGGCTATCCCATCGGTCACGCCACGCAGGACGTGCCGCAGGGCGGGTGGATTCACACGCACAACCTGAAAACCAACCTCCGCGACGATCTCGAATACACCTATGCCCCCAAGGTTTACGATGTCGGGTGCCCGAAGCGCGACGTGCGGGTGATGGGTTACCTGCGCGGGAACGATACGATGGGCATTCGCAACGAGTTGTGGATCGTGCCCTCGGTGGGGTGCGTCAACGGGCAGGCGCAGGCCATCGCGGAGCGTGTGAAGCGCGAGTGCGACTGCTCGCACCTCGACGACGTGCGGGTCTACACCCACAATTACGGCTGTTCGCAGCTGGGCGACGACCACGCCAATACGCAGCGGGCGCTGGCCGCGCTGGTGCGTCACCCCAATGCGGGCGCCGTGCTGGTGCTGGGCCTCGGGTGCGAGAACAACCAGGTGTCGGCCCTGAAAGAGGTGATCGGCCAATGGGACGACGAGCGGGTGAAGTTCCTCGTCGCCCAGGAGGTCGAGGACGAGATCGAGGCGGGATTCGAAATCTGCCGCGGGCTGGTGGAAAAGACCAAAGCCGATAAGCGTCAGTCGCTTCCGCTCGCTTACCTCAAGGTGGGCTTGAAGTGCGGCGGCTCGGACGGTTTCTCGGGCATCACGGCCAATCCGCTGGTGGGGCTGTTTTCCGACTGGCTGATCGCGCAGGGCGGCACGACGGTGCTGACGGAGGTTCCCGAGATGTTCGGCGCCGAGACGATCCTGATGGACCGCGCCGCGGACCGCCGGGTTTTCGACGGAACGGTCTCGCTGATCAACGATTTCAAACGCTATTTCCGCCGGTTCGACCAGCCGATTTATGAAAATCCCTCGCCGGGCAACAAGAAGGGCGGCATCACGACCCTTGAGGAGAAATCGCTCGGCTGCGTGCAGAAGGGCGGGGCGCAGCCCGTCGTCGACGTGCTGACCTACGCACAGCCCGTCACGAAGCCGGGATTGAACCTCTTGCAGGCTCCGGGCAACGACCTGGTGGCCGCTTCGGCGCTGGCTCTCTCGGGCTGCCAGCTGGTGCTCTTCACCACGGGACGCGGCACGCCTTTCGGGTCGTTCGTGCCCACGATGAAGATTTCGACCAACACGCAGCTCGCGGAGTTCAAGGCCAACTGGATCGACTTCAACGCCGGCACGCTGGTCGAGGACGAGGAGCCGCAGGCCGTGCTGGAGCGTTTCATCGGCAAGGTGCTGGCCACGGCCGGCGGCGAGCGTCTCAAGCACGAGGAGACGGGTTTCAAGGAGATCGCTATCTTCAAGACGGGGGTGACGTTGTAGCGTGTAATTGCGTTCACCGAACCTATGATGAAATCCGCTGTAATCATAACGATCCTTCTCCTGTCCTCGTTCGTCGCCTCGGCAGAGAAGGTCTATACCGTCGACTGCAACGGCGGCGGGGATTTCCGGACCATTCAGGCGTGTTTCGACGCCCTGCCGTCGAAGCCTGCGGAGTGGCGCACGGTGCGGATTATGCCCGGCGTCTATCGCGAGAAGGTGACGCTCGACGTCTATAAGGACAAGGTCCGGATTCTGGGCGATGAAATGGCTGAAACCCGCATCGTCTGGGGCGACTATGCCGGCAAAGTCGTCGACGGCCGCGAGCTGACCACCTACGACAGTTATACGATGTCCGTTCAGGCCGACGATGTCTATCTGGATTGCCTGACCGTCGAGAACGATGCCGGAAGGGTAGGGCAGGCCGTGGCGCTCGAAACCCGCGGTGACCGCATCCATCTGTATCATTGTGCGCTCATCGGCGATCAGGACACCTTCTTTGCTCGCGGCTACGTTTCGCGCGTACATGTCGAGAATTGTTATATCGAGGGAACCACCGACTTCATTTTCGGCCCTTCGATCGTGCTGTTCGAGTGTTCGACGATCCATTGCAAGGCCGACAGTTTCATCACGGCCGCTTCGACCACCGAGCGCAACGAATACGGATTCGTCTTCTCCTGCTGCCGTGTGACGGCGGCCGAAGGGGTGACGCGGGTTTACCTCGGGCGTCCGTGGAAATCGACGGCCCGCACCGTGTGGCTGGAGTGCGAATTTCCCGCGGCGATCCGTCCCGAGGGGTGGCGCGACTGGCACGACGCGGCCCGTAAAGGCGATGTGTACTATGCCGAATGGCGTTGCGAAGGACCCGGCGCCGACCGTTCGGGCCGCGTGGCGTGGTCGCGGGAGCTGACCGATGCCGAGGCCGACGTTTACGACAACCGGTGCATTTTTGCCAAAAAGACCGGCTCCGAGCAGTTCCGCGACGACTGGGATGGCTTCGCGGAATAGACGGTCCGGAAGGTCTCGTTTTTACGGTTTCGCCCCCGCCGGAAGCATCTCCGGCGGGGGCGGTTTCCTTTTCGGAGGCTTGTCCGGCGCTCGTTCCGTGCCGGCGGGCGGTTGTCCGGGTCCTATGCGATCTTGTCGTAGATGGTTTTCAGCCTGCGGGTCATAAAGAACTGGATCACTCCGCGCAGGAACATGTAGAGCGTGAAGGCCAGCCATAGGGCATTGTTGCCGATCAGCGGGTAGCAGGCGTAGTAAATGGCGAAATAGGCCGCCGTGGCCCAGAACATCGAGTCGCGCATGACGCGCGTTTCGGTGGCTCCGACCATGATGCCGTCCATGATGAAGGGCATGGCCGAGGCGATCGGGATGAGGATGATCCAGACGATGTAGCGTCCCGCCAGCTCCTCGATCACCGCGGCGTTGGGCGCCGAGGAGTCCACGAACACGCCCACCAGGTCGCGCCACCAGACGAGGTAGATGCCCACGAAAACCACCGACACGAGCGTTCCCCAGAAGATGCACTTCCGCAGGCAGTCGCGCAGCGACACGCTGTCGCGGGCGCCGATGAACCGGCCCGTGAGCGCCTCCGCGGCGTAGGCGAAGCCGTCGTTCATGTAGGAGAAGAGCGTGAACAGCTGCAACAGCAGGGTGTTCACGGCCAGCAGCGCGGGATCGCCCATGCGGGCCGACGCCCCGGTGAAGAAGGTGTAGACCGCGACGATGCAGAACGTGCGCAGGATGATGTCGCGGTTGATGATGAAGAACGTCTTCAGCGGTTTGAGGTCCAGCACCTCCGACCAGTCGATCCCGGTGAGGATCGGACGGTATTTGGCGGCGAGCAGCAGCGCCGAGAGCGCCACGCCGGTCCATTGGGCG
>ERZ506918.1194-NODE-1194-length-10375-cov-11.114729_pt1 | contig 10375 bp, 8 predicted proteins | sample MGYA00513975_ERZ506918 | MGnify/ENA metagenome assembly ERZ506918 | reverse complement strand
GCCGTCAGCAAAAACCTGCTCATTTGCAACCGCAAGCGGCTGATCTCGCCCCACGCTTTTTATCTCGGCGTATCGGGCAGCGGCAAATCGGTCGGCATGAAGAATACCGTTGCCAGCATCGCGCTCTCGACCCACGACGATATTATCATCATCGACGCCGAGCGGGAGTATGGCGATCTTGTCCGTGCGCTGGGCGGTGAGATCATCGAAATTTCCCCGAGCAGCCCGCATCACATCAATCCGCTGGAGCTGGGCGAGGGCTACGATGCCGACGAGAATCCCATCGCGGTCAAGGCGGAAGTCATCACCAGCATTTTAGAACAGCAGATGGGTGCAGGAACACTCACGGGTTCGCATAAGTCCATCATTGACCGCTGCACAGCCAATGTTTACCGTCCCTATCTTAAAAGCCGCGGCAAGCGGCCTGCACCGCTCCTGACGGACTGGCGCAATGAGGTCATGCGGCAGGTCGATCCCGAAGCACGGGAGATCGCACTGGCGGCCGAGCTGATCACAGAGGGTAGTCTGAATGTATTTGCACACGCCGGCAATGTCAACATGGACAGCCGCATCATCGCTCTCGACCTCTATGAGATGGGCGAGCAGCTGCGTCCCACGGCGCTTGTCGTGACGCTGGAGGCGATTCAGAACCGCGTCGCCGCCAACCGCAAGCGCGGTAAATTCACATGGGTATTTATTGACGAGTGCTATCTCTATTTCAAGTACAAATACTCTGCCGATGTGCTGTACCGCGCGTGGAAGCGCTGGCGCAAATACGGTGCGCCGCTGACCGCCGCGACGCAGAATGTGGAAGAGTGCCTGAAATCGGAGACGGCGCGGCTCATGCTGGCAAACAGTGAATTTCTGCTGCTTTTCAATCAGGCGGCGACAGACCGCGCGGAGCTGGGGAAGCTGCTGCGCCTGTCGGATACGCAGATGGGCTATGTGACCAATGTGGAAGCCGGTCATGGCCTTTTGCGGATGGGCGGCGCGCTCGTTCCGTTCGTCAATACGATCCCCAAGGACACGGAGCTGTACCGCCTGATGACAACGACGCCGAATGAAAAGTTTTGAATCATGAATAGAAATATGACGAAATGTGTCCCACGGTGGGACACATTTTTTGGACGAGAGGAGGCTGATTTTTGCTTACGTTAGGAAGCCTTTTTGACGGGATCGGCGTGTTCCCTCTGGCTGCTTCCCGGTGCGGTATCCGTCCGGTATGGGCCAGCGAGATTGAAAAAGCGCCCATCTCCATAACCAAAAGGCACTTTCCCGACATGGTGCATTTGGGGGATATTACGAAGGTGGACGGCGGGAAAATCCCGCCGGTTCATGTAATTACCTTCGGTTCCCCCTGTCAGAACCTTTCTCTGATCGGCAACCGCTCCGGCCTTGCCGGGGCAAAATCAAGCCTGTTCTATCAGGCGTTTCGTATCATACAGGAAATGAGGGATGCTACTGATAACCTATATCCAGCTATCGCTGTTTGGGAAAACGTCATGGGAGCGTTTTCTACAAATGACCGGATGGACTTTAGAGCCGTCCTATCCGCCTTCTCGGACACCGAAGTTCCAATGCCTCCTTCGGGAAGATGGGGAAACGCCGGAATGGTGCGAGGGGGAACGCCTGATGTGTGCTGGCGGCTCATGGACGCCCAGTATTGGGCAGGCTCCCGAAGGCTGGCACGAAGGCAGCGGATTTTCGTCGTGGCGGATTTTGGAGGCAGACGTGCCGCAGACATACTATTTAAGCCCCGTCCAATGCTCCCACTTCCTCCGCCTTGCGGAGAGGGCGGGCGGGCCGCCGCCGAAGGAGATCGAACAGCTTCTTTTGAAACAGGGCGGCAGATACCAGTCATCCACCCCTTTCAGTGCTTCCGTATGCGGGGAGCGGCAAAAAGGCAGGAAGAAACGGCCTTCCGAAACAGCTTCGGATTACCAACTGACCCTTTTCCCACTCTTTTAGCCAGTGATGTAACGCCCTTTGCCTTCTGGTATGAGGGCGACCCGGAGGGCGGCTGTATCCGTTTTCTGACGGAAACGGAAAGCGAACGGCTGATGGGGCTGCCAGAGGGCTGGACAAAGTACGGGGCGGACGGCGTGGAGATCCGGCCTCTGCAACGCTACAAGGCACTGGGAAACGCGATTGCCCTCCCTTGCGCCGATTACATTATGGCCGGGATTTATGAGGTGCTGGCTGACCGGGCCGGAAAGGAGGAATGAGCCCATGTTTGAAGCCTATAACCAATACAGCCCTGTACCCCTTAATGGGGATCGAGGTAGGGACAACGGTACATTTCCCCATGACGACACAGGAGTTGCAGGCCGCCCTTGCCAAAATCGGGATAGACGGGAAACGGTACAGCGAAGTGTTCTTTACCAGCTTTGACAGCGATGTGCTGGGGCTCTACGATCATCTCTACGAATGTGAGAACATCGACGAGCTGAACGAGCTGGGCCACGCCCTGCTGGAAGTACGAGATAAGGGCGGACTGGAAACCTTTGAAGCCGCTCTTGTCTTGGGAAACCACACAAGGAGCGTGAAGGATTTGATAAACCTGACGCAGAACCTTGACCTGTACCGCTTTTACCCGGATATTTCTGATGATGAAGGGCTGGGCCGTCTTTACGCCGACGAGCTTGGGACTATCGACATACCGGAGCACATTCAGAACTACTTCGATTATGAAGCATACGGGCGGGATGTGCGTATCAACGAGGGCGGCGTATTCGCTCCCGGTGGGTATGTGTCGGCAGTCCCGGAGGGCTTCAAGGAGTATTACCACGGGCCGCAGGACATTCCGCCGGAACACCGGATATTTGCCTATCCTGAAAAGGCCGAGCCTGTCCACTCCATTCTCGCTACACTCAAACGGTTTCAAGAAGCCCCGCCCGCTCCGAAAAAGGACAAGGCGGGGCCTTCCCATGAAGAACGGTAAGACTTCGGGCCAGCATGGCCCGAAGCATAAAGGAGGTGCATACCATCAACTTTTACCCTATCAATGAAGGAGCCGCCCGCCGGGCAAAAGAAATGAACAGCTTTTCCGACTACAAGGAAGGGAGCGCAACGGCGGAATACCGGGCAATGGTGGACAAGGCCGCCGCCATAGCGGAAAAGCAGAAATCCCGGGTGGACCCCATGTACCATGAGAAGATCGACCATCTGTTAGACACCTACGCCCGCAAGCTGGCCGAAAACATGAACCAGGGCTTTGCCATTGACGCAAGGGTTCCCTCTATGATGATCGCCGGACCTGCCAATTTCCCGGTGGGAAAGAAGGAAAAACAGAACCGGGCCCGGGACAGCAACATGGAGGAATGGCGGTATATTCAAGGGCTGCTGGATAAGATACGCAGTACCGGCATGGGCGGGATCAGCGCCGATGACCCGGCAGCGATTGAAAAGCTCCAGAAGAAGCTGGACGGGCTGGAACGCTCCCAGCTCATTATGAAGGAGGTCAACGCCTATTACCGCAAGCATGGCAAGCTGGACGGCTGTGCGCTGCTGTCGCCGGACCAGATCGAAAAGCTGAAAGCAAGCATGGCGTCAAGCTGGCGGAGCGACCCGAGGCCCTTTGAAAGCTACCAGCTTACCAACAACAATGCGGAGATCCGCCGGGTAAAGACGCGTATCGAACAGCTCTCCAAACAGGCGCAGCGGGAGTTTTCCGGCTGGGAGTTCGATGGGGGCCGTGTGGAGATGAACCGGGAGGACAACCGCTTGCAGGTATTCTTTGATGGAAAGCCTGACGCGGACACCCGGGCCGAGCTGAAAAGCAGCGGCTTTCGCTGGGCTCCCAGCGTGGGCGCATGGCAGAGGCAGCTCACGGACAACGCCATCCGGGCGGCTGACCGTCTGGAATGTATCAAGCCGCTGTCCGGCGAAAAGCCCTCCCAGCTTCAAAAGAAGCCCTCTATCTTGCAGACCATGCGGGAACAGGGCGAAAAAGTCCAGACGGAGCCGGAAAAGAAAGCTCCGTCCGGCAGGGATGCCGAGCGGTAAGCCTCGGGCCACATTGGCCCGAGGTTTTCTGTTCCCCGAGATTGTACGGGGGCCTCCCGGATAGCGGGAACCCCGACGGAAAGGAGGTTTTATGCAGGAAGAAGTAAACCAAAAAACGGTTGCCCTTTCGATCAGGACAACGAAGCTCACAGGAAAAGTGCTGGCTGTCGCTCTTGGCAAGGTGGTTCGGGTGCTGCAAAAGCACCACCGGAAGGCGCTGACCCCGCAGGGACGCCAGAGTGTAAAAAAGCTGATGAACCACTATGGCGGCAAAAGCGCCATGCCCTATGTGGGAGCCCCAAAGGATTTTGACCGGATCGCGAAGGAGTTCCATGTGGACTACGCTTTCCATAAAGTGAGCCCCGGTCATTACCTGCTGTTTTTCAAAGCCAATCAGGCGGACGCTATCACGGCGGCCTTCCAGAAGTACAGCGCAAAGGTGCTGAACAAAGAGCAGGACAAGGCTTCCATCCTCGGCCAGCTTCGGAAATTCACGGAGCAGATCAGGACACAGGCAAAGGAAAAGCAGCGAACCAGAGAGGCGGTGAAGGACGGACGTTGAGTGACAAGATTAGAAAATATGTGCTCCCAACCCTGCCGTACCTCTTTGTGTTCTGGTTTTTCTCCAAAATCGGGACGGCCTACCGGATCGCCCCCGGCACAGACTTCGGGACAAAGCTCATGGGGATGCTCGATACCTTCCCCAAAGCCTTTGAAACCTACTGGCCGGGGCTGGGAGGTATTGACCTCCTGGTGGGCCTTGCCGGTGCGGCTGGGGTGTATCTGCTGATACAGTCAAAGATCAGGCAGGCGAAAAAATTCCGGCGGGATGCGGAGTACGGCACCGCCCGCTTTGGAACAAAGGAGGATATAAAGCCGTTTGTTGACCCTAAATTTCAGAACAATGTCATTCTGACCGGGACGGAGTTCCTTACCATGAACACCCGCCCGAAGATTCCCGCCAATGCCCGGAACCTAAACGCCTGTGTCATCGGCTCGTCCGGCTCGGGAAAGACAAGGTTCTGGTTGACCCCGCAGCTCCTTCAAGCCCATTCCTCGTATGTGGTGGTAGACCCGAAGGGCGGCACCCTCGACCAGTGCGGGCGGTTTCTGCAACGGGAGAAATACAGGGTGCGGGTGTTCAACAGTATCGACTTTTCAAAATCCATGCACTACAATCCGCTGGCCTATATCAAGACGGAAAGCGATGTTTTGAAATTCGTTACTGCTCTGATCGCCAACACCAAAGGCGACGGCAAGGAGGGCGACGAGTTCTGGACAAAAGCAGAAACCCTCTTGTACTGCGCCCTTGTGGCCTACATCGTCTTTGAGGGGCCGGAGGAAGAACGCAACATGAATACGCTGGTGGAAATGATAAACAGCATGGAAGTCCGGGAGGATGACGAAACCTTCAAAAATGCGGTGGACTATATGTTTGACGGGCTGGAACGCCGCAGCCCCCAGCACTTCGCCGTGAGGCAGTATAAGAAATACAAGCTCGCCAGCGGCAAGACAGCCAAAAGCATTTTGATTTCCTGCGGTGCAAGGCTGGCTCCTTTTGATATTCCCCAGCTCCGGGAGATCATGTCCTATGACGAACTGGAGCTTGATAAGCTGGGGGACGAAAAATCGGCGCTGTTCTTCCTTATCAGCGACACGGACACCACCTACAACTTTTTGGTTGCCCTCGCTTTTTCGCAGATGTTCAACCTTCTGTGTGAACGGGCTGACAACACCTATGGCGGGCGTCTGCCCTACCATGTGCGGGTGCTGTGGGACGAGGCTGCCAACACCGGGCAGGTGCCGGGGCTGGAAAAGATTGTGGCCGTCATCCGCTCCCGGGAGATCAGCCTGACGCTCTTTTATCAGGCTATGAGCCAGTGCAAGGCATTGTACAAAGACCATTCCGAAACCATCATGGGCAACATGGACAGTATCGTATTCCTCGGAGGCCGGGAGGCTTCCACCCTAAAGGATATTTCGGAAAACTGGCTGGGCAAGGCCACCATCTCTATGCAGACCGAGGGCCGAAGCCGTGGACAGTCTGAAAGTTACAGCCAGAATATGCAGCGGCTTGGCCGGGAACTGATGACCACCAGCGAGATCACCACCATGCCCGGAGATAAATGTATCTTGCAGCTTAGGGGGCTCCCGCCTTTCCTGTCCCCGAAGTATGACTTGAAAAAGCACCCGAATTACAAGTACACAGCCGAATTTGATAAAAAGAAAAACGCCTTCCGCTTGGAAAGCCTGTTCCGCCACCGGCCATTGAGACTAAAGCCGGAGGACGAATACACGGTGTACGAAGTGGACGGCTCCGACACAGACGAAGAAGCTGACCTGTTGAATTTCGATGATCTGGACAGCGACGAGTTTGTGTAACTTCGGGCCATGATGACCCGAAGCGCCGCCGATGTGGGCGGCTTTTTTTGTACCCAAAACCATCAAACAAACAAGATAGTGTCAAATGACCTATGAAAAAACGAGCCAAAGAAAAAAGGCTCAAATGAACCTTGAAAACTGTAGATATTTTATGTTGTGGTAGCTTACCGCCACCCTTGACGGTACGAAAAAGAACTGCTGTAGGTGAATCACCGACGGCGAAGAACTCAAGAACAGTTTGAATTTTCCGTCGTTTACAGCAGTGTAGCAGTTCTTTTTCGTGCCATCAAGGGCAGGCCGCTTTGCGGTGGCTGGGATAATTACCTCTGGCTCTGAATCTAAGAACAGTTAGCGGCTTCGCCGTGTTGCAGGTTCAGAATCGTCTGTTGACCAAGGAAGATGAGAAGCTGCCATTTGCCCAGCATCGTGTCAGCCTGAGACAGCATTTCGACTTCATTTAAGACTTTATAGTTGTTGTGTTTGTGTGGTCTTAGGAAGTTGTAATAAGCAACCCAGAGGGCGAGATCATAGTTGGCTCCATCGATGTTATCAAAGCCGTTGGTTTTACGATAGGAAGCTTTGTATGTACGGTTTAAGCGTTCAATCATCTGCTTGTAAGGTCTGAATTTTTTAGAAACTTCATCGTCATTGGTGAGTCCGATTACCTGTGTGATTTCAAACTTAAACTTATCACCGAATTCATGGAAGAACTGTTGGGCGGCAAGGGGATATGCACTGTAGCCATCTGCAATGAACTTAAAGTTCTTAGGTAGTTCTTTTAGATGCCGGAATGCCATCCGCATTGCCAGAATGCATGGACCAACACCTCGATTATCAGATACCTGATAGCCGATAACAGAGCGTTTGGCAGCATCCATGATAAACCAGATATAGGTTTTGATACCACGGATTTTGATGTATGTCTCATCAGCAGTAAATACATTGCCAGTTTTGTAATCGTAGTTGTCTACGAAAGGTTTTATGCAGACAGAGGCGGTTTTACAATAGTTGGCAACTTGCTGGTGTGAGATGCAGATGCCGTGTATGTCCTTCAACGCCTGAGCGGTTTTACGAAGCGATAACCCGAGATTCACTTTGTAGGTAAGACAAAGTGACATGACATGCTGGTCATGTTTACTGAATTTTAGGGAAGAAGCATTCTTGGGAAGAGTGTTTAAATCCATGCGAAAGAAATCTATCTGGAATTCCCGGTAGATGTAATGGAGTTTATATTTGTTCTTGCCATAGTCCTCCTTAAGGTCTTTTTTATCAACCTTGTTTAGATTGTGGAGGTAGTAAGGACATTTTGGATTTACGCATTTGTGGACAACAAAGTGTTTGCGGTCTTTCTTATGAGCCAGCGAGTGATTGCAGTGCGGGCATTTGAGGGAGCAGGACTTTGAAAAACGGTTTTCTTCCGGAGAGAATGCGGTGGAGCATACTTTGCACAGGATCTGTCCTTTTGAACCATTATTCTTGTAGAGATAAGGCTTTGGAGCATTGCAACGTGGACAGCTACAGTTGCCATCAATATCACATTCAGAACGGCGGCTGACAGGTTTGATTTTCTTGCCATACTTCCATTCGAGGTAAGGAATGTAGTCTTTGTAATCCCATTTTTCGTAATAGATTATTTTTGGGAGCTTATCAATCTTGAATTTTTGATATTTGGGAGAATGGGAATCATCGAAGACCCACTGCTTAAGGGGAATATATCTGCAGATAAAATTAAAAAGCCAGCAGATTTGTTTATGTTGGTATTGAATAAATAGAAGTAAATAAAGTATAATGTCCATGAGCATTGTCTCCTTGTTGATAATGGTGTTTGTGGTGAACTCATTATACTTCTTTTGGGAGGTCAATGCTCTTTTTATTTGCAAACCTCCAATAAATCAAGGTTTTAAAAGAATTTTAGAACAATAAAATGGGTAGTTTTTGACACTACCACAAACAAAATGGAGGAACGTATATGGAATTTTTCAATCAGGCAATCGACATTCTTAAAATTCTGGTCATGGCTCTTGGCGCTGGTCTGGCGGTATGGGGCGTCATCAACCTTCTGGAAGGTTACGGGTCGGACAACCCTGCGGCAAATGCTCATGTACGGTAGAGAAGCACAAAGCAAAACAAAGACAGCCAGCCCTGCCACTATTCCGAAGTCAGGGGAACGCAATAGAAAAATTCATAGCTGTATGCTATACTTAATTAGCATTTGAACATATCAAGCTGACACAGCAATCTCTTTGCTTGCCGTTAATGCGCGTCTACCAATAGTCCGCAGAAAGCAAGAGTAGCGTAAAGGTATAAAAATTTCAAACTTCTTTGTAACGAAATTCCGATTTCTCCGTCTAACCTATGAAGCTGAAGGAGGTGATGACAAGTATGGACTATGAAAAGCTCTATAAAGCCTACTATTTACAGGTATACTCGTATACTATTTCTCTTGCCAAAAATCGTGAGATAGCAGAGGAAATCACGCAGAACACATTCTATAAGGCTGTTTCTACAACATCACAATTCAAAGGTAAGTCAGATGAATTGACATGGCTCTGCTCCATAGCAAAAAATCTTTACCATGATGAAATGCGAAGCCGTCAGCGAGTAGCTGATGTGAGTGAAATCAATGACTTGCCATCAAATGAAAATGTTGAGAACTCAGTTGCAGATTCTGACATGGCGTTCCGCATACACCTCGTTCTTCACCGTTTGGAAGAACCATACAAAGAAGTCTTTCAGCTTCGCGTATTCGGGGAACTATCTTTTTCACAAATCGCTGCAATTTTTGGAAAAACAGAATCATGGGCGAGAGTTACTTATCATCGTGCAAAGCTAAAAATTCAAGAAAGGATGGATGAAAAGCATGAGTAAACAATGCGATATTGTTCGAGATATTCTTCCGCTGTATGTTGACGGTGCTTGCAGCGAAGCAAGCGCAGAGATGGTAAAAGAGCATTTGAACGCCTGTGCTGACTGTAACGCAATTTATCAGAAATTGCTTTCTCACACGAGCGAAGATGTTCTTCACGAAGAAAGCGAAAGCGTTATTATGCGCCATGAGGCAAAAGAAAAGCAGAGAGGCAGAAAAAAGATAACGATTGCTGTTCTCGTTTCCATCGCTCTTTGTATCATTGCAATTTTTACAGCTCTCTTTCTGTTACCTATAAACATTGCTTATGAGCCTGTCAAAATCGACTTCCCATTTGAGGTTGAAGATGTCGAAAACGTTGAAATGTACCACTATGACGGAGTGCCTGCATCAGCAGAAAAGAAAGTAGTTGTTGCTGAAAATGATATAAAGACCCTGTATGATAAGTTCAAGGGCTTATCCCTAAAAGACAAAACGACTGAGGAAACTGCCGGAGCAGATGTGACCAGCTTTAGATTTAACCTCTCAGATGGAACAAGCTACGATTTGATTTACGCCTGCTATGGGGTTAAAAACGGCGAATTGAAGTCAGCAGCAGGCGGTTTTAAGTATTTCACAAGTGCGGATATCGGCTCTTATTGGAACAATTTGAATACGGAACTTGAGGCAATTCCTATCAATGAGAGTGAATTGCCGTGAGCAGATAGCAAACCCAGCCGAGCCTGTCAACGGTCAAGATGAACGGCGCAAATGCGCCGCCGTTGACAGCCCCGCCCGTCTTTGCTGTTCGGTAATCAAGAGGGCGACAGCACAAGATGCTGCCGCCCTCTGCCATTATTCAGAAAGGGGGATTTTCCATGACCGAACACGAAAAGTATCAAGAACATATCCGGCATACACACGATGCCTTTTGCAAGACTGTTATTCGCCACGCTGCCATAGACGCAGCCCGGAGCATACGGAGCCGCCGCAAGCGGGAAATCTCGCTTGAATATCTGATAGAAGAAAAACACTATCCATTCAGTACCACAGATAAATACTTTGCGGAGCAATCCGGCATGACCAGCTATCCGCTTTTCGTCTGTGGTCAGATGGTGCTTTTGGAAAGTCCAGAGCTTGCCG
>ERZ506918.1193-NODE-1193-length-10376-cov-4.121984_pt1 | contig 10376 bp, 8 predicted proteins | sample MGYA00513975_ERZ506918 | MGnify/ENA metagenome assembly ERZ506918 | reverse complement strand
CCAGATAGCGGCCCTTCTGGATGAAGCCGGTGTCAGGGGAGCTGATGATTTTGAAGGAGAGGCCGCTTCCTACGGCCCCCTGAAATACCAGTACGGTCCGCTGCCGGTATCGGTGAAAGCAGAAGGATTCCTCTTCCCTGACACCTATAATATTCCCAAAGAGTATACAGCCCGGCAGATCTGCGATATGATGTACAAGCGCACCGATGACATGCTGACGCCGGAGATTCGAAAGAAGGCGCAGGCAAAGCATTTGACCCTCCATGATCTCATCACCCTGGCCTCCATGGTGGAAAGGGAAGCCCGGTTCAAGGAAGATCAGGAGCCCATTGCATCGGTGATGCTGAAGCGCCTTTCCATAGGCATGCCTCTCCAGATAGACGCCACCATCCAGTATGCCCTGGGCAGTCCGAAGGCGGAGCTTACCATACAGGATACCCGCATCGACTCCCCCTACAATACCTATACCCATAAAGGCCTGCCACCAGGACCCATTGGAAGCCCCGGCATGGATGCCATTGAAGCGGTGCTGGATGCACAGCCGGGAGAGTACCTTTACTATGTAGCCCAGCCTGACGGACACCACGTCTTTACGAAATCCTATGAGGAGCATCAGGCGGAAACGGAGAACATTTATGGGAAATGACTGGCAGGTCCTGAAAAGGGAACTGGAAGACCATGCAGAGAAAAAGGGAGTGCCCATTATCCGGGGGCCGGAGCGGGAGCTCCTCCTCAAGGCGGCAGCCCTGGCGGAGCCCCGCCGCATGCTGGAAATAGGAACGGCCATCGGCTACTCTGCTCTTCTTCTGGCAGAGCGTTTTCCAAAGGCCCAGATCCATACGGTGGAGCTTGATGAAGAGCGATATCACATGGCGGTGCAGGTGATGGAAAGAGCGGGCCTCACGGGCCGGGTCCACTGCATTCTGGGGGATGCGGGACAGGTGATTCCTACCCTTTCGGGGCCCTATGATTTCCTTTTCCTGGATGGCCCCAAGGGACAGTACCTGAGAGAACTGAAGGCTATTGAGCCTCTCCTGTCCGAAAAGGCTGTCATTGCGGCGGATAACGTCCTCTTCCGGGGACTGGTGGAAGCAAAGGATCCTGTGCCTCACCGGTACCGCACCCTGGTGATGAGGCTTCGGGAATATATAGATTATGTGAACGAAAAATATGAAACCCGTATATATGAAGAAGGAGACGGTCTGGCCGTTTCTCTTAAAAAATAGAAAGGAACATATATGAAGAAAATGGAACTTCTCGCTCCGGCGGGAACAATGGAAAAAATGAAAATGGCTCTCCTCTACGGGGCAGACGCGGTCTATCTGGCAGGCAAGGTCTTCGGCCTCCGCGCCTACGGCGGCAATTTTTCCATGGAAGAACTGAAGGAAGCCGTTTCCTATGCCCACAGCATGGGGAAAAAGGTGTACGTCACTGTGAACATTATCCCCAGAAATGAAGATCTGGAAGGACTGGACGACTACCTCAAATATCTGGAATCCATTCATGTCGATGCGGTCCTGATTTCCGACCTGGGAGTCTTCTCCCTCTGCCGGGAAGTGGCGCCCCATCTTCCCATCCATGTATCCACCCAGGCAAGCTCTGCCAACTGGCGCACGGTGAAGATGTGGAAAGACCTGGGCGCTGAAAGGGTGGTGCTGGCAAGAGAAGTGTCGGTTAAGGAAATGGCAGACATCCGCAGGAAAGTGGACATTGACCTGGAAGTCTTCGGCCACGGTGCCATGTGTATTTCCTGGTCCGGCCGCTGCCTTCTTTCCAATTTCTTCACCAACGGCAAAAGGCAGTCCAACCGGGGCGAATGCATCCAGGCCTGCCGCTTCCGCTATGCGGTCATGGAAGAATCCCGGCCCGGACAATACTGGCCGGTGGAAGAAGATGAGCATGGCACCTACATTTTCAACAGCAAAGACCTCTGCATGATCGACCATATTCCAGAGCTCATCGAAGGCGGCGCTGCTTCCCTTAAAATCGAAGGCCGCATGAAGAGCGTATACTACGTGGCCGCCGTGGTGGCAGCTTACAGAAAAGCCATCGACGCCTACTACGCCGAAGGCGGTGCCTACAGGGTGCGGCCGGAATGGCGGGAGGAACTGGAAAAGGTATCCCATCGTCCCTACACCACCGCCTTTGCCTTCCAGAATCCGGACCACAGCGCCCAGGAATATGTGAAGTCCCAGCCGGAGCAGCCCTATGATTTCGTGGGCCTCATCCTTCCGGGCCACGGGGAAGAAGGCACGAACCGGGTGCAGCAGAGAAATCATTTCAAAGTGGGTGAAATCCTGGAATACCTGACGCCCCGGGGCCAGGTGGGCCTTGTGAAAATTACCAGACTGGTGAACCAGGAAGGAGAAGAAGTGGACAAGGCGCCTCATCCGCTGGAAGAACTGACCATGACAGGAGACAGAACCCTTCCTGCTTTCTCCATTCTGAGGAGGCGTGCAAAGAAATGACAGAAGATACAAGGGTATATATAGAAATCCCGCCGGAAGAAGTGAACTACATCAACCGCATTATCGAAGGCTACGAATATCTGGGTGTGCTCACCACCTTAAACGCCAAAAGGGCCACCTGCCAGATCAACTCCACCAGGGACACCAGGGATACAGTGATTGATGTGCTCACCCATCTGCCTGACGTGGAGGTCAAAATTCTTTCCAGCCGGGAAGAAGCACTGAAGGACTAAAGGAAAACTTTTCCTTCCTTTTCCGACTATACCCATAGAGAAGCGAAAAGACCGGAAAAACCGGCTGGCACATCCCGCTGGCGCCCATCCATGGAAAACGGGAATGCCGGAACCTCCTGTCCTATCCTTCTTTCTCAGCCGGCTGAAACAATCAAAACATACGAAAACTTCCCGCAAATCCTTCAAGGCCCTGCCTGAAGCGGTCACTGGCGCGCCCGCTTTTGGATTTCGGGAAGTCTTTTGCGTGTCCGGAAATGCAATGATTCATACCGATATCAGTCTCTCTGCAGCAGCCCTTTTCTGCCATGGGAAGAAAAAAGAGCAGGCGCCGGCGGGAAAGGTAGGGCATCCGGGAGCCATCCCTTTCCCTTTACCAGAAATCTCTGGAGCCTTTGCATTTCCCCCTGCTCTGTGTACAATAATAATGACAAAGAATGAAATCAAGGAGGCTTATGATGGATTCTGTGAAGCTGGTACTGGAATATCTGAGGGAATGTGAAGTGTTTTATATGGCCACCGTGGACGGACTGGAGCCCCGGGTGAGGCCCATGAGCGGGGTATGCGAGGTGGAAGGAAGGCTCTGTTTCCTTTTCTCCCGGTCCTCTGCCCTCTATCATGAAATCATGGGGAACCGCCATGTGGAAATATCTGCGGTGCACCCGGACAAGTCCTGGATTTCCCTCCGGGGCTGGCTGAAGGAAGAAGAGGAGAAGGAGACAAGGGACACCATGCTGAAGGCCTGCCGGGATGATATTGAAGATATGGGCCTGGTGGACAGGGAGGATATGGCTGTCTTCAGTCTCCATGGGGGCAGTGTATATCTGCGCGACCGGAATGAGGGAAGAGAGAAAGAGCTGAATCTGGGCTAGCCATTACGACAGCGCCGGCTATACACCTGAAGGGTCATAGATCTTGTGCTTTGCGGATGTCATAGAAAAGGGCTGTACCTTCTTCGCTGGCGTGAACCTTCGGGCATGCCGTTTCATGCCCTGTCCAGACTGTAAAATTATGATTTAATGCACCATTAATGGCATAAAGTGTTATAATGGTTTCAATCTACCTATTGTCATGACAATGGGAATACAAAGGGGGATATTATGGCATCCAATGGACTTATCACTGATTTGTATCAGCTCACGATGACCAATGCTCTTTTCAAGAAGGGCATGCATGAAAGAAAAGTCGTATTTGACCGTTTTTATCGGGTGAATCCCTTCAAGGGCGGCTATACCGTGGTGGCAGGACTGTCCCATCTGGTGGATTTTGTAAAGAATTTTACCTACAGCGATGAGGATATAGAATATCTCCGGAGCCTTCATATTTTCTATCCGGAATTTCTGGATTATCTTTCCCATTTCCATTTCACCGGAAATATTTATGCCATGCCGGAAGGCACGGTAGCTTTTCCGGGAGAACTGCTTCTCCGGTTTGAAGGGACCACCACCGAGGCCATGCTGCTGGAGACCGGACTTTCCATGATTATGAACCATGAAAGTCTGATTGCCACCAAGTGCCGCAGGGTGCGTACCGTGGCGCCGAAGGATGCGCTCATGGAATTCGGCCTTCGAAGGGCCCAGGGGCATTCGGCAGGACTCTGGGGCGCCAGGGCTTCCATGATCGGCGGCTTCAACGGCACCTCCAATGTGGAAGCAGGAAAGCTTTTCGGCATTCCCGTACTGGGCACCATGGCCCACAGCTGGGTCATGAGCTTCGATACGGAGCTGGAGGCCTTTGAGGAATATGTGAAGCAGTACCATGACAATCTCATCCTTCTGGCAGATACCTATAATGTGCTGGAAATGGGGGTACCCCATGCCATTCAGGTATTCCGGGAACTGAAGGCAGCCGGAAAGCTGCCGAAGAAGTACGGCATCCGCATTGACAGCGGTGATCTGGGCTACCTTTCCCAGGAAGCATCCCGCATGTTCCGGGAAGCCGGTTTCCCGGATGCCATCATTTCCGGGTCCAACGATCTGGATGAATACCTGATCCAGTCTCTGAAGGAACAGGGCTGCACGGTAACAAGCTGGGGCGTAGGCACGAAGATTATTACGGCTGACGGCACGTCCGCCCTGGGCGGGGTGTTCAAGATGAGTGCCCGCGAAAAGGATGGCACCTTTGAACCGGTGATGAAGATTTCCAACGATGTGAGCAAAATGACAAATCCCGGCATCAAGGCAGTGCGCCGTTTCTATAAGAAGGGCACCGGCAAGATGATTACGGACCTGGTATGCCTGGCTGATGAGCCTTTCCCTGACGGCGGCGATTTTACGCTGGTTACGGAATCGGCCAAGTGGAGGAAGAAGGAACTGAAGGCAGGCACCTATACCTGTGAGGACATGTTAAAGCCTGTCATCCTGCAGGGGAAGGCTGTGAAACTTCCGAGCCTTGACGAAACCATTGCCTATGCCAACAGGCAGATGGAAACCCTGTGGCCCGAATATACAAGGCTTCTGAATCCGAACATTATGGAAGTGAACCTGTCGGACAAGCTGCAGGAGCTGAAAAGCCATATTATTGATGAAGATTTGAAGAAAAAATAATCATGAACTGGAAATGCCTCTCTTCGGAGAGGCATTTTTTTGCCGGTCCTTTCTCTGCTGCTCTCTTTCGGGAGGTCATTTCTTTCCATGGTAGAATTGACTTTAGATAATTTTTGGTATACATTAGTCACATGAAAAATATACAAGATTTTATAAATGATTATGATTTGCTTCAGAAAAGCACTGATTCATAGAGCCTGGTTCTGCCACCCTCTTTGAAACTTTTGAGCACATGGCTGCCGTCATGGTTTCTTTGTGGCAAGCCATGACAGATGTTAAGCAGCGGCCCTTTTATGGCTATTTTCTGAGGAAATAGAAACAGTGAGGATAGAGTGAAAAATTGGTAAGAAGACCGGTCCTGGTTTATGGAGGCTGTGTGTGACCATTTTCCCGGCGGCGTCATGGTATACCGTGACGATGAGGAAAAGGAAATTATATTTGGAAATCAGAAACTGCAGCGCATCCTTGGCTGCCGTGATGAAAAGGACTTTGCCGCTTTGACTGGCGGAAAGCTTTCAGGGCTTCTGAAGGAGAACGCAGTTCTGGTGGAGAAGGACATGGAAGGGCAGATGAAGGCTCCCGGCCAGAGGTTCCACCTGGTCACCACGGTGTCTTTCGGGGACGGAAGCCGGCGGCAGGTGGATATGCAGGGCTGCCGGGGTGAGAGGGAAGAGGAAAAGGACCTGGTTTTTGTTTTTGTGACGGCGGTGAATGAAGAACTGCCGGTGTATGAAAAGGACCATATTACAGGATTCCCCGGGATGCGGCAGTTCCTGGCGGACTCGGAAAAGATGGTAAGCGAAGGGGGCCATCCCGAAAAGTATGCCCTTTTGTTTTTTGACATTGTTCATTTCAAGTTTTTCAATGTAACCTACGGCATACCGGAGGGGGGACGCTTTTCTTCGTCAGATCGGGAACTGTCTGAAAGAGGTCTTTCCAGGGCATTTCATTTCCCGCTTTGATGTGGACCATTTCATGGTACTGGCAGACAGCGCTGGCGTGGAAGATAAAATCCGGGAGGCCCACAGCCGCATCCGGGCCCTCCGCCCTTCTGCCAAGGTGGACTGCAAGGCAGGCATTTACCAGCTGGGCCGCTGGGGAGCAGACCCCAATCTGGCGGTGACCCGGGTCAAGATTGCCTGCGACAGCATCCATGACAGCGGCGACCATTTCATGGCTTACTACACGGAGGCCCTGGACAGGAAGGTGGAGCTGAAGGATTATGTATCCCGTCATATGGATGAAGCGGTGGAAAAGGGATACATCAAAGCCTATTACCAGCCCATTGTGCGCACCGTGTCCGGCGCTCTCTGCGGCATGGAGGCCCTGGCCCGGTGGGAGGATCCGAAGAGGGGATTCCTCCAGCCGGCGGATTTCATTTCCGCTCTGGAAGAGAGCCGGCAGATTCATAAGCTGGATCTGGAAATCATCCGGCAGGTATGCGAAAATTTTTCCCGCTGCATGGCCGAGGGCCGTCCGGTGGTGCCGGTATCGGTGAATCTGTCCCGCCTGGACTTCCTGCAGTGTGATATTTTCCAGGAAGTAGAGAACCGGGTGCTGGAGTACAATGTGCCCCGGGACATGATTCATATCGAAATCACGGAAAGGCTGCTTAACGCCATGGATGCCCGCATCCGGCAGGGCCTTCACCGGTTCCGGAAGGCAGGCTATGAAATCTGGATGGATGATTTCGGAAGCGGCTATTCCTCTTTGAATCTTCTGAAGGGCTATTTCTTTGATGTGCTGAAAATCGATATGGCCTTTCTGGGAAGCTCCAGTGAAAGGGCCCGAAAGATTATCAGCTCCATCATTTCCATGGATAAGAGCATCGGTCCCCGCAGTCTGGCGGAAGGGGTGGAAACAAGGGAGCAGTTTGAATTTCTGAAGAACAGGGGCTGTGAAAAGGTGCAGGGCTTTTTCTTCGGAAAGCCCATGCCCTATGAGGAAAGCCTTGACCACTGCATGCGGGAGGGGCTGAAGGTGGAGACAAGGGCCTGGAAGGCCTACTATGATGCCATCGGCATGGTCAATTTCCAGACCGATGAGACCCTGACCCTTCTGGAATATGACGGCCACAGGATCCGATACCTTTTTGCCAACAGTGCCTATATTGATATGATCCATCATGTGGGGGACCAGGATCTTATGGAAGCGGAGCATCATATGAATGATCCGGCCCTGGAGCTTTCTTCCATTTTTCGGAAATATCTGGATAAATGCATAGCCGACGGCATGGTGCATGAGCTTGTTTATTTGGTGGGAGATCAGTTCCTGAAGGCTGTGGGCCGCTCTATTGCCCGGTGCAACGGCAGCGCCTGCATCAAAATCAGGGTATCCAACATTACCGGCAGCATGACCCATGAGGAGCAGCGGCGGGTATACCAGGTGCTCCATAATGTGTATGCCGTATATGACGATATTTTACTGCTGGACCGGGACAGGGATACCCTGGAGCCCATGGCTGTCAGCGACGGCGACTGGTCGGAGCATGAGAAAATCCCTCATGCCGGAAGCTGCATCAGAGATTACGGACTCCGTTCCATTTATGCTGATGATTATGAAAGATACATGGCCTTCATGGACATGGATACTCTGGAAAAACGGATCCAGAAGGCAGGCACCGGATTCCTTTCCGGCTTTTTCCGCACCCGGGTGGAGGACGGCCGGTTTATCTGGATGATTCATACATTGATTCCCATTCCCCGGACCGACTATGGCCAGGTGCTCCACTGTATCCATCGTCTTTCCGGAAACAGGTCCGATTTTCCGGAAGCCCTTGCTCTGCCTGCGGAAAACAGGGAAAAGGATATGTTCCAGCCCGGAGAACTGTGGAATTCGCTTATCCATGGAACCAGGCGGGCCTATTTCTGGAAAGACCGGGAAGGACGCTACCAGGGGGCCAGCCGGGATTTCCTCCTTTATACCGGCCTTCCTTCCGTGAGCGCCATGAAGGGAAAGACCTCTTCCGACATGGGCTGGCTCATGGATGACCATGGAGCGAGTAAATTGGAAGGCCGTGTCCTTTCCGGCGCGGCGGTCATGAACCGGCCTATGGACATCATTGTGAAGGGAGTGGTGAAAAGCGTTGTTTATGGCAAGGTGCCCATTTACCGGGACGGGGAAATCATAGGCGTGCTGGGCTGGTTTGAAGATGCGGAGCAGATGGAAAAGGAAACGGGCCGCCAGCCTGTCATGGTCACCGACCGGGTCACCGGTGTCATGAACAGCCGGGGCGTCATCGAATCCCTCATCGGCTGCCAGGAGGCGTATCGGAACTTCGGCAGCGATTATGCCATGCTTTTCCTGGCCATTCCCCAGTACCGGCGGATCTTTCACAGCTACGGGGAAAAGACGGCCAATGGCCTCCTGAAGGCAGCGGCCGGCAAAATCCGTCATATCATGGGTACCAGAGGCACTGTGGGCCGTCTGGATGGAGCCGGTTTCGTCATTCTCTTCCACTATGAAGACCAGACGGAAGTGACGTTCCTGTGCCGGAAACTTCGGCAGGCCATCGCCGATATCCACGAGGTGGGAGGCAGCAGCTGCACAGTGACAGCGGAAATCATCATTACCTACGGCTCTGACGGGATTACCACCGGCCGCCTCTTAAGGGAAGCGGTAGGCATGATGCGAAGCAGCGATGACGGATACAGGGATAAGATGGATCGCTGGCTGGACAGGGAAGCTCTCTTCGATGCCCTGCCGCTTCCCTATGCCCTGCTGGATACACCGATGGGGGAAGATGGAGGCATATCCCAAATCATCTGCCGCTACCACAACGAGGCCTATGCCAAAGCCCTGGGTCTTAAGGAAAATGAGGAGCTGAGCCGCCATCTGACCTCCCTTTTGAACCAGGAAAACTACAGCTGGGGCCAGAAGGCCTATGAAGCAGCCTATGAAAAACATACACTGTACGGAGAGAAATACGTGCCCCGGCTGGCAAAAACCATACGCTATATGGTGGCCCCCCGGGCCCTGGCGGGGCAGCTGCGTCCTCATTCTTCTGGGCAGCGGAGAAACGACGAAGGACCAGCCGGTGCACAAGTCCACAGAGCACCAGATTCTCCGGCTCACCCGCATGCTCATGACGGCTTCGGACTATGAAGCATCGGTGAACCGAGTGCTTCGGGAAATAGGGCAATTCCTTTCCTGTGACAGGGTGTATATATTTGAAAAACAGGGGAACCGGATTTCCAATACCTTTGAGTGGTGCAGGGAAAGGGTCACCTCGGAAATGGGAGAGCTCCAGGACCTGAACTACGAAGAATATACAGGTGTATGGGACCGGTACCTGAGGACAAGCAGCAGCGTGGTGATTCCAGATATTGAAGCTATCCGCCAGACAGACTTCATTACCTATGACTGCCTGAAAAAGCAGCATATCCACTCCCTTATGGAAGCGCCCATGTATCATGACCATAACCTGTCCGGCTACCTGGGCGTAGATAACTATAAGGAATCGGATGCGGCGGACATGAAGTACCTGCTGGAAAATATGGCGGTATACCTGTCCCGGAAAAAGGATATCCATGACCTTATGGACAGGCTTCGCTACCTCAGTGAAAACGATATGCTCACCGGCGTTCATAACAGAAACGCCATGAACCGGCGCCTTTTGGCCCTGAAGGCAGAAAACCGTTCCCTGGGCATTATCTACGTGGACCTGAACAATTTGAAGTGGACAAACGATACCTATGGCCACAGCGTGGGAGACAGCCGTCTCCGGGACATGTCGGCCCTGATGAAATCCGTATGCCCGCCCCAGGATATTTACCGGCTGGGCGGTGATGAATTCGTAGCCTTTCTGGATGGGGCCGATGAAGACAGTTTCGAAAAAACGATAGAGAACTTCCGGAAAGCGGCAAAATGCCGATCCATCCATGTGGCGGTAGGCGGAAAGTGGATTCCCCATGCGTCTTCGCTGGCGCGGGGCATGCGGGACGCGGAGCATCGCATGTACAGCGAAAAACGGCGTTCCCATGAGGGGCGGGAAGACAGCCTTTCATGAAATCAAAAAAAGACCTGTCAGGAAATGAAAATCATTTTCTGACAGGTCTTTTTTTAAGAAAGAAGCAGGGAAGAAAGCTCTTTGGGAGAAGAAACGATGGCATCAGCGCCGGCTTTTTAGATCG
>ERZ506918.1188-NODE-1188-length-10399-cov-3.556748_pt1 | contig 10399 bp, 6 predicted proteins | sample MGYA00513975_ERZ506918 | MGnify/ENA metagenome assembly ERZ506918 | reverse complement strand
AAACAATACGGGAAATCTCATAGCGGATAATGCTGTCAGATATATAAACGAGCATTACGGCGATGATATTACACTAAGCGAGCTTGCCAGCCTTTCCGGCGTTTCACCGCAGTATTTCGACCGTGTTTTCAGAGAACGACTTAATATGCGGCCTATGGAGTATATCGCTCGTGTCAAGATCTCAAAAGCCAAGTCGATGCTTCTTGACTCCGATATTTCCGTGACACAGCTTTCAAAAAGTCTGGGATATACCGGCCCCACATACTTCGGAATCGTATTCAAAAAGTATGAGGGTATTTCGCCTTCCGAGTTCAGAAAAAACAGCGGTAGTGTAATTTAGTTTCAAAAAGTTAGAGTTATCATTAATTTAAGATTGACGGCGGACGTTTTCCGATATATATTTATATTGTAATTTTATATCAGATGTGGTGCTTTTGTAGACATTTAAAACAAATAACCGCACTTGCCATCGGTGCGGCGATTATGTGCACCGCAGTCAATGCTGTATTTGCGGAAAATAATAACAGAGGTGATACGGTGAATATTAAAATTGACGGCAGTAAAGCAAACACAAGCGAAAACTTCCTCTACAGAGGACAGGGCATGATCAGCTGTAACGGCTCGTCAAGGCTTTTGCTTGACTATAAGGAGAAAAATCCCGAAAGCTATAACAAGATACTTGAACATCTTTACGGCAAAAACGGGCTTAAATTTACTCACTTCAAGGTGGAAATGGGCGCCGATGTAAATACATCGTCCGGTACAGAACCTGCGACCATGAGATATGAGGATGAAAAAGCCGATGTGACCCGAGGAGCCGGTTTTCAGCTTGCCGCCGATATTAAAAAGATAAATCCTGACGTAACACTTGATATGCTGTGGTGGAGCGAGCCTAAATGGGTATCGGATTCAAGTGATGTGTATGCCGCAAGATATAAGTGGTATAAGCAAACGCTTGATGCCGCTTATGAGACCTACGGCCTTGTATTTGATTATGTAAGTGCGAACCAAAATGAGCGTACCGTTGATACGGATTGGATAAAATACCTTTCAAAAGCCCTCAAAAGCGAAAAGGACTGTCCGTATGATTACTCTGAGATCAAGATAGTTGCGGCGGACGAATGCGGCACTTGGGGCATATCAAGGCTGATGATGAAGAATAAGGAGCTGTGTGATGCGGTCGATGTGATCGGTTCTCACTACACAAGCTTCGCTGATGATACTACAAAAAAGCTTGCGGAGGAATACGGCAAGGAATTATGGTTTTCCGAGGGAAGCTCACCTATGACCTACGCACAGTCGGTATACCGCTTTGACGAGGGTAATTCCGGACTTACAGGTCTTAACGGTGTGCTTGATATTGCAAACCGTATGATTACAATGGTGAGCGGCGGATATATGACGCTGTATGAATATCAGCCTGCCGTTGCAGGATATTATGACGGCGTTACATATTGCCACAAACAGCTTATAAACGCCTGCACCCCGTGGAACGGCTATTATACTCTTGACAGCGGATATTATATGAATCTGCATTTCTCACAGTTTATGGATAAGGGCTGGAGCTTTATATTTGACGCTTGTTACGGCGATGCAAAGGTCGGCGGTGACGGTCACGTACTGGTTGACGCAAAGTACAGCTATATCACCGCTTGCAGTGCGGAAGGCGATTACAGCACGATTATTACAAATACGACATCGGAGCCTATCACATATAACTTTGAGATAGCAAACCTCGCAAAAGCGGATAATGAAGTATATGTATGGGAAACAAGAGGTCCTGACAGCAATCAGGAATATGACGCTAACTACTTCAAGAAAATCGCTACGGTAACGCCCGAAAATAATAAGTATTCTGTCACGATAAAGCCGTATTCGATGATAACTGTATCAACTTTGAATATATCAGAGCCTGAATTTGATGTGCCGCAGGAAAGCGACAATAAGTTACTCTCATTGCCGTACACAGATGATTTCGGTTATTCCGATGAGTTCCTTGCTTCAAGAGAAAACGCACCGCTTTATACGACCGATGAGGGCGGTGCTTTTGAGGTTGCCGAAAAGAACGGCGAAAAGGTGCTGATGCAGAAGATTACAAAGGATATTAAGGCTAACGAATGGGGCGATACACCTGAACCGACAACTAATTTCGGCGATGACCGCTGGTATAATTACAGCGTAAGTACGGATATACTTACCTACGGGAAAGACAGCTATGCAGGCGTAGGTCTGAGATATATCCTCGCAGACAGCGGAAGGAGCGGTTACAGCGTTACGCTTTATGAAAACGGAAACTGGAATTTCTTCGGCGGAAAGAAGAAGGTTCTTGACGGAAATATAGCAGACTTTGATTCGTCAAAGTGGCATAATGTAAAAATTTCCGCACTGAACAATGATATAACAGTTTCAGTCGATGGCGAGAAAATAATTGATTATAAGGCTGAGGAGGGCGGCTACAGTGCAGGAAGAGCGGCACTCTACAGTTCATATAACAATTGCTGCTTTGATAATGTCAAGGTTGAGGCAACCGACAGCGTTCAGCCGTATGTGAACAAGTTTGATAATTTTGACAACATATTTACTTACAGCGAAAACGGCTGGGAACACAGCACTATGGACAGCTTCAAAAACTACAAGCGTACAATTTCGCACGGCGCTGAAGGGGCTTATTTCACCGTTGATTTTGAAGGAACGGGCATTATCCTTACAGGCGTACAGAAAGGAGACACGGTTGTAAGGATTGAGGTTGACGGCAAAACCGTTAATAAGGAATATACCGTATCAAAAACCGGCAACAGACAGTCGTTCTTGCTGATAAACGGCTTGGAGCAGGGTAAGCATACTCTTAAATTGACTGTCGTAAGCGGAAGCTGTTCTGTCGATGCGGCACAGGTGCTGTACGATTATGAGGCTGTGAATAAAGCCGTAATAAGCGAAACGTCATCGGTAGCCGAAAGCACAGATTCATCCGACAGCGTTCCCGAAGCTAACGACAAATCAGCAGAAAGCAACAGCGGTAATGGCGGTAAAGGTTCATTCCCGTTTGTTCCCGTTGTCGTAGGAGCGGTTGCTGTGGCTGCCGCAATCGGCGCAGGCGTTGCGATAGCAAAAATGAAAAAGAAGAAAGATTGATAATCAGGAGGGTATATTATGTCAAGATTTGAGATAAGAGATAAGTTTTATTTGGACGGGAAACCGTTCAAGGTAATTTCGGGTTCAATACATTATTTCCGCACCGTACCGGAATATTGGCAGGACAGGCTTGAAAAGCTCGTAAATATCGGATGCAATACAGTTGAAACGTATATTCCGTGGAATTTTCACGAAACTGAAAAAGGAAATTTCAATTGGAACGGAATGCATGATATCTGCCGTTTTATAGAGCTTGCCGATAAACTCGGACTTTATATGATTATCAGACCATCGCCGTATATCTGTTCAGAGTGGGAATTCGGCGGATTGCCTGCGTGGTTGTTAAAAGACCGTGCAATGCGTCTGAGATGCTCCTACAAGCCGTACCTTAATGCAGTGGACAGTTATTACAGCGTTCTTATGCCCAAGCTTGCACCTTATCAGATTGATAATGGCGGCAATATAATTATGATGCAGATTGAAAATGAGTATGGCTATTACGGAAATGACACGTCATATCTTGAGTTTCTGAGAGATACTATGCGTAAGTATGGCATAACTGTACCGTTTGTGACATCTGATGGGCCGTGGAGTGAATTTGTTTTCAAATCAGGTATGGTTGACGGTGCATTGCCGACCGGCAATTTCGGCTCTTCAGCTGAATGGCAGTTTGGTGAAATGCGGCGTTTTATCGGAGAAGATAAGCCGCTAATGTGTATGGAATTCTGGAACGGCTGGTTTGACGTCTGGGGCGAAGAACACAATATCACAGCACCTGAAAAGGCAGCTCAGGAACTTGATACTCTGCTCAAAAATGGCAGTATGAATTTCTATATGTTCGAGGGCGGAACAAATTTCGGGTTTATGTCCGGAAAGAACAATGAGAAAAAAACAGGCATAGTGACATCGTATGATTATGATGCACCCTTGACAGAAGATGGTCGAATAACCGAAAAATACGAAAAGTGCAAAGAGGTGATTTCTCGTTATACCGATATAAATGAAGTCCCGCTTACAACACAAATAAGACGTCTGGAATACGGAGAAATCCGATGCACCGCCAAAACCGATCTTTTCAGCACACTTGACAGTATCTCAGACCCGGTAAAGTCGGTATACCCGCTGAGCTTTGAGGAACTGGACTGCTATTACGGTTACGTTCTTTACAGATTACACATCAGGGAAAATGAAACAGTCAGCACTGTGAGATGCGAAAATACCGCAGACAGAGTACAAGGCTTCAGAAACGGCAAGTATGCGTTTACGGCTTTTGCCGAAACGATAGACGAACAGTTTGAGCTTGCTGAAAAATCCGCAGGCGGAACAACAGATCTACTTGTTGAGAACATCGGCAGAGTTAACTTTGGCACAGGACTTGAGTGCCAGCACAAGGGCGTTCTCGGCGGAGTAAGAATTAACGATCACAGGCAGTATGGATTTGAAATGTTCACACTTTCACTCGATGAAAATCAGCTTGGCAGAATAGACTATAACCGTGGTTACAATGACGGTGTGCCGGCATTTTATAAATTTGAATTTGAAATAAGTGAAAACGCTGATACATTTCTGGATACTGATGGCTTCGGAAAGGGTGTTGCGTTTATTAATGGATTCAATCTCGGCAGATTCTGGGATATAGGCCCTCAGAAAAAGCTGTATATTCCGGCTCCGCTTCTGAAAAAAGGTAAAAATGAAATAGTTATTTTTGAAACCGAAGGAAACAGCGCAGACAGCATAACTTTGTCCGATAATAACTGATTTATGTAAGCCTCTGCTTTTTTGCAGAGGCTGTTTTATCAGCTATTGACATATATGTTATAATAACCTCAGACATAAAATCCGCCGAAAGCGGATTTTGCCGTGCTATACACGGCTTGCGGCACACCGCAGGTCTGAGAACATTTTAACATAAAAACTTTTGCCAAAAAGGCAAAAGGCGGCGAACCGCCGTGTCGGTTGACACCGACAATTTTTATGTTATAATAATATTGTATATACCAATCTCTGAAAGGAAAAATTTTCATATGCAAGAATATGTAATGGGAAACGGTGCGATAGCACTGGGTGCGCTTGCGGCAGGTGTAAATCTTGTTGCAGGTTATCCGGGTACACCGTCCTCCGAAATACTTGAAACCATTTCGAAATACCGGCACGACGGCGTATATATCGAATGGTCTGTAAACGAAAAAGCCGCTATGGAAGTAGCGGCGGCTGCAGCATACAGCGGCGCAAGAGCAATGGTGACTATGAAACAGGTTGGACTCAACGTTGCCGCCGATCCGCTTATGTCACTCGCCTATGTAGGCGTAAAGGGCGGTATGGTGATAGTGTCGGCTGACGACCCCGGTCCTATATCTTCACAGACGGAGCAGGATACCAGAAGATTCGCTGATTTCTGCCGTATACCCGTGTTTGATCCGTCATCTCCCGAAGAAGCGTATAAGATGATAGGAGAAGCGTTTGAGTATTCGGAAAAATACAATACTCCCGTTTTATTCAGACCTACGACCCGTGTCTGTCACGCCTACGCTTCGATCGATAACTGCGATAGCCCTTCACCTAAGAAATACGAGGGCTTTGTAAAGGATTCAAAGAAGTGGGTAATTTTCCCCCGCCTTTCTTTTGCAAATCACATTATGATTGAAAAGCGTAACGTTGAGATCGGTAAGGATTTTTCGACCTACAGCGCCAACAAAGCCGAAGGCGTTAATTCGGAAAAAGCGGTTGTTACATCGGGAATCAGCTACGCATACACAAAGGAATGCCTTAAGGATTATCCGGATGTAAAGCTGATAAAGATTGCTACGGCATATCCTTTCCCTGAAGATTTTGTGCTTTCATCTCTTGAGGGTGCGAAAGAAGTTCTCTGCATAGAGGAGCTTAGCCCGTTTATTGAGGAGCAGATTCTGAAGCTGGCAGGAAAGCACGGCTTACAGCTCAAAGTGTCCGGAAAGTTCGACGGAAAGGTTCAGGCAGGCGGTGAAAACAGCACAGATAAGATTGCCGCTATACTCGGTGACTTTTTAGGAAAAGATTTCACGGCGGAGGGCTACGATCTGTCGGACGCTCCTGCGCTTCCCGTTCGTCCTCCTGTGCTTTGTGCAGGTTGTCCCCACCGTGCGTCATTCTATGCGGTAAAGCAGGCTATGAAAGGCAGAAAGGCATATTTCTGCGGCGATATAGGCTGTTATACTCTCGGAAACGCAATGCCTCTTGATATGGTTGATACCTGTCTTTGTATGGGTGCGGGCATCACTATGGCACAGGGCTTTAACCATACGGACAGTGACGGCGTATGCTTCGGCTTTGTCGGTGATTCCACGTTCTTTGCATCGGGCATCACGGGCGTTGTAAATGCGGTACATAATAACGCAGATATGATTCTCTGCGTGCTTGACAATTCCACAACGGCAATGACAGGTCATCAGTCACACCCCGGTCTTGACAACAACCTTATGGGACAGATAGTTGACAAGATAAATATCGCAAAGGTGCTTGAGGGTATCGGTGTTAAAAAGATAATCACAGTAGACCCGCTTGACCTTGACGCATCTGTAAAGGCTGTCTGTGAATGTGCGGATATGCCCGGTGTGAAGGCTGTGATATTCAAATCACCCTGTATAGCAATATCTAAGCCTACCGCAAAATGCAGAATTTCCGACAAGTGCATACAGTGTAAGAAATGTATCCGTGAGATTGGCTGTCCTGCTCTTATTGTCGCAGACGGTAAGGTGACAATCGACAACAATCTCTGCACGGGATGCAAACTTTGCGCTCAGATTTGTCCTGTAAACGCTATAGGAGGTGGAGCCGATGAATAAAAACATACTTATCTGCGGTGTCGGCGGACAGGGAACCGTGCTTGCGTCAAAGATTATAGCGGCATCAGCTATGATTGAAGGCAGTGCAGTGCATTCTGCTGAAACCATAGGAATGGCACAGCGTGGCGGTTCGGTAACGAGCCATGTAAGGATAGGCGAGGCATATTCGCCTCTGATTCCTTACGGCACAGCCGATATGATACTTGCCTTTGAGCCTGCTGAGGCTGTTCGTAATCTGATATATCTCAAAAAGGGCGGTATCGTTATTGTAAACAGCGTTCCGGTAAAGCCCGTTACAGAATCGCTTGCCGATACAGGCTATGACGGAACCGCAATGCTCGAATATCTTAAAAGCAAATGCGGCTGCGTTGTTATAGATGCAAAGAAGATATGCGAACCGTTCGGTTCGTCACGATATTTCAATATTGCGATACTCGGAGTAGCTGTCGGCACAGGCAGACTCGGCATATCAAAGGAAACCATACTGAAAGAAATAGAAAAACGTGTACCTTCAAAATTTGTCGAAACGAATAAAGCGGCATTTTTTGCAGGATACGGTGAGGGTGAAAAATATGAAACTGAATGAGAAACAGCTGGCGATGGTTGACGCTCAGATAAAAAGACTTATCAAAACGGACAGCTATTACGGAAAGATGTACAGAGATGCCGGAATTGACGGTGTTTCAAGCCAGGAGGACTTTGAAAAGCTCCCCTTTTCGAGCAAGGCAGATCTGAGATATGCTTATCCGCTCGGAATACAGGCTGTACCCGATGAAGAAGTGGTGCGTATCCATTCTTCCTCAGGCACAACGGGTAAGCCTGTAATTATCCCTTATACAGCCAAGGACGTTGATGACTGGTCACTGATGATAGCACGTTGCTATGAAATGGCTGGTATCACCGACAAGGACCGCATACAGATTACGGCAGGATACGGCCTGTGGACAGCAGGAATCGGTTTTCAGGCAGGCTGTGAAAAGCTGGGCGCTATGGCTATCCCGATGGGACCAGGCAACACCGATAAACAGCTTCAGATGATGGTAGACCTTAAATCGACGGTTCTTACAGCAACATCTTCTTACGCTTTACTTCTTTCCGAGGAGATAAACAAACGCAATATGCGTGATAAGATTTATCTCAAAAAGGGTATTTTCGGTTCTGAGCGTTGGAGCGATAAGATGCGTAACTACATAAAAACTGAGCTTGGCGTTGAAATATACGATATTTACGGTCTTACCGAAATATACGGACCCGGTATAGGTATCAGCTGTGCGGAAGATGACGGTATGCACTACTGGGACGATTATGTTTATATTGAAATAATCGACCCGAAAACAGAAAAGCCCGTTCCTGACGGGGTAGAGGGCGAGGTAGTAATTACTACTCTTGTAAAGGAAGGCGCACCGCTCCTGCGTTTCAGAACGCACGATATATCACGCATTATTCCTGAGCCTTGCAAGTGCGGAAGTCATTATCCCAGACTTGACACGGTAAAGGGACGCAGTGACGATATGTTCAAGGTACACGGCGTAAATATGTTCCCGAGCCAGGTTGAAGAAATACTCGGAATGGTAGACGGCGTTTCAAGTGAGTACAATATCAATATTGCACACGATGAAAGCATAAACCGTGACGTTATCCTTGTAACTGTCGAGGCAGAGGGCAGAGTCAGCTTCGACAAGACAGGCGATACTATAAGAGAGCTGTTCAAGTCAAAGCTCAGCGTTACACCGAAGATAACCGTTGTTCCTGTCGGAACGCTTCCGAGAACAGAGAAGAAGGCAAAGAGAGTTATCGACCACAGAGAATAATAGGATATATACAGTAAAACCTCCCGCTTTTCGACGGGAGGTTTTTTGTTACATCTTTATTATTCCGAAAGCGTTTGCGACCGAGCTTATAAGAATTATCGCCGCAAATACGGGACAAAGATATTTTATCATGAAATTGAATATCTTCTTTCGTTTGAAAGTGCCGTTTTCCGCAGTCATTTCTTCTTCGATCTTCTTCACGCCCACAACTCTTGAAACAAGCAGACAGGTTGCGATAGCCGCTATCGGCATCATTACCGAGTTTGTAAGGAAGTCAAAGAAATCAAGCATCTGCATTCCGAGTATCTGCGCAAAGCCGAGCGGTCCGTAGCCAAGACAGGACAGTGTTCCGAGTGCTATCATAATAACGGTGACTATTACGGTTGATTTCTTTCTTCCCCAGCCGAGCTGATCCTGAAAGGTCGAAACCGCACTTTCTGTAAGTGCAATTGAGCTTGTCAGTGCCGCACATAAAACGAGGAAGAAGAAAAGTATTCCGACAAACGTTCCTGCCGAAAGCCCTGAAAAGACCTTAGGAAGTGTAATGAACATCAGCGATGGTCCTGCCTGCAGTGTATCGGGATCGCCGCCTGAGAACGCAAATACGGCAGGTATTATCATAAGCCCTGCCATAATCGCAATGCCCGTGTCGAATATTTCAACGTTGGTGGTAGACTTTTCTATTGAAACGTCCTTTTTCATATATGAGCCGAATGTTATCAGTATGCCCATTGCTATCGACAGCGAGTAGAACATCTGACCCATAGCAGAAACTACCGTCATCCACGAGAAGTTAGAGAAGTTCGGTATCAGGAAATATTTCACGCCCTCAAGTGCGCCGGGCATAGTAACGGAATATGCGGTTATCATTATCGAAAGGATAACAAGCACAGGCATCATGAACTTGGATACACGCTCAATGCCGTTTCGTACCCCTCCGAAAATTACCGCAACCGTAAGCGCCGTGAAGATAAGGAAACATATCTCGGCACTGCCGCCGCTTGAAATAAAGCCTGTAAAATATCCGTCGGAGGCGAGCTGTCCGCCGTTTCCGATTATATATTCATAAAGATATTTGATGACCCAGCCGCCGATAACAGAGTAGTATGGCACTATAAGAATAGGTATTACTGCGTTTATCCAGCCGCCGAGCGTCAGCCATTTTGACTTTCCGAATGAGCGGTATGCACCGACAGGGCTTTTCTGCGTCATTCTGCCTATTGCGGTTTCTGCGGTTATCATCGTATAGCCAAATGTCAGCGCAAGGATGATATATATCAGCAGAAAAATTCCTCCGCCGTATTTTGCCGCAAGATACGGAAACCTCCAGATATTGCCCAGTCCTACCGATGCACCTGCTGCGGCAAGAACAAATCCGAGCTTTCCCGAAAAGGAACTGCGTTTATGCTTTTGTTTTTCCATTTTTACTCCTTGATAATGTAGATAATGTATATTTCCTCTTTTAATTGCAGATATACTTTCGCCGTAAGGACGGCTGGATCTGAAATATGAGGTCAGACGAAAGTGCCGGAGATTTGATTTTTACAAGTGCGTTTAGTATGGTATGTAATGTGACTCGGTAAAAGCAATAGCTCAGATGAATTTGAAACAGTCCGAATAGATCGGAAGAGCACA
>ERZ506918.1185-NODE-1185-length-10411-cov-8.615585_pt1 | contig 10411 bp, 8 predicted proteins | sample MGYA00513975_ERZ506918 | MGnify/ENA metagenome assembly ERZ506918 | reverse complement strand
AACCCCCGCGACACCAGCGTGGAGGAGATCGTGGAGCTGTATAAGAGCCAGCTGTGATTCCGCTCTGTAAATTCAAGCTGTAATTTTGGGCCCTGCTGTCCTTCGGGATGGCAGGGCCTTTTTCTAGGATGTATCTGAAAACAAAGCAACAGACTGGCTCTTCGTCTTTTCAGAGATGCCCGGAGAGCCTGCCGCGTCGCAGAGTGACAAAATTTCTGCACGGCTCTTGTACACAGCGCCCAAAACGGGTACAATCAATGCAGTAAGAAAAAAACTGGAAGCGAAAGGAACCTTATGACGCTGAACTTCTATACTCTGAGTGTTATTTATCTTGTATATTCCTTTCTGGGCTGGGTGGCGGAGACAGTAGTCGCGACCATCCGGGGCGGAAGGTTTGCCAACCGCGGTGCGGCGGCAGGCCCGTTCTGCTTTATCTACGGTACCACCGGCGTGCTGCTGGCCGTGAGTTTCGGCGACCTGCGCACCGAGCCGGTCTACCTGTTCTTTGCCTGCATGATGGCGGCAACGGTGATGGAATGGATCACCGCCAAGCTGCTGGAACGCCTGCACCGCCGCAAGTGGTGGGACTATTCCGGCAAAAAATTCAATCTGAACGGCTATGTGTGCCTGCAGTATTCGCTGCTGTGGGGTGCGCTGGGCACGGCAAGTGTGCTGTGGGGCAATGATGTGCTGCTGCGGCTGTGCGCGCATATCCCGGTCTGGCTGCTGCGTCCGGCAGTATGGATCTCGCTGACGGTGGCGGTGCTGGACCAGATCGGGTCGGCAGTGCTGGTGCAGCAGTATGCGGCCCGGCACCCGGTGCTGGAGCAGCTCAACCAGAGACTGGGAGAGCGGTCGGATACGCTGCGCCGCAGGATCGCGCTTTACATTGAAAAACGCATCCAGTATGCTTACCCGGCTGCGGCCCGGCAGGAGCAGACTGCGCTCCGGAAGGGGGAAAAGAACTTCCTCAGCGTGTCCGACCTGCTGTGGCTGTTCGTGATCGGCGCGTTTCTGGGCGACATGGTGGAGACGGTGTTCTGCCGCGTGACCGCCGGGGTCTGGATGAGCCGCTCCAGTCTGGTCTGGGGGCCGTTCAGCGTGGTGTGGGGTCTGGCGCTGGTGCTGGCAACGGTGCTGCTGCGTCAGGAAAAGGACCGGAGCGACCGCTACCTGTTCGCCTTCGGCACTGTCATGGGCGGTGTGTACGAATACGTGTGCAGCGCCGTCACCGAGCTGGTGTTCGGCACCGTGTTCTGGGACTACAGCAAGTTCAAGTTCAATCTGGGCGGGCGCATCAACCTGCTGTACTGCTTTTTCTGGGGCATTGCGGCGGTGATATGGATGCGCTACGGCTATCCGCTGGTGCTGAAGCTGATGAAAAAGGTGCGCAGCCATATCCGTCCGTGGATGACAGCAGCGCTGGCGGTGTTCATGGCGGTGAATATGCTTACCAGCGCGCTGGCACTGGCGCGGTACGATGCCCGCACCAGCGGCGAAGCGCCCAACGGACAGCTGGAAGTGTTCCTTGACGAGCATTTCGACAACGCCCGCATGGAGCGCATTTACCCCAACGCCAAAAAAGTGACCAAGGCAGAATAAATCCCATATTTCCCCTTGCGTTTTTGCCGGAAAACAGGTATAATATTCTCTGGATAAAAGGGAGTAAGGGGCGTACCTTGGTTGAAAAACGGGTGCGCTGTGCTGCAGCGACACCCCCGGCAGAAATGCCCGATGCAGTACCGGATGCTTGAGACTTTTATCACATTTTCCCGTTTTGGGCTGGATGTGATAAAGGTCTTTTTTTGTGCCTCTGCCGCTATTATTAAAAAGGAGAGATATTATGCTGATCCCTGTTCTGTTATTTATCGTGGGTCTGCTGTGCCTGATCAAGGGCGGCGACTGGTTTGTGGACGGTGCCACCGGCATCGCCCGCCGCTTCCATGTGCCGGAGCTGCTCATCGGTGCCACGGTGGTGTCCATCGGTACCACCCTGCCGGAGGTCATGGTGTCCACCACCTCTGCCCTCACCGGTCACGGCGAGATCGCCTACGGCAACGCCATCGGCTCGGTCATCTGCAACTCTGCACTGATCGCCGCCATCACCATTGCGGTGCGCCCGGGCAAGGTTGACCCCAAGAGCCTGCGCACCCCGGTGGCCTTCTTCTTTGTGGCTGCCGCTTTCTATGCCGGTGTGGCCTACACCACCGGCTCCTTCACCCGCCCGGTGGGCCTGATCCTGCTGGCCATGTTCGTGGCTTACATCGTGTGCAACGTGCTGGCTATGAAAAACGCCACCGCCCCGGAAGAGGAAGAGCAGGCTGAGGAAGGCTCCTTTGCCAAGGAGTTGGGGCTGCTGGCCATCGGCGCAGTGCTCATTGCTGTGGGCGCTGACCTGCTGGTGGACAACGGCACCCTCATCGCACAGGCGCTGGGCGTGCCGGAGTCGGTCATTGCGCTGACCTTTGTGGCACTGGGCACCTCGCTGCCGGAGCTGGTCACCGCCATCACCTCGCTGGCAAAGGGTCACGGTGCGCTGTCGCTGGGCAACGTCATCGGTGCAAACGTGTTCAATCTAGTGCTGGTCAGCGGCGTGTCTGTCACGCTGGCACCCTTCAGCATCCCGCAGAACTCCACCATCGCAGGCATGAACGCCTCGCTGGTGATGGATATCCCGGTCATGTTTGCCGTGATGCTGCTGCTCACCCTGCCCGCACTGATCAAGGGCAAGCTGAGCCGCCCGCAGGGCATTGCACTGCTGTGCATCTATGCCGCCTTCTGCGCCGTGCAGTTCAGCATCTGATCTGTTGTAAACGTAAAATATTTAAGGCTGCTGCACAGGGTTTTGTGCAGCAGCCTTTTTATGTGGGATGATTTTGAATGCGCTCCGCGACATCTTCCCCCGGAGCGGGTGGAAGTCTTTCCTCAAAGGGAGAGCCAAGAGCACTGCCGAAAGTCTCCTCATGATGCCTAATACTTTAGCAATGGGCTTTAAACCTTGGCTACCCCTTCAGGGGAGCTGGTGCTGCCCCTCATCCGGCGCTACGCGCCACCTTCCCCCGGTGGGTGAAGGCTTAAGCGGTGGCGGTACAGTTCCCGGCTGACCCGTAAAGTTTCCGGGCGTGTCCGCTCTCCCCTTGGGAGAGCTGGCGCGGGAGCGCCTGAGAGGGCGAGGCAAAACCCTGACGGCTTTGCCTGAGAGGGTAAAAAAAGTGGGTCAGAAGCGCCCACAGGCGTTTCTGACCCACAAATAGAACGATATTTTTGTTTTACAGCTGGCAGGCGGTATCGTAGCCGGTGCGGATGGCGTTGGAGATATCCGCAGCCTTGCCAGCGGCATCGCCAATGGAATACACCGGGATGCCGGCAGCTTCCAGCGCAGCAGCGTCAAATTCGTTGGAGCGTGCGCCCATAGCCAGCACGATGTAATCGCAGGGGATGGTCACCTCTGCGCCGTCCTTGTTCTCGCAGACGACGGCGTCCATGCGGAACTCCTTGACCTTGTGGCTGGGGTACTGCTCCACGCCGTAGGTCTTATAGTTTTCCAGCAGGGTGGGCAGAATGGTGGTGCTCTCGCCTGCGGCGATCTTGTCCATCATCTCGATAACGGACACCTTGCAGCCGCGGGCAGCCAGATACTCTGCGGTCTCGCAGCCCACCATGCCGCCGCCGATGACGGCAACCGTGCCGTACACCTGCTGCTCACCGGCCAGCACCTTCCAAGCGTCGGCAACGTTCACGCTGTCGATGCCGGGGATGCGGGGTGCGGCGCTGTGTGCGCCCACAGCGTTGATGACGGCCTCGAAACCGGCATCCTTCAGCTGCTCTGCGGTGCGGGTCTGACCCATGCACAGGTGCACACCGGCGTTGCAGACCGCGTGGATCAGATCCTGTGTGGCACGGCGCATCTCCTCCTTGCGGGGAGGTACGCAGGCAATGTTCAGCTGACCGCCCAGAGAGGTGGTCTTTTCAAACAGGGTCACGTCATGGCCGCGCAGCGCTGCCACACGGGCGGCTTCCAGACCGGCAGGGCCGCCGCCGAGGACGGCGATCTTCTTTTTCTGCGCTGCGGGCTGGATGCTGCGGGTGTTTTCGTAGCCGTTCTCCGCGTTCAGCACGCAGGAGAGGAACTGACGGTTCTGGATGGCATCGGTGCAGCCCTTGTTGCAGCTGATGCAGCGGCGGATATCGCAGGCCTTCCCGGCAGCGATCTTGGTGCCCCAGTCGGGGTCTGCCAGCAGCGGGCGACCCATGGCAACTATGTCGGCCATGCCGCTCTCGATGACACGCGCAGCCATGTCGGCGTCCACGATACGACCCACGGCGCTGACCGGCACATTGACGGCCTTTTTGATGTCCCCGGCGATCTTGACGAAGAAGCCGTAGGGCTGCACGCCCATGGGAGGAATGGTGTCGGCCATGTTGCCGGTGTGGTTGGCCTGAGCAACGTGGAACATATCCACGCCGTCCTCCACCAGCCACTGGGCAAACTGCACGGCGTCGGCTTCGTCAATGCCGCCCTTGCCGCGCTGCGGGGTGACGATGGACAGCTTGTAGTCGATGACCATATCCGGCACAGCCTTGCGGATGGCGCGGGTCAGCATGCGGGCAAAGCGGACGCGGTTCTCCAGACTGCCGCCGAACTTATCGGTGCGGTGGTTCATGCGGGTGGAGCACAGGCAGCCGTTCAGGCGGTCGCCGTGGATCTGGATGACGTCCACACCGGCCTTCTGGGCACGCACTGCGCAGGCGCACATCTTATCGATGATGGCCATCAGCATCTCCTCGCTGACCTCATCGGTGAAGAACATCATGTCGTGATGCAGGCGCTGACGCATTTCGTCAAACTTCTTCTGCATGAACAGGCTGTTGATGGCGTCCACATCGTACTCCGGGTGGAAGAGCTGGACGCCCAGCTTGGTGCCGTAGGCGTGTACGCTGTCGGCCAGTGCCTTGAAGGCAGGGATCTGGCTGTCGTCAAACAGCTTGGGGGTGGGAGAAAAGCTGTTGATGGGCGCAACATCGCCCATAACGATGTAGCCCACGCCGCCCTTTGCCAGACGGGTGTAGAAGCCCATGTCCTGCTCGCTGATCATGCCGTTTTTCTCGTAGCCGGTGGTCAGCGGGGGGAACATGATGCGGTTTTTAAAGGTCTGTCCGCCCACCTCGATGGGCTGCAGAATTACGTTTTCCATACAAAAGCCTCCTTGAAGATACGCTTTGCTTTACAGATTTGCTTTGATGAATGCTGCGGTCTTTTCCTCCACGGCGGCACGGGCTGCCAGCGTGGCAAAGTTGTGGCCGCCGCCTGCAATGGTGTCCACCTCGGGTGCGGTGTACACCTGTGCGTAACGGCTGCAGGTGCCCTCGTCCACCAGACGGTCATCATCGGCGCGCAGCAGCAGCACCGGGCCGTTGTAGCCCTTGGCCTCGGTAAAGGGGTCGGGGTGCTTGGCCATCTCGTAGTTAAAGGCCATCTTGTAGCACAGACCCTCCATGTCGGTGTAGTCCTTGCCGGTCTGCACAACGCCGTCGGCGCGCTGTGCGCAGCCAAACCACATCCCGGCGCCCGGGCACAGCAAAATCAGGCCGTGGGGCTGGATGACCGGTGCGCAGGAGGCGGCAATGTAGCCGCCCATGCTCTGGCCGGAGAGGAACAGCTTTTCGCTGTCCACATAGGGCTGCTCAGCGGCCCATGCAAAGATATCCTGTGCATCGGTGTGCAGGCCGTCGAAGCTCATATCCTCGAACTCGCCGTCGCTCTCGCCGTTGCCGTAGAAATCGAACCGGGCGCTGCCGATGCCCTGCGCTGCCAGAGCGCGGGACAGATGGGTGTACATGGACTTGTAGCCGCTGCAGCTGCCGGCAAAGCCGTGCAGATGCACCACAAAGGGTACCTTGCCCTCGGTGTCGGGCAGGGTCACGATGCCGCGCAGGGTGTGGCCATTGCGGTTTTTAAACTGAACCTGTAAGATTTTCATGGTTTACTTGCTCTCCTTTGCGGCGCGGCGAGCCTTCAGCTCGGTCAGCATCTCAGCAGTCTTCTGCTTGGTCAGGGGGTAGACGAAGAACAGGATGGCAACTGCAATGCCGTAGCCCAGGAAGTAGACGCCGGTGTAGCTCTTCCAGATGGCGTTCACAACGCCTGCGGTCTGCACAGCGCCTGCGGTCACGTTGTAGCCGATGGCACCCAGCACAAAGCTGGACAGGCTGCCGGAAATGGCGCTTGCAAGCTTGCGGAAGAAGGAGTAGGTGGAGTAAACGATGCCCTCGTTGCGCTCGCCGGTCTGCAGCTCGTGGTAGTCGATGGCGTCGTTGACCATAGCCCAGATCAGCACCTGCATGCCGGAAGCGCCCAGATAGCAGATACCGTTGATGACGATGAAGGCCACGGGGTTATGGACGGGGAAGAAGAACAGGATGCCGAACACGATGGCGGCAAAGCCAGCGCCCATGCAGCACCACTCCTTCTTGCCGAACTTGTTGGCAAGAGGCTGGGTGATGGCAAAGGACAGCACAGCGTACAGAACGCTCAGCATACCGGAGACAGCCTGAATTTTAACGTTGCCGAAGAAGTCCTTGTACAGGTAGGTGTTCAGGCCGTTGACCACGGAAGCACCGATCATGCCGGTGAGGCTGAAGAACATAACGCCCAGCAGAGCCTTATTGTGAGAGATCTCCTTGAGCACGTGCAGGTAGTTCAGCTTTTCGCCCTGCGGACGCTCAGGCACTTCCACGCGCTCCTTGCACCACACGCAGGTGATCTGCAGGCACAGCAGGCCCAGCATAGCGCAGATGCAGGCCAGCATCAGGAAGCGGCCAGCCACGGGCTTGTTGTCCACATACAGGAACAGGGGGCCGATCATGACCATGACGGTCATGAAGATGGTGCCGCCAAGGCTGCGGTAGCGGGACAGTGCGGTGCGCTGGCTGACATCATCGGTCATCACGCTGGACAGAGTACCGAAGGGCACGTTGACGCAGGTGTACAGCGCCTCGTACAGAACGTAGGTGACGAACATGTAGGCCAGACGCAGGCCGTAGTTGATATTGCCTACATTGACAAAGCCAAGTATGCACAGCACTGCCATGGGGAAGGAGAAGGCGCGGATCCAAGGGATGAACTTGCCGCCCTTGGTGGCCTTGCGGGAGTCCACCATGGCACCGATGATGGGGTCATTCACGGCGTCCCAGATCTTGGTGATCAGCAGCAGGATACCCACGTGGAAGGGGTTGACCTGCAGGATCAGGGTGTAGAAGATCGACAGATACATGGCGCGGTACTGCTCGGTGAAGCAGCAGCCCAGATCGCCCAGTGTATAGCCGATCTTGTCCTTCATGGAGAAGGGTCGGATGGTCTTTTTCTGGTCCATTGTGTTTTATCCTCCTTAAAAACAGTGAAACCACGAGACTTTTCGCACAAGTCTCTTTTCTACGTTTGCATTATACGTTAATTTTTCATCAATACATATCCAAAAAATGATTGAAAACTATCGCAAATTGATGTATTATGCAATTATAACAGTTGTACTTTTCTGTTGTGTACAACAATCTGTTACACATGACAGTTTCACGGAGGTTTTTTTGGTGAACTATACAGTCAAGCGTTATTTTTTTGAGCAGAGCGCCGTCCGGGAATTTTATTCCGGCGCGTATTATGATTTGTTTCTAGTCATGCAGGGCAGCGGTGTGTTCCGGTGCAGCGAGGTGGTGCTGCCCGCACAGCAGCAGAATCTCATCATCTTCAAGCCCGGTCAGGGCGGCAGACTGGAATACGCCGGTGCTTACGGCCCGCTGGAACTTATTCGGGTGCAGCTGTCCCCCCAGACGCTGGCGCAGCTTTCGGACGCGGACACCGACCTTGAAAAAAGCTTCAACGTGGTGCCCTTCCGGCAGGTGGCTGTGCGCCCGGACAGCCAAATCTATATGCTGCTGAAAAACCTTGCCCGGAAGCTGCTGATGCTCCCGCAGGAGCGCACCCAGTTCGGTGCAGCGGTGTTCGAGCACGGTATTTTGCAAATGTTTGTGGTGCTGGCGCTGCGTGCCTGCATCCATGCGGAGTTCCACACCGCATCGGTCAGCCGCCACCACCTGATGCTGGACGAGGTGTTTTTGTTTATTCAGGCGCACCTTACCGAGGAACTGACGCTGGAGCGGCTGGAAAAGGAGTTTTTCGTCTCCCGGGAACATATTGCCCGGGAATTTAAACGCCAGACCGGGCAGACGGTGCACCGCTATATCGTAAAGGCGCGGTTAGACCGCTGCTGCACCCTCATCGAGCAGGGGCTGCCCATCACCGAGGTGTACAAGACCAGCGGCTTTGGCGGTTACAACCACTTTTTCCGCGCCTTTAAAAAGGAGTACGGCATGACCCCCAAGGAGTACTTCCACACCACCCGGCAGGACGCCCGGGGATGAATCCGACAAAAGCAGTGCCGTCCGAACCTGTGAAAAAAGCCGCCCGGGAAGATCCGCAGATCCTCCCGGGCGGCTTGCTTATCCTATTTTTTGCCCTTACTTGCGGCGGGTGAGGCAGTTCAGCGCCATCACCACCAGCACGAGAAAGCCGATGACCAGCAGGATACCGGTCATGCCGATGAGCATCATGGGCAGGGTGGTCATCCAGGAAGAAAGATGAAGCATAAAGGCACCTCCGTTAAGCCATCAGGGAAAGGATCAGTCCGCCGGCAAGGACGGATGCGATCTGCCCGGAAACGTTGACGCTGATGGAATACATCAGCAGGAAATTCTGGTTGTCCTCGGCCAGACCCATCTTGTTGACCACGCGTCCGCTCATGGGGAAGGCCGAAATGCCTGCCGCGCCGATCATGGGGTTCAGCTTTTTGCCCTCGGGCAGGAACAGGTTCAGCAGCTTGGCGAACAGCACGCCGCCAGCAGTATCAAAGATAAAGGCCACAAGACCCAGCGCCATGATGAGCAAAGTATCCGGCCGGACGAACTTGTCGGCGGTCATCTGCCCGGCAACGGTCAGACCCAGCAGCAAGGTGATGAGGTTTGCCAGTACGTTCTGGGCGGTCTCGCTCAGGGAGTTCAGCACCCCGCATTCCCGCAGCAGGTTGCCGAACATCAAAAAGCCCACCAGCGCCACGCTGGCCGGGGCTACCAGACCGGCGACCACCGTGACCACAACAGGGAACAGGATCTTGGTCAGCTGGGTGACATTGCCTTTTTCGTAGGGCATACGGATGCGGCGTTCCTTCTGGGTGGTCAGCAGACGGATGACCGGCGGCTGCACGATGGGTACCAGTGCCATGTAGCTGTAAGCTGCCACCATAATAGCGCCCAGATACTGGGATTTCAGGGTGTTTGCCACAAAAATGGCGGTGGGGCCGTCCGCTGCGCCGATGACCGCAATGGACGCGGCGTCCTTCATATCAAAGAAGAACCCGGCCAGAAACAGGGTGAAAAAGATGCCAAACTGTGCCGCTGCGCCAAACAGCATGAGCCACGGCTTTTCCAGCAGCGGGCCAAAATCGATCATGGCACCGATGCCGATGAACAGCAGCAGCGGGAACAGCTCGTTGGACATACCTGCCTCGAACAGGGCAGAGATGGGGCCAACGGTGTCTCCCTGCGTGATGGCACCGGATGCGGGAAGATTGACCAGAATGGCACCGAACCCCATGGGCAGCAGCAGACTGGGCTCCATCTTTTTGACGATGGCAAGGTAAATAAGCAGGGCACCGATGCCCCACATGACCACCATCTGCCATGTCAGCGCTCCGAAGTTTGAAAAGAGCGCGGCGAATGTGTTCCAGAAATTCATATTGTTTTTCTGCCTCCTTTTGTTCTGATGCTGCGGCAAGAAAAAAAGACCCTTGCCACAGCGTAAGATCTGTGACAAAAGTCTCAAGCGAACACATGACATCGGGCATTGCTGCCGTGATGACGCTGCCATGCAGCGGCCTGCCGGAAAAAAGCCTTGACCGGCGGGCTGCCCTTTACTCCCCTTTATCATTTTTATTGATACCAGAAACTGCCGCTTCTGTCAAGGGGGAAAATGCGTTTTTTCGCAAAAATCCAACCGTTTAAATCGTCAGTCCACCACCGGTACATCCAGCCCGAACTCCTGCGGGCGGAAGCGGGGACAGACGTTCTCGGTGATGCAGATGACCGAAGCGGCAAGACGGCTGCCGATCTCGCAGGATTCTGCCAGCGTTTTGCCGTAGGTCAGGCCGATGACCGTGCCGGCAAAGAAGGCGTCCCCCGCGCCGGTGGTGTCCATAACATCCACCTTTTTGGCGGGTACGATGCCGCAGTCACCGTCTGCACAGGCGTATACCGCGCCCTGCCCGCCCATGGTCACCACCATGCTGGGAATGTTGGCGCTGCGCACGTTGCCCGTGAGCACCCGGCACATCTCATCCGGGGAGAGGTGGTCGTAGTCGTC
>ERZ506918.1182-NODE-1182-length-10448-cov-3.796786_pt1 | contig 10448 bp, 9 predicted proteins | sample MGYA00513975_ERZ506918 | MGnify/ENA metagenome assembly ERZ506918 | reverse complement strand
TCTTCCGATCTGTGGACGAGTTGCTGCGCTCTGACACCGCCCGCCTGATGCTGGCCAACTCGGAGTTTCTGGTAATGCTGAACCAGAGCGCCACCGACCGCGCGGAACTGGCGAAGCTGCTGAATATCTCGGATAACCAGCTTGGCTATGTGACGAATGTCCCCGCAGGCTGCGGGCTGATTCGCTGCGCGGGCAACATTGTTCCATTCACCAATTCTTTTCCCAAAAATACTAAGCTATATAAATTGATGTCGACCAACCCGTCCGAGAGGAAGAAGTAAAGCAATGACATATAAAAATAAAGGACCGCCGAAGCAGTCCCTCAGGGGTGCTGCAAACTGGAATTCGACGCTATGATATTTCCTTTTCGTCATCTCTCGGTGGCCGAACATAGTGTAGCATTTCTTTTACGCAAGCACCGAATTGCAAGAAATTGGATTTTGCTTCTTTTAGTGTTGTTCCATGATTGGAGTCGCTTGGCTCGTTATCAGAAGTGACGAACGGGTCATTCTCCCAAAAGCAAACGGGACAAATATACCCACAATCTTCATCTGCCGGGACATTGTAGGTAAGAAATCCACAACAAGGACACGGATATTTTTTCATTACGGAGTTTGTTCGCCCCTTTCATTTTGCAAATTTATAGACCTATTTTAATGCTGCCAAATATTGTTTTCCAAATCCCGCAGCCGTCCCTTATAGTCATCTATCAGAGCCTGAACATTTTCCCCCTGCGGGAAGGTCACCAGATAGCCGTCCCCGGCCTCATGAAAACCGATGATTCCCGCAAGCCCTGCCATCTCGGCTACCTTGAGCAGCGTGTGGTAATCGTATTCCGCCGCACTGAGATACAAATTCATCATAACACCCCGCAGTCATTGAACATATCTGTATTATACATCGTCCGTTTTTCCTTTGCAAACCGATTCCGAGAAAGGACACTCTATGTTGAAATTCTACCGCATCCTGCTTTTAACCCTCGTCGCTGTTTTTCTTGCAAGTACCGCTGGCATTGCCCGCTATGCCGCCGACTCCTGTACGCAAAGCCGAATGTATCGGCAGCTTGCCGTGCAAACAGAGAATTTCCCCGGTGACGCTGCGTCAACGGGGAATAATTTTTTGCCGCAGTATCAGGCGCTGTACACGCAAAACAGCGACCTTGCCGGGTGGATACAGATTGACGGAACCAACATCAACTACCCGGTCATGCAGTCAAAGCATGACCCAGACTTTTACCTAAAGCACAACTTTGAAAAAGCCGACTCCCCGCACGGCTGCCCGTATGTGCAGGCAAACTGCAACCTGCAAACGCCATCCGACAACATCCTTGTGTACGGACACAACATGAAGGACGGCACTATGTTCTCTGATTTGCTGCAATACAAGCGCGAATCCTTTTGGCAGCAGCACAGAATTATCCAATTTGATACCCTGACGGCGCAGGCAGAATATACCGTGATGGCGGTATTTCGGGGCGAGGCAGAGAACCTGTTCGCCTATTATCGATACACCGATGCCGAAACACCGCAGGAGTTTACCGCCTATGTGGACGCCTGCAAGGACGCCGCCCTGGATAGCCGCGCCGATAGCGACACACTCGTCGGGGTTGATGCCCTTGAAGGGCTCGATGCCTGTATATTTCTTAACGGCTTCCTGAACTGCGGGGATACGGGACGAGCCGCCGACCATAAGGATCTTGTGAAGCTCGGAAGTCTTGAGGCCGGAGTCCGAGATAGCCTGGCGAACGGGGCCCATTGTCGCTTCGACGAGGTCTGCGGTGAGCTCGTTGAACTTAGCTCTGGTGAGGGTCATCTCAAGGTTGAGCGGAGTGCCGTCGGATTTCATGCCAATGAAGGGCAGGTTGATGGTGGAGGTGGTGACGTTGGAAAGCTCAATCTTCGCCTTCTCGGCAGCCTCCTTCAGTCTCTGCATGGCCATCTTATCGCCGCGCAGGTCAACGCCCTCGCTCTTCTTGAACTCGTCGGCTATCCAATCGATAACTCTCTGGTCGAAATCATCGCCGCCGAGGCGGTTGTTACCGGCAGTTGCAAGAACTTCCTGAACGCCGTCGCCCATCTCGATGATGGAAACATCGAAGGTGCCGCCGCCGAGGTCATAAACCATGACCTTCTGATCATTCTCTTTGTCTATACCGTAAGCAAGAGCAGCCGCCGTGGGCTCGTTGATTATTCTCTTGACCTCAAGGCCAGCTATCTTGCCCGCGTCCTTAGTCGCCTGACGCTGGGAGTCGGTGAAGTAAGCGGGAACGGTGATAACAGCCTCCGTGACCTTCTCGCCGAGATAAGCCTCTGCGTCGGTCTTGAGCTTCTGAAGAATCATCGCGGAAATCTCCTGAGGGGTGTACTTCTTGTCGTCAACCTTAACTTTGTAATCGGAACCCATCTGTCTCTTGATGGAGGAGACGGTTCTGTCGGGATTTGTGATAGCCTGACGCTTTGCGACCTGGCCGACAAGTCTCTCGCCGGTCTTGCCGAATGCGACGACGGAAGGCGTTGTTCTTGCGCCCTCGGCGTTGGGGATAACGACGGGCTCGCCGCCCTCGATAACCGCTACGCATGAATTTGTTGTACCTAAGTCAATACCTATAACCTTTGACATAATAAATTACCTCCGAAGTAATGAATAGTTTAATTTATATTCCAAAAATGCCTTGCGGCATCAGTTGGCAACCTGAACGACTGCGGGTCTTATGACCGTGTCGCCGAGCTTATAGCCCTTTGTGAAAACCTTGACGATAACATTCTCGCCGACATTCTCGTCCTCGGTGTGCATAACAGCCGAGTGGATATTCGGGTCGAACGCATCGCCCTCTGCGCCGAACGCCTCGATGTCGAGCGCTTTGAGAATATCGCCGAACTGCCTGTATATCTGCTCGACTCCCTTGCGGTAGCTGTCGGCATCCGCCTCGGCGTTCAAAGCGGCGCGTTCAAAATTATCTATGACCGGGAGAAGCTTCTCGACGACGTCCGTTTTCGAGCGAACCTTTATGTCGTCCTTCTCGCGCAGCGAACGCTTGCGGAAGTTATCATATTCCGCAGCGAGGCGCAGGAAGTTGTCGGCACTCTCCTTGACTGACTGCTGAGCTTTTTCGAGCTCCTTTTCGAGCTCGGCTATGCGGTCGGCCTGTGCGTTTTTCTTCGAGGACTTCGAGGCTTTCTTTTCAGCCTTCTTCGTATCCTCCGCCGGAGCGGTTTCAGCTTTGTTCTCCTCCGCCTGCTCGGGCTTTTTCGTGCTCTCGCTCATTGGTGTTACATTCCTTTCGTTACTCTTCAAGTGCCTTTTCCATTGTTTTGCTTATGCACTGAGAAATATATTTAAGACCGGGAACCAGTCTGCGGTAGTCCATTCTTGTCGGCCCGATAATGCCTATCGAACCGGCGCTATCCTCGCCGACGGTGTATCTCGCAAGGATGACGCTCGAATTGTCGAGCTGAACGAAACCGTTCTCTCTGCCAATCCTTATTTCGAGCTCGCCCTTCATGCTGTCCGCAAGGGTTCTCAGCGGAGCTCCGCGGCTCAAAAACTCGAGCAGCTCGTATGCTCTGCCTGCATACTCTCTGTGGTGCAGCAGATTCGACTGACCGGAGAGAAAGACGTGCGGCTGAGCGGCGTTCTGCGAAAGCTCGGCGACTGCCGAGAGCATCGGGAACATCGCAAGCGACTCCATTCCGAGCCGCGCCGCTATCGATTGGAGATAAGCGGGAGTGAGCGCGCTGACGGGTACTCCTATGAGCATAGCCTGCGCGACATTGTAGAAGGTCTCGCAGACCGTTGTGTCTATCGGGGAATCGAGCCTGAAGAGCTTGCTTCTTAAAATTCCGTTGCTCGCCAAAAGCACTATCATCGCGGTGTGCGGCGATATGGGAACAAGCTCGACGCGCTTTATCTTCGTGTTCTCGCCCGAGGGGGTCGTCATGACGGCGGCGCACTCGGTGAGATAGGCAAGCGCCTCGCCCGCGTGCCTCAAGAGGCTTTCGGGGTCACCGTTTGCATTTCCGATACCCGCGTCTATGAGCCTGCGCGATTCGTCGCTGAGCTCGCTCTCGGGGACGAGGTTATCGACATAGTAGCGGTAGCCCTCGCCTGTGGGGACGCGCCCCGCCGAGGTGTGCGGCTGATCGAGCAACCCGAGATAGCCGAGATCCGCCATCTCGTTTCGCACGGTGGCGGAGGAAACGGACATATCGAGAGAATCGAGCAGAGTCTTTGAGCCGACGGGCTCGCCGGTCTTTATATACTGCTCGACAACTGCTGCAAGAATTTTCTCTTTTCTCTCGCTCAGTTCCATCTGTCTCTGCCTTTCGTTTTGTTCATTAGCACTCTCAACGTTCGAGTGCTAACTTACAATTCATACTATACAACTCCTTGCAGATTTTGTCAACAATTTATTTGTAAACACTTTGTGAACTCCGCATTGACATAGAAAAAATCTGCGATATAATAAGTATATGCACGAAAAAAGCAAAATCCGAGGAGCATACGCATGAAATACAATTATATTATATTCGACCTCGACGGCACTCTGCTGAACACGCTCGACGACCTGCGGGACAGCACCAACTACGCCCTGCGCCGCTTCGGCTTTCCCGAGCGCACGACGGACGAGGTCAGACGCTTTGTCGGCAACGGCGTTGCAAGGCTCATACACTTAGCCGTTCCCGAGGGCACGGACGAAAAAACGGAGGCCGACTGCCTTGCAGTGTTCAAGGCGCACTACAAAGATAATATGACCAACAAAACAGCCCCTTACCCGGGGATAATCGAGCTGCTCAAAAAGCTGCGCGAGCGCGGGGTCAAAATCGCCGTTGTGTCGAACAAGTTCGAGCCGGCGGTAATCGGGCTGTGCGAGGATTATTTCAAAAGCTTAATTGATGCCGCAGTCGGTCAGACGGAGGACAGGCAGAAAAAGCCCGCTCCCGACGGCGTTTTATACGCGATGAAGCTGCTCGGCGCGAATCCTGCCGAGACAGTCTATTCCGGCGATTCCGAGGTCGATGTTGTGACGGCGAGAAACTCAGGATTGCCGTGCATCGGCGTGTCATGGGGCTTCCGCGACAGAAAGGTGCTCGTTGACGGCGGCGCGGATTACATCGCCGACAGTGCGGAAGATATATTGAGTATTATGGAATAACGGCTTTTGGGGAGGGGAAACAATGTCCGAATCTATTTACGAATTTTTATGGTATGTCAACAACATAATGCTCGCTCTGCTTCAGGGAGGCTTTCTTTGGTATAACCTAACACCGAAATTTAATAAACACCTTGTCTTTTTGATAACCACCGTTCCGTTTGTATTTTTGGTTGTCTCGCAGAAATTCGTGACCTTTGTTGCCCCGTCGTTTCTGGTTCTGCTTCCGCTCGCGTATTATTTCATTTGCGCGGCGGTGCTCTACAAGGACAAGTTCCGAACGAAGGCATTTGTGTCGATAGCAATTTTTGCATTGGAATCCAGCTTCACCGCCGTTGTGGCTTCGATGTTAAATCTGTTTGGAATAGGCAGCAACGACCCTGAGGCCAATCTGGTTCTCACGCCGTTTCTGCTCGTGTACACAGTGATTTTCCTTGTGTTTACATATTTCAGAAAGCGAAAGCTTGAGGGCGGGGCGATAAAACCGACCTCAATGCTCGCATTTATCATCTTTCCGCTGAGTCAAATGTTGCTGCTTGACACCTGCATGATTCTGTTAAATCACTTCGATTGGGCGGGCGAAAACAGCCCTCTCTCCCTTTTTAAAGACCGTGATCGCACAACAATAATAATTTTTGCCGTCGTCGCAATTTTCAGTATCGCCGCAGACGTCATACTTTTCTATGTTATGAACCGCTCTTCGCAGAACGAAAAGTTGCGCGAGGCGCTGAAGATGCAAGAATATCAGAACAGCGTCAATCTCGAATACTACAAGAATGTCGAGCAAAACAGCGTTGAGGCGAGAAAGATACGTCACGACCTCGCCAACATGGTGCAGACCGCCTGCGAGATAATGGAGAACGGTACGGACAGCGATAAGGAGTCCGCAAAGAAGATGCTCTCTCAGCTCAAAGCAGAGGTTGCGGACATAAAAATAGAGCGCTTCTGCCAAAACACACTCGTAAATGCGATAGCCTCGAACAAGGCCGCGGAATGCAGAAAAAACGAAATCGATTTCGACTTTGACCTGCGCGTTCCGGAGACTCTCGACATAGAAGAAATAGATATATGCAAGGCTTACGTCAACATTTTCGACAACGCGATAAACGCGGCGAAGGCAATCGACGGGAAAAGATATGTAAAGATAAAGAGCTTTACAGACGAGAGCGACGGGATGCTCTACATAACCGGCGAAAACAATGTGGCTCCGGACTATGAGGACAAGAAAAAGAGCCGCACGGGCGAGCACGGCTACGGATTGAGGATTCTCAGAGACACCGCCGAAAAATACGGCGGACGGCTTGTGACCGACGACAAGGGGAACACCTTTACAGTCGTCATGACGATGCGCGCGGCCGCGGGCAGCCCGAAAAACTGATTTCGGCGCGGAAAACAAATAAAAAAAAAGAAGGTCATAATCGCAGCAACCGCTCGAATTATGACCTTCGAATTTTTCTTCAGCTCTGCATTAAAATGCAGTCCCTCTTATTTCGGAATGAACCAGAAAAGGTGCTCAAGAATAAATCTTACATACTCAAAGTACGCTTCTAAAATTCTCTGGATGATCTCCATTACTTTTCCCTCCTCGTTAAATTTAAGCGATTCCGAAAATCAGCTTTATAAGCTCTATTATCGGGCCTATAGTAACCCAATAAAGCGCCTTGCCCGACCACTCGAGTGCCTTAAGCAACAGTTCCAATGCCGCTTCCATTTTGTCTCCTCCCTTCGCATTGTAAGATTGACTTATAACTGCATTTATAGTATAATCTCTACGCTTTGTTGCGTCAATCAACAAAAATTTACGATTTGTGCGCAGCTGAACAAATCGGGGCTTTTTTGTTCAGTTGACAACCTACGGAGGCAAAGATTTCATGGAAAACCGCCGCATTTTAATAACAAAGCAGCTGCTTTGCGAGAGCTTCATTTCACTGCTCAAGCAAAAGCCCATAGACAAAATTTCGGTAACGGAACTCTGCCAAGCAGCCAACGTCAACAGAGGTTCTTTCTATGCCCACTATGCCGATGTTTACGACCTTTTGGGTCAAATAGAAGGCATTGTCTACGAGCGCCTCTGCGATGCCGTAAGAAACTGCAACTACACAAAAAGCGACTTCCCCCGAATAAACAAAATAATAGAGACCGTGGAGGCTGAGCGTTCATTTTGCGACGCACTGTTCGGCAAATACGGCAGCAAGCAGTTTTTGGACGAATGCTGCGAAATAAACCGCCGCGACATAACAGACGAATGGCGGCAAAAATATCCCGACTTGGACGACTTGACTTTAGACACGACATACACCTTTATGGTCAAAGGCTCCCTGGGCATAATCGAGGAATGGGTCAACAACGATTTTTCGCAGCCCGCCGACTTCATCTCGCTTTCAATATGCGATATGTACGCCGCCGTTCTTGCTAAGCTTGACGGTATGCAGAAAAGCGTTGCCGCCAAAAAATAAATCACATACAGGTCAAAAAGCAAAAGCTGTAAATTACCGATCGCCGCAGGGCAGGTAATTTACAGCTTTGTTTGTTTTGTCTGTCAATCGTCGTCGAGCTTGAGAACCGCCATAAACGCCTCCTGCGGCACTTCGACCGTGCCGAACTGGCGCATACGCTTCTTGCCCTCCTTCTGCTTTTCGAGCAGCTTCTTCTTTCGGGTTATGTCGCCGCCGTAGCACTTGGCAAGAACGTCTTTTCTCATCGCCTTGACAGTCTCGCGGGCGATGACCTTGCCGCCGATGGCTATCTGAATCGGAATCTCAAACAGCTGGCGCGGGATGTTGTCCTTGAGCTTTTCGGCTATCTTTCTTGCGCGCCCGTACGCCTTGTCGGAGTGGATAATAAACGAGAGCGCGTCGATTATCTCGCCGTTTAAGAGAACGTCGAGCTTTACGAGGTTCGAGCGGCGGTAATCGGTTATCTCATAGTCAAACGACGCATAGCCGCGGGTGCGCGACTTGAGAGAATCAAAGAAATCGTAGATTATCTCGTTGAGCGGCAGCTCATAGAGGATGTCCACGCGGTCAGAGGCGATATAGGTCATGTTCTTGAACACGCCGCGGCGCTCCTGGCACAAGTCCATTATCGCGCCGACATATTCGGGCGGCGAATAGATATGCGCGTTGGTGAACGGCTCCTCGCTGTAATCGATATTGACGGGGTCGGGATAGTGAGTCGGGTTATCGATTTCGATAACGCTACCGTCGGTCAGGTGTATCTTATATATGACGCTCGGAACGGTGGTCACGAGGTCGAGGTCGTATTCGCGCTCAAGGCGCTCCTGGATTATCTCGAGGTGGAGCAGACCCAAAAAGCCGCAGCGGAAGCCGAAGCCGAGCGCGCCGGAGGTCTCCGGCTCATACGAAAGCGAGGCGTCGTTGAGCTGGAGCTTTTCGAGCGCATCGCGCAGGTTCTCGTAGTCCGCGCCGTCGGCGGGATATACGCCGCAGAAAACCATCGGGTTCACCTTGCGGTAGCCTGCAAGCGGCTCTTTTGCGGGGTTCTCCGCGGTAGTCACGGTGTCGCCGACGCGGGCGTCGCTGACGGTCTTTATCGAGGCGGTAATATATCCGACCTCGCCCGAGGTCAGCTCTTCGGCAGGCTCCATGCTCGTAGCGCGCATATAGCCGACCTCGACAACGGTAAACTGTGCGCCGGTCGCCATCATGCGCATGGTGTCGCCCGCCTTAATCCTGCCCTCTTTTATTCGCACGTAGACGATAACGCCCTTGTAGCTGTCATAGACAGAGTCGAAGATAAGCGCTCTGAGCGGCAAAGTATCGTCGGTCTCGGGCGCGGGGATATCCAGAACTATGCGTTCGAGCACCGCCTCGACATTTTCACCCGTCTTTGCCGAGACGCGCGGGGCATTCGAGCAGTCGAGTCCGATTATCTCCTCAACCTCCTCGGCAACTCTGTCGGGGTCGGCTGCGGGCAGGTCAATTTTATTGATAACGGGGACTATCTCGAGGTCGTGGTCGAGCGCCAAATAGGTGTTTGCCAGCGTCTGCGCCTCGATGCCCTGCGACGCGTCGATTATGAGCACCGCGCCCTCGCACGCGGCAAGGGAGCGCGAGACCTCATAGTTGAAATCGACGTGGCCGGGAGTGTCGATGAGATTGAGCTCATAGACCTCGCCGTTGCTCGCGGTGTAGTCCATCTTGACCGCGTGCGCCTTTATTGTTATTCCGCGCTCGCGCTCAAGATCCATATTGTCGAGAATCTGGGCGGTCATATCGCGCTTCGCCACGGAGTCGGTCAGCTCGAGGAGTCTGTCCGCAAGGGTCGATTTGCCGTGGTCGATGTGCGCTATAATGCTGAAATTTCTGATGTTTTCTTTCTTCGTAGACAATTCTTTGATCCTTTCGTGGGTCTTTAGTCAAGCTCGGCGAAAAGAGTATCCGCAGACGGTCTGCCTATCCACATATCGCCGAAGCTCTGACCCGCTATTTCCTCGCAGCGCTTTATCTGCTCGGGAGTCAGAGTGCATCTGCCCGTCTCCTTCTTCTCTTTTATCGCCTCGATTATCATCTTGTGATCCTCTCTGGTCATCTTATAGGTGAATACGCAGACATAGACGAGGGCGACAAAGATGAGCGGCAGTATGCAGTAAGTCAGTCTCAGGCCGAATATGCCCTTGGCGGTCTGCTCGAGGGCGTTCGCATTCTCCGCGCCGGTGCGCAGGCCGAAGCCGTTGAGAATGAAGCCGGTGAACGCGCTCATAAGTCCGTTTATGGTCTTTTTGATGAGCGTATTAAACGTCGAGATAACGCCCTCGCGGCGGCGGCCCGTTATCATCTCGTCAACATCCGTAACATCGGGCTGGATATTGGTGGCGGTGAAGCCGGGGCCGGAGAAGCCGAAATTATAGAGGAATATAGCAATAATAATGACCCAAAGCGGGGTGTTCTTGTTGATGAAAAGGTTCATTATAAGTCCGGCGGCCATAATCGGAGTTAAAATCTTTCCGCACAGCTGCTTGCCCTTTTTCATCGTCATAAGATAGTTTATCGGGAAACCCGATGCCTCGGATGCGCCCGCAATCGATTGCAGGGTATTGAAATAGCCGAAGCGCTGGGCGATATATCTGATGAAATACTGGTTGGAGTTCGCATAGAAGCCCTTTGCCATGGTATACATCGAGTTCAGTGCAAAATAGCGTCTGAACGCCTTGTTGCGGAACACCTGCTTATACTCCTCGATAAGCATTGTCGCGTTAAAGGGCGGCAGCTTCATATCGAGCGAGCTCGGCTCCTTCGTGCATTTGAAGGTCACGAGCAGGGGCAGCGAGAACCACAGG
>ERZ506918.1171-NODE-1171-length-10492-cov-3.748587_pt1 | contig 10492 bp, 7 predicted proteins | sample MGYA00513975_ERZ506918 | MGnify/ENA metagenome assembly ERZ506918 | reverse complement strand
GCCGCAGGACATTGTATGCCTTATTCACTGTATGCATATTGATTCCGATATTATCTGCCAGCTGTCTCACAGACGGCAAAGTATCTCCTTCATGAATCGTCGAAGTGGCAATTCCCATAATGATCTGATTCCTGAGCTGTATATAAATCGCCTCATCACTGTTAAAATCAATCTCTATCAGCATCGTATCACCCTCATTATCTCTTTTGTTCTATCCTTACGGATGATTTCATGAACAGATTAAGTTTTCTGTTATACATCTAATATAACATACAAAAAAGGAGCTTACAACAAAAATGTAAAACTCCTTTAATCCAGACTTTCCTAGTTCTTCTTACCTTTCTTTACTGCTCCAAGTGCCGCACCGATTGCTCCTGCATAACGGCTCTGCGGATCTGTCTTAACTTCCATGCCAAGTTCCTTTGTCAGCGCTTCACTGATATAGCTGCACTCGCAGAGACCACCAGTCAGGCAAAGCATCGAACGGTCTTCACTCATACGATTTGCCTGTGCTGCAACTTTTCGTACGATAGAATCAACCACTGCAAATGCGATATTTTCCTTCTTCTCTCCCTGACCAATGAGACTTATGACCTCAGACTCTGCAAATACCGTACACATACTGGAAATTGTAATATCTTCTTTGAATTCCAGCCCACATTCGCTCATCTGATCCAGATTCATTTCCATGGTACGTGCCATCATTTCCAGAAATCGTCCGGTTCCTGCCGCACATTTGTCATTCATAACAAAGTTTGCAACTGCACCGTTCTCATCCAGTCGGATCACCTTGCTGTCCTGTCCGCCAATATCAATAACAGTACGGACTTCCGGATTCAGGAAATGCGCACCCCTTGCATGACAGGTGATCTCTGTGATACTCTTATCACCATTTTTAATAGCTGTACGTCCGTATCCGGTAGTAACCAGCGCATCAATATCTTCTCTCTGCAATCCGGCCTCCTTCAATGCTTCTGCAAGGGCACGGTCTGCTCCGATAGCAGCTCCTGCTCCTGTAGGCAGGATAATGCTGGTCACAATCTCATGATCTTTATTTAAAATCACCACATCTGTACTGGTGGAACCACTGTCAATCCCTGCGAAATAACCTTTTCCCATTTTTCTCTCTCCTTTTGTGTCTCCATCTATGGTCTGCTCCAGTGTTTCAGGCTGAATGCTCTCTGCAAAAGCTTCCAGTCTGGTAAGAAGCTGACCGCTGCTCTGAATAGTATAATCTGATTCAATTTTTAAAAGAGGTACATCTGTATGGTTCTTGATCTCAGCATATTCGAAGCTGTAAAAATCACAAAACTTCACTGTATGATAAATAATCCCCGCAACAGACGGATCATTATAAAGCTTCTTACGACCTGTCGGGTCCATCATACGCATACATGGAATCTGCCCCAGAATCTCACCTGCATACCAGTCCATCAGCTCATCAAAAGAAGCACCCTCCGGTGGAAGTATATTTCCCACAGAACGGTTATGCACGCAGGTATCATTCTCTACAGGAAGAGGCATAGCCTTGCTGGTCATTTCAAATAATTCCTGCCCCATTCTGGCGCCAAGCACTGCAATATGGGACTTTGTGATTTTCTCCTGTGCATGGAAAGCAGCCCGGAATTTTCCGGCATCAAACTCTGTGCCTTTGTACTGTGCATAAGCCTTCGCCAGCCCTTTTAACTGTACAGCCATACGCTCTCTGCTGCAGGCACTGTCACAGTGAAGCACATCCAAAATATAGAGAAAATCCAGCTTGCCGCTTTCCAGCAGAATGTCATAGGCACTCCGGATAGTATCACAGCAGCTCACCAGGACAAGTTCCTTGATTTTTCCCTCCATGACTCCTTCCAGAAGTGTTTTTCCAAAACCGCAGATATTGGGATGTGAAACCTGATCGGCCAGGTCAAATCCCTCCGGCATATGATTAAAGTTCTCACATTCCCCGCCAAGAGATTCCAGAAGTTCAATTGGGGTATATTTACAGACATAATAAGTTTTATTCATTCTCAGCACCTCCCAGCATTTCCAGAAAAGCTCCCAGCCTGGTGGAAGTCTGTCCTTCTCCTCCATGGCTTCGATCACACCCGTCACCGTCCAGGATCAAAAGGGGCAGACCGGCTTCCTCGAACTTCTTCTTTGCAAGCTGTGCCGCACCAAGCGTATGTTTACATCCCCAATGTCCAAACCACACAGCACCGTCTGCTCCTGCCTGTTTCGCATGGCGGATACCGGCTTCAATCCTTCTAAGGGCACTTCCGTTCAGTGAATGATATACCATTCTTTCTGCCATTGCTTCAAAGGGGTTCTCAGGATCAAAATCCGGCTCACAGGTTTCTGCAAGTTCACATCCTACGATCTGGGCTTTCTCACTGAAGCAAAGCTCCTGGCGCACTGCATCCGACCAGAATGGAATGGTATGCATCCAATAAATATGTTTTCCTTTCGCTGCAGGTGCTTTCTTAATATTTTCAAGAAGCATCTGTGTATACTTCTCTTCTTCTGCTGTTCCCAGAAGGATATTGTTTGTCATTCCTGCATACAAGGGTGTGACCAGATCAGAGGGCACATATCTGTCTGCACGCATCTGCTGATATTTTTTGTAATTCTCCAGAGTCCGCTTACTGCATGCAAGACGTTCCTTTAATCTGTCCTCAGAGATTGTTTTTCCTGTATTTTTTTCCAGAAATATTTTTAAATCCTTTAACTGATCTGCCACATACTGTACATTCTCTGTGGTCTGATTCCATGGTACATCAATGGCAAATACAGGTACCTGGTAAAAATCTGCCAGGGTACGGAAGGTGAGCAGGTTAGCATCGCAGGTCAGGTTGGTATAAACAATACATTTAGGCTTTGGCAGAAGTCCTTTCTGCGCTGCACCAAGAAATGTCTTGTGATAACTGCACAGTGTCTCTGCAATTCCCTGATTCTCTGCCTGCTGCAGAAATGCCCTCTCTGCTTTGCTTGCAGAAAGATAGCAGGAAAATCCCTCTACATTATAGGGATGTAATCCCACCTCCTGCATCATTTCGCAGGGTGTAAAAATACTTACAATAACAGAATCTTCCGGTTTCTGAATGGGCCGCAGCATGGTATCCATCATCAGATTTGCAAGATGCCTGTCTGCAGGCATCAGTCTCTTGTCCTGCATATAACGGAACTTCAGATTCTGCGCCTCCCAGCCGGTTTTTAACAGCCGGCGGGCTGACTGAGGCTTTTTATCCGTCAGATTTTCCACATAATGACCAAATGTCTCAATAATCTCCATAGTCTGTCTCTTCCTCATTATGGTAATAATAATTTATCAATTGTCAGTGCACAAATAGTGCCACGGAATATTTTAATAATATCTTTTTTTGAAGTCAAGCTGAATTTTCTCCAAAGTTCATCTGTTTTTGCACATTCTTCTTGACAAAAAAGTCTCAAATGATACACTTTTGAATGTATTATTTTTCAAAAAAAGGAAGAAATAATATAGGAAAGATTTTTTACGAAAGGAAGGAATTTTTTAAAATGCGTTCATTGGCAGTTTATTTAAAAAACTACAAAAAAGAAAGCATCCTGGCGCCATTTTTTAAATTTCTGGAGGTTGTATTTGACCTGATCGTGCCTATCGTCATTGCACAGATCATTGATGTAGGTATTGCAAACCATGACAACAAATACATTGTCCAGAGATTTTTTATTCTTATTTTAATGGCAGCTCTTGGTCTTGCCAGCAGCATTACAGCTCAGTTCTTTGCAGCCAAAGCCAGCGTGGGCTTTGCCACTAAATTAAGACAGGCAGTTTATGACCATGTACAGCATCTGTCTTTTACAGAGCTGGATACCCTGGGAACAGACACCCTGATCACAAGACTTACCGACGATATCAATCAGGTCCAGAACGGACTGAACATGGGGCTTCGTCTTCTTCTTCGAAGTCCGTTTATCGTACTTGGGTCCATGGTCATGGCATTTACCATTGACTTTAAATGTGCCCTGGTTTTTGCTGTTGCGATCCCGTTTCTGTTTCTGGTTGTCTTTGTCATTATGTTTCTCAGTATTCCTCTGTTTAAAAAAGTACAGGGAAAACTGGACACAGTAACCGGACTGACCAGAGAAAACCTTACAGGCGTCCGCGTTATCCGTGCATTCTGCCGCGAAAAAGAGGCAGTTGCAGAATTTGATACCCGCAATCAGGAGCTGACAAAGTTAAATCTCTTTGTAGGAAAGCTTTCCGCTTTGTTAAATCCGGTCACTTACGTACTGATCAATATTGCTACCGTTATTCTGATCCAGAAAGCAGGAGTAGAAGTAAATCTTGGCGGTATGCAGCAGGGACAGGTTGTTGCCCTTTATAACTATATGGCTCAGATGATCGTGGAACTGATCAAGCTTGCCTCCCTGATCATCACATTGAACAAATCTGCAGCCTGCGCAGGACGTGTGGCAGATATCCTGAAAGTGAAATCTACTATGGATTACCCCTCTTCCTCCACATATTCTGCTCAGATATCGAAGGACCTTGCAACAGCAACTGCTGATGCATCACTTTCTGAAAATGCCATCGTATTCAATGACGTAACCTTTGAGTACAGCAAAGCCGGTGCCCCCAGTCTTTCCCATATCAGTTTTTCTGTAAAAAAGGGACAGACCGTAGGTATTATCGGTGGTACAGGAAGCGGAAAAACCACTCTGGTAAATCTGATCTCCAGATTCTATGATGCCAGCAAAGGAACTGTTCTGCTGGATGGTCAGAATATTGAAAATTACACCAGAAGTGATCTCCGCTCCAGAATCGGCGTTGTTCCACAGAAGGCAGCTCTTTTCAAAGGCTCTATCCGAGACAATCTGAAATGGGGCCGGGAAGATGCCTCTGACGAGGATCTATGGCAGGCACTTACCACAGCACAGGGAAAAGAGGTAGTAGAGGGTAAACCGGGACAGCTTGATTTTATGCTGGAACAGAACGGTAAAAACCTTTCCGGCGGCCAGAAACAAAGATTTACCATTGCCCGTGCCCTGGTAAAAAAACCTGAAATCCTGATCCTGGATGACAGTGCCAGTGCCCTGGACTTTGCCACTGATGCAGCACTGCGTAAGTCTCTCAACAGACTTGACTGGAAAGTAACTACATTTCTGGTATCCCAGCGTTCCTCCAGCATTCAGCAGGCAGACCTAATCCTTGTCCTTGATAACGGTACTCTGGCAGGTAAGGGTACTCATGCTGAACTGCTGCGTACCTGTGATACTTACCGGGAAATCTACTTCTCTCAGTTTCCGGAAGAAAGAGCCAGATACTCCTCTGTATCTGCAGGTAATATAATGAAGGAGGTGACTGTATGATCAGATCAACAGTAAAGGATCCTGCTAAAAGCAAAAGCAGCGAAACTTTTTTTAAAGTACTGCGTTTCATCGGAAGATACCGTTTTCTGCTGATCCTCAGTATCATACTGGCAGCAGTTTCCGTTATCCTTCAGCTGTATGTCCCGATCCTGTTCGGAAATGCCATTGATCAGGTCATTGCCCAACATCAGGTAAACTTCGAAATGATGTGGTATTACCTGTCACGTATCCTTGTAATGGTCATCCTCTCTTCTGCTGCCACGTGGCTTATGAATGTGATCAATAACCGCATGACCTACCAGACAGTAAAGGATATCCGTGCCAAAGCCATCCGACACATTCAGGTACTTCCCCTCTCTTACCTTGACGGACACAGTACCGGAGATATCATCAGCCGTATTATCGCAGATACAGATATTCTATCCGATGGTATGCTGCTTGGATTTACCCAGCTTTTTTCCGGAATCGTAACGATCATCGGAACACTGATCTTCATGTTCTCCAAAAATTTCTGGATTACATTGATGGTCATTGTCCTGACCCCCGTAAGCTTTTTGGTGGCCAAATTTATTTCTTCCCATACCTTCCAGATGTTCCGGAAGCAAAGCGATGCCAGAGGACGTCAGACTGCTCTCATCGAAGAGATGATTGGAAACCAGAAGGTTGTTCAGGCTTTTGGATATGAGGAAAAATCTTCTGAACGCTTTGCAAAGGTTAACGAAGAATTACAGGAATGCAGTCTGAAGGCTGTTTTTTACAGCAGCCTGACAAACCCTTCCACCCGTTTTGTCAATAATGTTATTTATGCCTGTGTTGCACTGGTGGGTGCATTCATTATCCCTGGAGGCAGACTGACAGTCGGAGGACTTTCCGTACTTCTCTCCTATGCCAACCAGTATATGAAACCATTCAATGATATCAGTTCCGTTGTTACAGAACTTCAGAATGCTCTTGCCTGTGCAGGCAGAATCTTCGATCTGCTGGAGGAGGAACCGGAAGTTGCAGAGGCTTCTGAGACACTGAAAGATGTAAAGGGTGAAGTAGATATTAAGAATGTGTGCTTCCATTATGATGAATCAAAGAAACTGATTGAGGACTTTAATCTCCATGTAAAACCAGGTATGCGCATTGCCATTGTAGGACCTACCGGATGCGGTAAGTCAACCTTTATCAACCTTCTGATGAGATTCTATGATGTAAATGCCGGATCTATTTCCGTTGACGGCAAACAGATCAGAGACATTACCCGCCATTCTCTCAGAAGCAGCTATGGTATGGTGCTTCAGGAAACATGGATCAAAAACGGAACTGTCCGCGACAATATCTCGATTGGAAAACCGGAAGCTACAGATACTGAAATCATCGAAGCAGCCAAGCTTACCCACAGCTGGGAATTTATCCGGAGGCTTCCTAAAGGACTGGACACCATGCTCAACGAAGACAGCTTAAGCCAGGGACAGAAACAGCTGTTGTGTATCACACGAGTTATGCTCTGTCTGCCTCCGATGCTGATCCTGGATGAAGCCACTTCCAGTATTGATACACGAACAGAATTACAAATTCAGGAAGCGTTTGAACGAATGATGGAGGGAAGAACAAGCTTTATCGTAGCTCACAGGCTTTCAACCATCCGAAATGCAGATCTGATTCTTGTTATGAAAGACGGAAGTATCATTGAGCAGGGTACTCATGATGAGCTGATTGCAAAAGGTGGATTTTACCATACTTTATATAACAGCCAGTTTGCAAAAGTTTCTGAATAAAACAAGCCAGATAATAAATCAAAAAGGAACAGCTGTCCATCACGGCTGTTCCTCTTTTTGATTTTGTAAAATGTTTTTTCATTTTTATCAGATTGCCCGGGTAGCATCTTTCAGCCATTCTTTTTCTTCTTCGTTCAAATACAGAGAAATCTTCTCATATACCTGTGCATGGTAATCATTGAGAAGGTTACGTTCCCGGACACTCATCAGTTCCGGCACCACTCCATCCAGATCAAAAGGTACCATAGTTAGAAATTCAAAGCACATAAACTGACCATACTCTGTTTTTTCAGCTTTTTTGCAGACCATCAGATTTTCATGACGGATTCCAAATCCATCCTCTCTGTAATATCCCGGCTCATCAGAGGTGATCATTCCCTCCTCCAGCACTGCATTTCCACCCGAAACAATTTTCCATCGGAAGCTATTGGGTCCTTCATGGACATTCAGAAGATATCCTACTCCATGACCGGTTCCATGTTTAAAATCCTCTCCCATTTCCCACAGCGGCTGTCTCGCCAGAATATCCAGATTTACACCGGTACAGCCATGAAGAAATCTGGCAGCTCCCAGATTCAGAGTTCCCCGCAAAACTGCTGTGAAGTACTTTTTCTCTTCCTCAGTAGTCGGTCCCATGACAACAGTACGGGTAATATCAGTGGTTCCCTCTTTATAATGTCCTCCTGTATCTGCCAGAAGAAAGCCGGATGGTTCCAGAGGAATATCCGTTTCGGGTGTTGCAAAATAATGTACAATAGCAGCATGCTTTCCATAGGCAATAATCGGATCAAAACTGTTATCTATGAAATCCTCCTGTTCCGAACGGAATTCATACAGCTTTTCTGCTGCACTTAATTCTGTGATCGGAATCCTTCCAACATTCTTCTTTAACCAGTATATGAACTTTGTAACTGCAACTCCGTCTCTGATATGCGCAATGCGTTCATTTTCCACCTCAACAGGATTCTTCGTTGCCTTGGGAAGAAGTGTAAGATTTTCTTCATCCAGAATCCGGGTGTCTGCCGGAATATTGCTAACCAGACGACTGTTGACTTTCTTTTTGCAGAGAAGAACTTTTTTGTCCTTTTTAAATGTTTTCACATACTCATAGATACTGTCATAGGGAAAAAGGGTCACACCATCTTTTTCCAGCGCTTCCAGTACGTCTGTCTGAAAGGCTTTCTCATTTGCAAAAAGTCTAATCTCTGTTTTTGTCATTACAAGATAAGAAAGAACCACCGGACAACAGTGGATATCTCCCCCACGTATATTTAACAGCCAGGCAATATCATCCAGAGAAGTCAGTACAAATAAATCTGCACCCTTCTTCTCCATTGCTTTGCGGATTCTTGCGCATTTATCAGCTCTGGATTCTCCTGCCCATTTTATATCCAGCTCTGTAACCGTTTCACAGGAAAGTGCCGGGCGGTTTTCCCATATATCCCCTGCCAGATCGTGATCAACGCTGAGAGACACACCGTTTTCATCCAGCATTTTCTCCAGTTCTGATGCCTCTTTTGAGCTGACAGTACGTCCGTCAAATCCCAGACACATTCCCTGTGTCAGATTTTTTTTCAAGAATTCATGAACTGTGGGAACTTCCGGCTCACCCATTTTAAATAAAGTAATTCCTGTTCCCTCCAGCTGATCTGCAGCCTGGATAAAATAACGTCCATCCGTCCATAATCCTGCCATATCCTGCATGATCACCGCAGTGCCTGCAGAACCGGTAAATCCTGTGATATATTTTCTGCATTTGAAATATTCACCTACATATTCTGAACCATGAAAATCATCTGTAGGAATCAGATATGCATCAATTCCTGTCTCTTTCATGCGTGCACGAAGTGCTGCTATTCTCTCTTTTACTGTCATTCGTTTTTCCCCTTAAGGCTGCTATCTGCAGTCGTTTTATCATTTTCGCCAAGTGTTTCGTTCATACTTCCCATACGATATCCCAGAATATCCATGGTCACATAAGTGAATCCATACTCCTTAAATTTCTTTGCAATATCCTCTCGGACATTTTTTTCCAGAAGTTTCGGAAATTCCTCCGGCATGATCTCAATTCTTGCAAGTGAACCGTGAATACGGACACGTACCTGATGGAATCCATAGTCAAGTAAAAGCTGCTCTGCTTTCTCAACCATTCCAAGCTTTTCCTCACTAATGGTCTCTCCATAGACAAACCTGGAGGACAGACAGGCAAATGACTGTTTGTCCCAGGTCGGAAGCCCCAGTTCCTTTGAGTATTCTCTGATCTCCGCTTTCGTCAGCTTCGCCTCACGTAGCGGGCTCTTAACTCCAAGTTCTTTTACGGCGATCAGACCTGGTCTGTAATCGCCGTTATCATCCATATTTGATCCCTCTGCAATATATTCAATCCCATTCTTTTTTGCAATATCGCCAATCTTCTCAAACAGTTCTTTTTTACATAAATAACATCTGTTCGGAGGATTCTTTGAAAATCCTTCAATCTCCAATTCCTCAGACTGGCAGATCACATGCTGAATCCCCTCTTTCTCGCAGAATGCCTTCGCTTCATTCAGCTCTCTTTTCGGGAAAGAACAGGATTGAGCCGTAATCGCAATCGCCTTATCACCCAGCACATCATGAGCTACTTTTAATAAGAATGTAGAATCCACTCCACTTGAGAAAGCAACTGCTACACTGCCAAGTCCCTTCAGATATTCTTTTAAATGTTCCAGTTTATTTTCCATATCAGTCTGCCTCTTGTCCGTTTTTTATTGTACCTGTAGCACTCCTCGTAAATAATGTATATTGATCTGGCTCAACAAAGCGTGAAAATTGAACTTTCTCAAATGTATTATTTAACAGGGTGCTATAGCTTCATTATAATATAGGCAATGACTGTTCAGCAACTTATTTTTCGCATTGCGAAATGTGTTACTGAAAATAGAACGAACAATATTGATTTATGTTTCTTGTATCTTTTCTAACGCTTCCCCGACTTCTGTTACTTCTTTAAATAGTTTCTAAAGTAACAGCCTCTCTTAACTTCTTTATTTACAGTTTGTCTACTTCTTTTTCTGAAGCAGTTCTCCGTTTGTTTCTTCCCCATTCATACATGACATAATAATTAACCACTACCCCATATTATAAATAACACCCAGAGATACTTATTTCAGACTGATAATCAGATTTTTATTGAATTTATTAATCTATATGTTATGACAACATCTCTTTCACACAAGTACTCCGATAATCACTCGGTGATATTTTATATCTTTCTTTAAATACTCGGTTAAATGTTCTCTGACTTTCAAATCCACTATCCAGACAAATGTTTGTAATAGAATCACTCGTATTTTCCAAACGCTGGCATGCATAGTTCAGCCTTGCATCGTTAAGATATTGATTAAAGTTTCTATGGA
>ERZ506918.1145-NODE-1145-length-10637-cov-4.513136_pt1 | contig 10637 bp, 8 predicted proteins | sample MGYA00513975_ERZ506918 | MGnify/ENA metagenome assembly ERZ506918 | reverse complement strand
TGGACATGGGCATCCCGGAGGAGGACCTGCCGGACATCGTGAGCCGCTGGCGTGACGGTGGAAAAGGGCACGCAGACCGTTGACAAGGAATTCACCGAGGACGAGAAGGACTACACCAAGTCGGACAATTGGAACAACGAGACCATCATTGAGGACGAGAAGGGCAACAAGTACACCGTCAACCTGCAAGAGCTGCTGAAGGATAAGAACCCGGAAGAGATCAAGTCTGCCATGGAATCCGAGGGTTCCTTTACGGTCGATGGCGAGGACGGCGTGACCTATGAGATCAGCTTCGGCAAAGAGGACGCAGGCACACCGATTGGGAAGGATGACCTGAAAGCCATCCTGGCAGCCATGCCGGGCAGCGACTATGAGTATGACAAGACTACCGGCAAGCTCTACTATATCGGTGAGGGCAGCAAAAATAAGACCGAGGTGACCGTGGACGAGACCAATGCCCTGCTGAAGAGCCTGTCCGTCACGGTCAAGGTGACCAACACAAAGGGCGTTATCACCGAAACTGGCTCCGACATCATTGGTGACAAGACCGCGGAAGCTGCCACCGCAAAAGCCAAACTGAATGCCATCAAGAACGCCCTGAAGATCGCCGCTGAAAAAGAGGATCTGACCCTTACCGATGACGATCTGGCCAATGTTTCTGCGGACGAAACTTCGTGGACCTACACCAATCCGAAAACCGGCACAAAATACACTTTCCTCTATACCCTCTGCGGTGACTTCAAGAACCATCCGGAAGATATCACTGCGTCTGTCAGCAAGGAAGAAAAGGGTAAGCTTGACGGTGATGAGATCAACAAGGTCTGGAACAATACGGTAAGCGGCACTGCCTATGTAGCCGGCGCCACCATCACCAGCACCGGCGAAAGCCAAACGTATACAAGTGGTAAGCTGGGCGACCTTGGCAGTGATTTCAGAACCGCACCTGACGGCGCAACAAAGGTCAAGCGCGAGGGCAACAGCGAGAATGGCCGCATCGTCTCGTATGTAAAGGATGGCCAGACCTATACCTTCACGTACACCCCCCTCAAGTTTGAGGAGCTGGGCGAAGCTCTGCAGAACGAGCTGCGCGAAAAGGCCAAAAAGGAAGGCTACACTCTGGCAGAAGTGACCGCCGATCTCACGAAGGTCGATTGGACGGTCTTTACCGATGCAAAAGAGGAAAAGCACGAAGAAACGATCACGAACGCTGATCCGATTTCGGTCTTGCCGGAATCTTCCTGGAGCCAGAGTGACAAAAAATCCAACGGCAAGTATGACTTCACCTACAAGGGCGGCTCTGCCGCGGACATGGACCTGACCGACACTTCTACGAATGAGGACGGTGTGACGACCCAGACCTTTACCAAAACGGATGAGGACGGCACCGTCACCACCATCACCGTGACCACCCGCAAGATGCTCAAATCCGAGCTGATTGAAAAATTCAATGTCAAATTCGGTGAAAACAACTATACGCTGAACACCACCGACCACACCGTCACCTACACCAAGGACGGCAAGACCTATACCGCCAGGTACGATGACAGCGTGCAGACCATGAACGTTGAAACCAAGGCTCCGCAGGAAGTAGCCGGCACCGGCAACAGCGAGCAGGCTGCCATTGATAACTTCATGGTAAACCTCGAAAAGGCTCGCAAAGAGGCTGCACTGGTCGGTGAGGAGCTGATCCTTGAACTCCCCGATGGCCAAAAGCTGACCATCACGGAAGAAACTAAGTGGGAAGAAATCAAAACCCACGTGAAGCATGTGGTCAACTTCAAGGCCATGAGTGATGCAGACCTGGTCAACTACCTGACCAAGCTCAAAGACGATGCCGTCAGCTCCAAAACCTCGTACACCGGCGACTATGGCAGCAATACCCTCTACTACTTTGATGAGGACGGCAAGTCCTACCATGTCTCGGACACGCAGAAGGACCAGCAGGGCAATATCACAAAGGTCCTTGTCGATGGCGCGTGGAAGGATGTCACGTATGAATGGGTAAGCTGGGGTCCTTTTGGGGGGTATTATGAACCCACCAATGTCAAGAACGGCCCCAACTATATCGGCCATCTGGACCTTGCCACCGACTCCAAACTGAAGGATGAGGATGGCGATCTGATGACTGCGTCCTGACCGAGAAAACGCTGGAGTGGAACAAGAATGCCAACGACCTGGTGAATAACCCCAAAAGCAATAAAAAAGTCGGCCTGCTGGACCGCATCACCTACGATGACGAAAACGATAACGATAAGAGCACCGGCCACTACGAATACCCCCGTGCCAGCTGGGATGGCGCTCCGGAATGGCGGAACAACGCCCCCGATGAAAGTGCTTACTACAAGGTGACCGGCAAGGTCTCCTACGGCAAGTACCTTGATGCATTTGAAGCTGGCGGATGGGGCAGTCAGTACCGCACCAATGCAGAAGCCAAAAAGGCTGCAGATGATGCGCTGGAAGCCTACAAAAATGACCCTGCCAATGCCGGCAAGGACCTGAGCAAGGCAAAAGTCGTTGAGATCTACAAGAATCAGAACAAGGATGGCGCGCGCTACTATCAGATCTACCTGTACGAATCCAACCTGACCGCCTACGGCTACCTGTCGGACAGCAGCAACACCTGCGGCAACGCCCACTATAACGCACAGGATCGTTGGGATTATGTTGGCGGCTTCGACCTGACCCTTGGCAACCTGACCCAGGTGAGCAAGGAAGAAATCGTTGCCGTTGGCAAGAAGACCTTCAACTGCTCTGCCACCCTTACCCGCATCAAAAAGACGCTGGATCAGGCCAACAAGAATCTGACCTACACCGATCAGAAGGTAGAGTATACCACCACTACCGGAGCCTCCACTGAAAATTACAAAGGTATGACCGGCAGCTACCAGGCCACCTACACGCAGATGAAGAACTACGGCGGCGATAACGACACCACTGCAACGGGTACCGACAGCTACCGCTCTTACGACTACACCAACTACGAGACGACCACCGTCACAGCGACCACCACCGTTACCCGCAAGGACGGCTTTGTGCGCTTCATTTACCGGACCATCAAGGACGCCTTTGTTTCCAATGCCTCCAAGAGCGAGACCGAGAAAAAGAGTGCCAACGTCAAGTACACCTACACCACGGTGGAGACCCGCGACAGCTACCTGCCCGGTGACGATCAGATCACCATCATCACCCCCGACGGCGACGACGACGGCGGCAGTGACGACGGCGACGACGAGATCATTGAAGAAAAGGATCCCGACTCGCCCGTACTGCCCGGCACCTCCGAGCTGCCGCCCGTGCAGGACGCAAAGCCGGATGCAACGCCGGATGCCCCCGTTCTGCCTGCCGACCCCGCTCTGCCCGCTGTGCAGGACGCACATGCCCTGCCGCAGACCGGCGTGAACTGGCTGGCCGCCATCGGTCTGGCCCTCAGCGGCATGACCCTGATGATCACTGGCGCGTTCGCCAGCCTGCTCGGCAAAAACGCAAAGCACTGAGCCGCGCTTTCCCCCCTTTCACAAACCTGTGTCTCCCTGCTTTGCACCGCCGGACAGACTGAGCCGGAACGCTCTGGCTGATATGTCCCAATCTCCTATTCCGCATACAGCCTTCCGGCTGTAAACCCTCACAGACAAAGCGCCCCCGCTCCAAAACCGGAGTGGGGGCGCTTTGTTTATTCGAGGTGTGTCATGTGGGCGACATCTTCATCAATCTTTTTGTGGCTGTCGGAGCAAATGTGATTGCCTATTACATTTGCAAGTGGCTTGACAGCCGCGGCAAAGGACAGTAAGCACAGAAGAACCCCCTCGGAGTTGCAGCTCCGAGGGGGTTCGCTTTTGTGTGCCTGTGGTAATCTTCATCAACCTTGTGATTGCCTACTTCTAGTATACGCGACTCCGTGCAAAAGTCAAGCCTCCGGCAAAAAGTTCATTTTTACGTCAAAATACATTTTGCCGGATATAACAAAAACGGCTCTGCCGAGGCAGAGCCGTAGGAAAAGTTCCTCCGGGTTGCGGCTCCCAGCATCCACTTCGCACCTTGAGCGGTGCTCGTGTCTTGCTGGCCGCGGCCCCAACAGCTCCTCCCTGTTTCAGCCACTGGCTGCGGTCGTCGCCGTTGCACTTGGAGAACTGGGGGTGCATCGCTGGGCGTGCGCTGCACGCCACGCGATGCTTGAGCAAGGATCAATCATATCGTTCCTGATAATCTGTAAGGGCATTGCTTATTTTTCCCGTTTCTGCTGCCTCGTTAAACATCTTTCTTTTTCAATTCACGAATCAACATTTCAACCTGTGCTCCTGTAAGGAATGGTGTTTTGATTGTCGATGCCCAATAAAAATTTCGCTTCAAAATTGTTTTTATCTCATTTGGAGAAAGCGCAGGTAACGCCTTGACATCCCCATTAAATTTTTCCGGCACAATCATTCTGACACTATGATATTTTTCATCACCCACTTCCGTTGGTGTGTCTGTAACAATCTGTCCAACTGCAATAATTCCTCTTCCTTTGGAATAAAAAAGAGCATAATCATCTTTGCGAAAGCTGTCGATATATCGTTTGGCATCTCCATATGCCGCTATTTTGTTTCCGAGAATCATCTCGGATTCATTTGTATCTGAATACGAAATATTCGTATCAAACATAATTCCCTTACACGCAGAAAACTTCAAACGATTATTTTCTATTTCTGTCAGAAACTTCACCCAGTATAAAACATTCTCCGGAATGATATGGGACTTATCCGGATTGATCGCAAATTCATAGATAACCGTTGGATCTGCTACTTTCACATTTGAATATTTCTGTGCATTCTGAACGTTTCCTTCTGTTGTAAGCAAATACACTTCACCATTCAGGCTGGAATAGTCATCTGTATTGAGATCAACATCCCCCTTCTTTACCTGAATGTAAATATGCTTTCGATTCAGATCATTTGGGTCAACCAAAACGCACTCATACTTTGGTGTAGCAATTTTATTTGTCGATGGGATGCAGACGTAGCCTTTCGTATCATACAGCCACAGCGCAAGTAAATCTTCGACATCTTCCGGCTGGAGCAAGCTGTAAAAATGCTTCTCACATAATGAGAGTGCCGGATCTGGATAATTGAATAGATCCAGTGCTGAATCGTGGACACGGTTATACAGCATCTGACTGTATGCTTCTACTCCATTTTTCTTAATTCTCTGGATGGTTGATCCCATAATAAATGATGTTGCCACAGCACCAGGGACGGATTCCTCATCTGCCTTATCTGTAGCTGGATACCAGTCTATGTTGGTCAACTGATTCGCCGCATCAATCTGTACCGCATCCTCGCGAAACACCCAGGTACTGTTCGCCTTAACTCTCGCAATATAGTATTTTCCTTCATTTCTTGAGCGCATCCATAGAAGGTCTCCTTCTTTCACATCCTCTACCATGCGGCACACACTGTCGAATGATTTGTACTGAGTTCTTGCCAGATTACAGTAATCCAAAAATGTATGTATCCCAGAACGTTCTGCCTGGGTTAATTCACGCAGACTCCATCCCATTGCTGCGACATGATTTTTCAAGCAATAGTCGGCAACATTTGTGCCTCCTGTATTCACCTGTAATCTCCACACTGCCATTTTATCTTCCTCTTTCTTTTTGTATTTGGACCTTTTCCATCATTCGCTTTGATATTATTATATATCGTCCGCCCATAGAATGACAATAGAAAAAGCCCGGAAAATGGCATATTTCCGGGCTTTTTTAGCATTTTTAAGCTGTAGATTATCGCTTGCTGAACTGCGGTGCATCGCTGGGCGTGCGCTGCACGCCACGCGATGCTTGAGCAAGGATCAATACGCGCCTCCGGCTCGCCCCTTGCGGGGCAACCGCCGGAGATGCGCAGTCGTGCCCCCCAGTTCTCCGGAAAACAGACAGCAAAAAACGGCTCTGCCGAAGCAGAGCCGTAAAAGATGCATCTGAAATATAATCAGCGCTTGGAGAACTGAGGTGCACGACGTGCAGCCTTCAGACCGTACTTCTTACGTTCCTTCATACGAGGATCGCGGGTCAGGAAGCCAGCCTTCTTCAGCACAGGACGGTTCTCGTCGCTCTGCTGCAGCAGGGCGCGGCTCAGGCCGTGGCGGATAGCGCCAGCCTGACCGGAAACACCGCCGCCGGAAACGCGGACGACGACGTCGTACTTGCCCTCCAGGCCCAGCAGGACCAGCGGAGAACGGACGATCAGCTTCAGGGTCTCCAGACCGAAGTAGTTGTCGATATCACGATCGTTGATGGTGATCTTGCCGGTGCCGGTGTAAACGCGAACGCGGGCAACGGAATCCTTACGACGACCAGTGCCGTAGAAATAAGGTTTGGTTTCGTACATGTTCGATTGCCTCCTTCTTAGAACTCGATCTTCTCGGGCTTCTGAGCTGCGTGAGCGTGCTCGGCACCCTGGTAGCAGTGCAGGCGGGTCAGAGCCTTAGCACCGATGGTGTTGGAAGGGATCATGCCCTTGACAGCGTAAGTCATGGCCAGATCGCTGTGCTCAGCCATCAGCTTGCTGTACTGGACCTTCTTCAGGCCGCCGATGTACTTGCTGTGGGTGATGTGGAACTTCTGCTCGGCCTTCTTGCCGGTCAGAACAGCCTTGTCGCAGTTGATGACAACCACGAAATCGCCGCAGTCCACGTTGGGGGTATAATCGACCTTCTGCTTGCCGCGCAGCAGAACAGCGGCCTCAGCAGCGACGTGGCCCAGGCTCTTGCCGGTAGCGTCGAGCAGGTACCACTTACGCTCGACTTCAGCGGGCTTTACGAGAGTAGTGCTCATATCTATTTCCTCCTGATAAGCTTTTTGTAACGTTTCAGGCGCCTTTGTGGGGCGCGAGTGTCAGTATACATCATAAAAAGGCACCTGTCAACAGCATTTTTTGATTTTTTCGCTGTAATTTTTTTAATCTCTCGAATGCTCTCGTTTTCTCTTGAATCCTCCCGTTTTCTAAAAACGCATTTTCTGTAAAATTTTCTGCCCGCCGCCGCACATTTTCTGCCTCTGCCCGCTACAATTTTGCCCCTTGGTGTGGTATACTATAAAGGATATGGCAGCTTTTGCTGCGCACTGATACAAGGAGAATTTTTTACATGCCAAACGACATCGAACGCAACGCTTCTGCCCAGCGCCGCACCTCCAAACTGCTGGCCGCCATGGGCATCTTTGTTGCCCTTGGCATCGTCGCTTACATTATATTAACGCTGCTGGTCAACCGCAGTGTGCCCGCAAACCCGGACACCCACTATACCGGCTCCAACGGCGTTTCCGTTTACTACGACAGTTCCATCTGGAAGGTATGCCGGATGACCGAAGACAGCACCCTTGGCACCGTGCTGGAACTTGCCACGGCAGACAGCGCCGACGGTGAGGACTACCAAGCCGTGCTGCTGCAGCGCGGCACCGCCGACAGCTACGCGGACTTTATCGATGCATCCGAGAAAGACCTCAAGCAGGCCTATGGCGTCATCAAGCCCCGCAAGGTGAACCTGACCGTGGACGGTGCCGAGGTGGAGGCCGTGCGCTGCGACATTCAGGCGTATTATGCGGTGCTGGCCACCATTACCTACCCCAGCGGTGACGTGGTGTATGTTTCCGGCCTGACAAAGCTGGCCTCCATTAACGACATTGTGAATCTTGTGGAAAGTGTGATCCTGTCATGAGCAGTTCCCGTGCGATGCAGCGTCTGTGCGGCCTGATGCGCAAGGCTGTGCAGGACTATGAAATGATCGCCCCCGGCGACAAGGTGATGGTGGGCGTTTCCGGCGGAAAGGACAGCGTAGCGCTGACCATTGGCCTTGCGGAGCTGCGCAAGTATATCGGCTTTGATTTTACGGTGCAGGCCGTCACGCTGGACCCGCAGTTCGGCGGCAAGCCCATGGATTACACCGTATTGCAGGAGCTGTTTGCCCGGTACGACATCCCCTATGAGATCCGCCGCACCGAGATCGGCCCCGTGGTGTTCGACTACCGCAAGGAGAAGAACCCCTGCGCCCTGTGCGCCAAGCTGCGGCGCGGCACACTGCACACGGCGGCGCAGGAACTGGGCTGCAACAAGGTGGCGCTGGGCCACCATCTGGACGATGCCGTGGAGACCTTTTACATGAATCTCTGGCGGGAGGGCCGCATCGGCTGTTTCTCGCCGGTCACTTATCTTTCGCGCCGGGACCTGACCCTCATCCGGCCCATGCTGCTGGCCACCGAGCAGGAGGTCATTTCCGCAGTGCACGCCGAGGGGCTGCCCATCGTCAAGAGCGTCTGCCCTGCCGACGGCGTGACCGTGCGCGAACAGACCAAGGAGTTCGTCAAGGAACGCTGCCGCACCGACCACGCCTTCCGGCAAAAAACCCTGCACGCCCTGCAGGAGAGCGGCATCGACGGCTGGCGTCCCGTCCACACCGGACGCGGCAGCTTTGCAATTACAAACGAGGAAGAATGAATCATGAAGACTCAACCTTTTGAAAAACACGTCTGGGCCGAGATCGACCTCGATGCCCTGCGGCATAACTTCCGGGCCGTCAAAGCCCGGGCCGGTGACCTGCCGCTGTGCGCGGTGGTCAAGGCCGACAGCTACGGCCACGGCGCTGTGCAGTGTGCCCGCATTTTTGCGCAGGAGGGCGCAGCATGGCTGGCAGTGAGCTGCCTGACCGAGGCCGTGCAGCTGCGTCAGGACGGGCAGACGCTGCCCATCCTCATTTTGGGCCATGTGCAGCCGGAGTACGCCCAGACCCTCATCCACGAGGATATCACCGTGGCATGCTACTCCACCGAGCAGGCGCAGAACCTTTCCGCTGCTGCGGTAAAGGCAGGCGGCAGGGTAAAGATCCACCTCAAGGCCGATACCGGCATGGGCCGTATCGGCTTTGCCCTGCGCACCGATTTTGACGCTGCCATCCGCGAAATGCTGGCGGTCTGTGCGCTGCCGGGGCTGGAAATGACCGGCATGTTCCAGCACTTCTCGGTGGCCGACGACACCGCCGAAGAAAACATTGCCTATACCGCGGAGCAGCACACGCTGTTCGTCAGAGCGTTCCATGCGCTCAAGGCGGCAGGCCATGAGCCGCAGACCGTTCATTGCGACAACTCTGCGGGCGTGATGCTCCACCCGGACTGGCCCGAGGGGTTGGCCCGGGAGCGTTGCATGGCACGGCCCGGCATTATCCTCTACGGCTACGACCCCAGCGACGAGGTGCGCTTTGGGCAGTTCCGGCCGGTGATGACCCTCAAGACCGTGGTGAGCATGGTCAAGGAAATGCAGCCCGGTCAGAGCGCCAGCTATGGCCGCCGCTTCACCGCCGAAAAGCCCACGCTGGTGGCCACCCTGTGCACCGGCTACGCGGACGGTTATCCCCGCCAGCTGAGCTGCGGCAAGGGCATCGTGGAGATCCACGGCAAGGCCTGCCCGGTGCTGGGCCGCGTGTGCATGGACCAGATGATGGTGGATGTGACCGGCATCACGGACATCCGCGAGGGCGATGAGGCCATCCTGTGGGGCGGCAGCGTCAGTGATACGGCTGAAACCATCGCCCGCAAGACCGACACCATTTCCTACGAGGTGCTGTGCGGCGTGTCCCGCCGCGTGCCCCGCGTTTACCTTGAGCACGGAAAGATCGTGGATGTCGAGGACTGGATCCTGAAAGCATGACCGGCACCACAGGCCGCTCTATCATAGCTTCTCAACTTTTTCGGAGGAACTGAATGGCAAGAGATAATATCCGCAACTTCTGCATCATCGCACACATCGACCACGGTAAATCCACCCTGTCGGACCGTATTCTGGAGCTGACCAAGAGCGTGGACGAGCGCACCATGGAAGACCAGATCCTGGACAACATGGACATCGAGCGCGAGCGCGGCATCACCATCAAGGCCCGTGCCGTCACCATGAACTATACCGCCAAGGACGGCAAGACCTACGAGTTCAACCTTATCGATACCCCGGGCCATGTGGACTTTGCCTATGAGGTCAGCCGCAGTCTGGCTGCCTGTGAGGGTGCCATCCTTGTGGTGGACGCCACGCAGGGCGTGGAAGCCCAGACGCTGGCAAACACCTACATGGCGCTGGAGCATGATCTGGAGCTGGTGCCCATCCTGAACAAGATCGATCTGCCCAGTGCCCACCCGGACGAGGTGGCACAGGAGGTGGAGGACGTGATCGGCCTGCCCTGTCTGGACGCACCCCGCGTTTCCGCCAAGACCGGTCTGAATGTCGATCAGGTGCTGGAGCGTGTCGTCACCGACATTCCCGCCCCCACCGGCGACCCGGATGCCCCCCTCAAGGCCCTGATCTTTGACAGCATCTACGACAGCTACAAGGGCGTCATCGTCTATATCCGCGTGTTTGAAGGCACCGTCAAGCCTGGCGACACCATCCGCATGATGGCCACCGGTGCCGAGTTCACGCTGGTGGAAGTAGGCCACATGGGTGCCACCAACCTGACCCCCTGCACACAGCTGCAGGCCGGCGAGGTGGGCTATCTGACCGCCAGCATCAAGACCGTGCAGGACACCCGCGTGGGTGACACCGTCACGCTGGCCGACCGCCCCACTCCGGAGGCGCTGCCCGGCTACCGTCAGGTCAAGCCCATGGTGTTCTGCGGCATCTACCCCG
>ERZ506918.1142-NODE-1142-length-10667-cov-3.652940_pt1 | contig 10667 bp, 5 predicted proteins | sample MGYA00513975_ERZ506918 | MGnify/ENA metagenome assembly ERZ506918 | reverse complement strand
AGTAATCTGAAAAAGGAAACGCTGGTTGAAAGAATAAGGTATCAGGGATAGCAAGTAACCAAGCTGTCACTCGGGCAATGAGTGACAGCTTGGTTTGCGAGTATACGTCAAAAGATTCTGTGCCCCTTTGACATTACCATAATTCTAAAAAATCTTCTGCATCGCCCAACCGCTTTCAAAAATACACATTTTTTTATTTCTTGAAAGTGGAAACTTAAGTTTGGAAGAACAGCCATATCGAGGGGCGGAAAGAAAATATGGATTTTATGCTTTTAAAGGGTATAGGCAGTTGATTGTAGAAAATTATATTATTATTTATGAAGTGCTTGAAAATGAAAAAGTTGTTGCAGTGGTAACTGTAAAGTATGGAAAAAGTGAGTTTTAGAATCAAGAAATCTCACTGAAATATAGATGGTACTAAAAACGTCACAGTTTGTGGCGCTTTTTTAGTGCAGGAAAAATATCCAAAATAAAAAGATTGGCATTCCAATTCGCATACCGTATTTGATAGTTTTATTATAGCATTTTTCTTAATTGTTAGACAGTCTGACGTACGGTGCTGTGAGAGGAGCTGTGAGAGGACGGCGGCTAGTCACCGCCTCCTACTCGATTTTGCAAGAAATCAACAGTGAAAATAAATGATAACAAATATCAATATCAAAAAAAGAATTGAAGCAGAAAAAAACATATGGTACATTTAGTGAGTTAGAAGAATGAAACTAAAAATAACATAAGCTAACTATTGATAGACGAAGTTAACTATGGATGTAAAGGATAAGAATGAAAAAAAAGATTGTAATAGCCATTTTATGTGCGGCAGTGTCGATGGGAACCATCGGCTGTGGAAACAGTACGGCATCCGCCAAGACAACACAGACGCAGACAGATAAAAAAGAAGATTCCAAAAGTGAAAATTCCGAAAAATCCAGTGAAGAAAAGCAGAGCCGCGATATATTTGCAATGGATACGTATATGACGGTAACAGCATATGGAGAGCATGCATCTGAAGCAGTAGATAAAGCCGAGACAGAGATCAAACGACTGGATGGAATGTTGTCTACCGGAAATGAAAACAGTGAAGTGTACAAATTAAATCAAAACGGGGAAGCGGTTGTTTCGGATGACACGGCGTATTTGTATGAACGCTCTGAAAAAATATATAAACAGACAAAAGGAGTATTTGACATATCCATCTATCCGGTCATGGATGCATGGGGATTTACAACGGAGAATTACCGGATCCCTGCGGAGGATGAACTGAGTGCGTTACTGAAGAATGTAGATGCATCGAAGATCCAATATGACAAAAAGACAAAAAAAATCACGCTGCCTAAGAATGTGAAAATTGATTTCGGAGGCATTGCGAAAGGATATACATCTTCAAGGATTATGCAGATTTATAAAAAGTGCGGTGTGACGAGCGGTCTGGTAAGTCTTGGAGGAAATGTACAGCTTCTTGGTGCAAAACCAGATGGAAGCGCATGGAAAGTTGCGGTAGAAAGTCCGGATGAAGACGGAAATTATCTTGGAATCCTGCAGGCAAAGGACAAGGCGGTTATTACATCGGGTGGATATGAGAGATACTTTGAAAAAAACGGGAAGAAATATCACCATATTATTGATCCGGCTACCGGCTATCCGGCAGAGAACGGACTGACTTCGGTGACAATCGTAAGTGATGATGGAACACTTGCGGATGGATTATCTACTTCGCTTTTTATCATGGGAAAAGAGAAAGCAGAGAAATTCTGGAAGAAGTATAGTGATAAATTCGATGTGATCCTGCTTACGGATGACGATCAATTATATGTATCAGAAGGAATTGCGGATGATTTTCAATCGGATTATAAGGTAAACATAATGAAAAAGTAGAGGTGGAAGACATGGATAAAGAAAAAGTGATCAAAAAAATAAAACAGGGTGCACCGGTCGCCTCGGCGATTGTAGTTGCAGCCTGTATCGGGGTGTCATTAAGCGGTTATCAGGCACCGGTTTATGAAGCTCAGGCACAGACGAAAGAGACAAAGACAACGGATGCCGATGAAGCGAAGAAGACAGAAAGCAAGGCAAAAGGTTCTTTTGATCTGGCAGACGGAATCTATAAAGGAACAGGAACCGGTTATGCCGGCGAGGTGACTGTTGCGGTAACGATCAAAGATAAACAGATTACGGCAATCGATATCTTAAGTTCTTCGGACGATGTAGCGTTCTTTAACCGTGCAAAAGCAGTGATAGACAGGATCATTGCAGGACAGACGCTGGATGTGGATGTGGTGTCTGGCGCAACATTTAGCTCTAATGGCATTATCAGTGCGGTGAAGAATGCATTGACAGGAGAAAAAGACAGTGGAGAGACGGGAGAGTCCCAGTCCGAAAATGCAGCGGCACAGGGAAGTGCACTGTCACTGGCTGATGTACAGGATGCGGCAGCGTATAAAGATGGAACCTATTATGGAACAGGAACCGGATTCGGAGGAACTTTGAAAGTTAAGGTTGTGATCAGCGGAGGAAAGATTACGTCTATTGAGGTTGTGGAGAATCATGATGACAGCAGTTATCTGAATCGCGCAGAAGCATTGATCGGCAATATTATTTCATCGCAGAGTACAAATGTAGATGTAATCTCCGGGGCGACTTACAGTTCGAACGGAATTAAGAGTGCAGTAAGAGATGCACTCCGTCAGGCTGCAGTAAGCGGTAATTCACAGTCTGTGAATGCGAAGACGGAAGATACTTCTAAGACAGAAGACAATACGACTGTCAAAGGCAATTTCCCGTATAAAGAAGGTATTTATTACGGAACGGCAGAAGGGTATAACGATGAGATAGAAGTAGCGGTGGTTCTTCAGGATAAATCAATCAAGGCAGTACTCGTAACAAAGAATCATGATGATGAAAAATTCTTTAACCGTGCAATGGATGTAGTAAAAAATATTATGAAAAAACAGAGTACGGATGTGGACGTAGTATCCGGAGCAACTTACAGTTCAAATGGTCTTATAAATGCAGTGAAGAATGCATTAAAAGAAGCAGAAAAGGTAACAAACGGACAGACAACGGAGCCGGATAAGGAAGAAGCTGATACTTCAGAACTTGAAAAAGCGATGAAAGAAGCAGAAGAACTGAAACAAGAGGATTATACAGAAGCAACCTATGCGGTTCTTAAGACCAGAATGGAAGACGCACAGAAGCTGCTTGATGCAGATAAGACAGAGATCAGTCAGGAAGATGTGGACCAGGCTCTTGAGAATCTGAACCAGGCACTGGCACTGCTGGAGAAAAAAGATGATGGCGAAGATGATACTACAGTATATAAAAATGGTATCTATGAAGGACGTGCGCTGTGCAGACCGGATGAAGATGAAGATTTCGCGGCTTATAATCTGACATTGAAAGTGACAGTGCGGGATGACAAGATCGTTGCTGTTACTGATGTAAAAGGGGACGGAGATTCATCTAATGACAGATACATCCTCCGCGCTGCAAACGGAACATCGAATAAAAAAGGTGTGACAAGCCAGCTGATCGAGAAAGGTAATACAGAAGGAATTGATGCAGTATCGGGTGCAACCTGTACTTCAAAAGCAATCCTGGATGCATGTGAGAACGCCTTGCTTTCTGCAAAAAGACAGTAAAAAGAGACTGAGTTAAAGGAGAGAGAAGAATGAGAGAATTCTGGATGCGCCTGATGAGTGTTGTAGTGATCGTCGGGTTGATATTGGGATATAATTCCGTGCTGGAAGCCAGAGCAAAAGATGAGGAAATTGCAAAACTGAATGCCAAAATCGAAAATGTGGAAAGTCTAGAAGATCAGGAGTCAAAAAATGGTTCTTATAAAGACGGGACATATACCGGAGAAGCGGATGGATTTGGTGGAACTGTTAAAGTGGAAGTAATAGTAAAAAAGCAGAAGATTAAGGAAGTAAATATTGTCTCTGCTGACGGAGAAGATGGTTCTTATCTGACTATGGCGAAAGATATTATACCGAAGATTCTGGATGCGCAAAGTGCAGAAGTAGATACGATCAGTGGTGCGACGTTCAGTTCTACAGGAATTAAGAATGCGACAAAACAGGCATTAGAAAAGGCGGTAAAATAAATGAATGCAAAACAATTGAAAAAGATACATATATGGATAAGGGCAATCATCCAATTGCTGTATTTTATCTTTATTCCGTCGGTATACACGGCAGCATTTGCAGGTGTGAAATATATATTTACACAGATTGGTGCAGGTGAAAAAGTGGCGCTGACATCATTTGTTACTGTACTTATTGTGGTGTGTGTATATACTGCTGTTTTTGGAAGATTCTTTTGTGGATTTGCCTGTGCATTTGGAAGTCTTGGTGATGGAGTGAATGCATTATACAGACTGATCTGCAAAAAGATGAAAAAGAAACCGATGCAGATTCCGGACCGGATTGCAGACAGACTTGTATATCTGAAATATGTGATCCTGGTAATCATCGTATTTATGTGCTATGGCGGTGTATACAGTAAAGCACAGGGAACAAGTCCTTGGGATGTATTTTCCATGATACATGCAGGAAATTTTAAACTGAATGGATATCTCATAGGGTTGGTCATTCTGGTACTTCTGATTGTCGGAATGTGTCTGGAGGAAAGATTTTTCTGCAGAAATTTCTGCCCGATGGGAGCTGTATTCTCACTGGTTCCGGTGTTGCCGGTATTTGCACTTCACAGAGACCGGGAATCCTGCATTCCAAAGTGCAGTGCATGTTCCAGAAAATGTCCGGCGAATATCGGACTTCCGACGGATGGTTCCTGGAAAGTAGAAGGTGACTGTTTCCAGTGCCAGAAATGTATAGATACATGTCCGAAGAAGAATATTCACTGCGGAGTGAAAAAGATCAGAGGCAATGAAATCTGGTTTACAATTTTAAGAGCGTTGATATTACTTGGATTATGTATCTGGCTTGGAGTATAAAATAACATAATATGCAGACATGTGTGGAAAATGCACATGTCTGATTAGTAAAATTTTTTTGATTATAAGTTAGGAAATACTAACTTGATAATAAATATTTTCATTAAGGAGGCTTTTATGAAAAAGAAAGAAATGAAGACAAAAGTAATGGCAGTTGCGATGTCTACTGTAATGGTAGCCAGTATTTGCCCAGCGATACCGGCGGTTGCTGCTACTTCCAGTACGGACATTGCGAAGATTCAGGATGGAACTTATACAGGAACTGCAAAGTGTATACCAGATGAGTATGAAGAGTTTGATCCATATGATTTGACAGTAAAGGTAACTGTGGCGAATGGAACAATTACTTCTATCAGTGATATATCAGGGAATGGTGGTAGTGATAATGAAAAATACATATCGAACGCTGCAAATGGAACCAAGAAGAGTACTGGTGTTGTTGCTCAGATTTTGAGTAAAAATAGTACGGATGCCATTGATGCTGTGAGCCGTGCAACTTGTTCGTCAACAGCAATCTGGCAGGCAGTAGATGATGCATTATCTAAAGCCCCAAAAAAGGAAACAGTAAATACAACGGAATTACAGAACGTTATTAGTAAAGCAGAGGCTTTAAAAGAGGGCGATTATACAGCTGATACATGGAAAGCATTACAGGAAAAACTGACAACAGCTAAAAAAGCATTGACAGCAACCTCACAGACAGATGTGGATTCTGCTAGAAAAGAGTTGGAGACAGCAATTAGCAATTTAAAGCCTGCGGTTAAAGAAACTAAATATCTTGTCATGAACGTGCCATACAATCAGTTCTATAAGGCTTACAATCTGACAGATAAAGCAGTATGGGAAGTAGAAAGCGGAGTAGATGCGGTATCTACAGCAACTACAAATAAATTCAAAGGCACAACTGGACTTGCAAAAGGTACTTACAACAATGGAAAATATATCATGGGTGTAACAATCCCGGTAGAAGTAAGTGCAGAAGATTATGCAAAATTAAAGACAAATCTGACGGAAAATGATGATTATTATTTTACAACATTAGACAAAGCGCCGGAAGCATACAGCAAATTAACGGTAAAAGAAGACGGAACATACAGCTTCTCTAAAATGTCAGATGCAACGGTAACGAATAAATATCTTTCTGTTCCTGCAGATGAATTAGAGTTAAACGGAGGATATGGAGATTATCAGATCACCGTTGACGGACTTGGAACAAAAACAGGTTTAAAAGTAGGAGAAAATGAAACAAAAGAATATACTCTTTATGGTGCGATTTTAAATACAACTTCCGGAAAGAGCTACGGAATGACCAGTCTGGAAAATCTCTGGGTTGGTACAAAGACACCAAATGTAGAAATTGCGTGGTCAATTAAAGAAGGCCAGGGATTAAAGAGAGCACATGGACAGGGAGATGCATTCTATCAGTTCGCAGACATGAATGGAGCTGCTTTAAACAGTGTTACACTGATTACAGATCTTGGAGTGATCAATGTTCCGTGTAATGTAACATTAGACAAATATTACGATGGAGATCTCAGTGGTTTAAAATATTCTCTGGAAAATGATTCAGAAGAACTTAAAATCAGTGGAATTCCAGAGGACCTAAAAGATGTAACCGTATCAGTGTCTGGCGGTCTGGCAGATAAAGCAAGTGTTAAAGATGGAAAGGTTACTTTAACAAAGGCACCGACAGCTGGTACTCAGTATACAATTACAATTAGCAGCAGTAATTATCCGGATATCACAAGAAAGATATCGACACCAATTACAGATAAACAGAAAGATAAATTACAGAAACTGATTGAAAAAGCAGAGAAGACAATAGGTTATTCTGAAAATGCAGATCTGCAAGAGCATGTGAAAGAAGCTCAGGACATGATTGCAAATAAGGAAGCGTTATCGGCAGATGCAGCAGAACTGATCAATGAATTAGAAGAAAAGATCAAAGCTACATATCCAACAGCAGAAGCAACTGCAACATTAAAGGGATCAGAACTTGAAGTTGCTTTGAATGGAGTAGAATTAAAAGATCTGGAAAATCCAACATATAAACTGACTTACAGAGCAGGACGCAGAGAAGATACTCTGACAAGCGGTGATCTGAAAGATTTAAAAGTTGCACTGGATAAAGAGCCGACAGTGGGTACAAACTACACACTGACGATTACAAGTGATAACTATCAGGATATTAAGACGAGTGTAGTTGCAGAAGAAGCAGTAACAGACGAGTATAAATATGTCTATGCAGGACTTAGCTGGGCGGAATACTGGGCAGCAGAAGGAGTACAGGCAGCAGGAGACAGTTCATCATCCAGTGAATTGGATACAAAAGGAGAGTCAGATAAAGGTGCATTTGATGTCGTAACACGTCCAACAGTGAATCATGGACTTCACAGAGGAAGTTATCAGTGTGCGGCAACCATAGAGGCTGAAAACGGAAAATCTTACGAGGTATCATATTGGACAGCGTTAGATAAGGCTGTTCTGACAAATGGAAAGACGATTACATTTAATCGCGGAACAATCACCGAAGAAGACGGAACAACAACGCAGTTGGTAAAATATGATGTTACAGGTCTGAAATATGTACCGGTAAAAGTAGCATCAGAAGATTATGAAGCGTTCTGCAAGGCATATAAAGTTGTAGAAAATGGCGGAGAACTTGCAGGAGGATTTGCAGAAAATAAACTGCAGTCATACAGTGGTCTGAAAGCAGAAGTTACAGCAGATACAAACGGACTTAAGACAGCAACCAGGAATGCAGATGGAACATTTAGTTTCTCTGCAAAGGAAGCTGGAACAGGTTCCGGTATTGAAGGACAGGAATTAAAAACAGCACCATCCGCAGAAGAAGCAGGACTTAGAGTAAAAGGAGCAAAGGGTTCTTATGGAGAATTCTTAAGGGTAGATCTGACAGGTAATTATGGAGATCTCGGAGCCAATATGCAGAGTGTAAAATGGACATACTATGGAGACGACAGTACATACACAAATGCAAAAGCAGCATATGGAACAAAATTTGCAGCAGATAACTGGATGCACAAATCAATGGGAATCCAGCTTGGTCTTACGAAATCTCTTCGTTGTACATTACCGGAAGGAACGGATGGAACGGGATACTGGACAATTACAATTTCAGCACTGGGTTATAAAGATGTAACATATAATTTCCAGGCAAAAGATGAAAACATCGTAAAAGATGCAAAAGAAGAGATCAGTACAACAAATCTGGAAGCAGCAATTAAGAGAGCCGAAAGTCTGACGGAATCAGATTATACAGCCGACAGTTGGGCGGCAATGCAGACAGAGCTTCAGGAAGCAAAAGATGAAATAAAAACTCCACATACACAGGCAACAGTTGATGAAGCAACCAGTCATCTGAATGCAGCAATCGACGCACTTGTAAAAGCAGAGAAAAAAGAGACTTATGTTCTTATGAACATCCCATACGCAGCATTCTACAAATCAGAGACAACAAACAATGACGTGGATGTTGATGTATTTACTTCTGCAACAAAGAACAAGACACGTACCACAGGACTTGCAGGTGGTTCTTATCATGAAAATGCAGATGGATCGCAGATTGATGGTATTACATTTGCTGTGAAAGTAGATCCTTCCGTAGATCTTACAAAATACAAAGAAGTAAAAGATACGGATAAAGTTGATATTACAGTAACGAACCGTGGACAGACATCTACCACAACATTAGAAGGAAAAGATACACTTTTTGAAAACGAGACATATGCATACTATCCATTGACAGAGGCTCCTGCAAATTACAAAGAAGTTTCTATGGACAAGGATGGAAAACTTGTATTCAGCGAGGTTAAAGGACAGAAAGCAGAAGCTCTGACAGGTGTTACGGCAGAATTGTTAACACAGTCTTCTTATGGAGATTATCAGCTCAATCTGGACGGACTTCCGGAAGATAAGATTACATCTTCTAATGTAAATGCAGTCGTTGTAAAGACAACAGATGGAACTGCCTATGGTATGCGTCATCTGGAGAACATCTGGAGAGGAAATGAGCTCGCTTGGAGTACCGGATATACAGAGTCAGTACATGGTTGCCCGACATCTTCAGCGCATTATGCATCTATGATGGGCAAGACGATTGACAGTATTGAATATTATACAACAAATGGTCTATATACAATTGATGTTAATGATCTTTATGTCCCTGTAAAATTTGCAAAAACAGAGGATGCTGTTAAGGTTGTAGATGCAGATATTTCTGCTGGTAAGACGGCGATAGAGCTGAATCTTAGGGATGATTTTGATCCGGAATACACCGTTGAAGGATTGAATGTGAAAGTAGAAGGCAATGTATTAACATTTAAAGCAGATTCTTCAATTAATCCGGGGAAATATACACTTACAGTAAAAGATAAAAATGGAAAATATGCAGATTTGAAAACAATATTCATTCTGTCAACAACAGATATGCCGGCAACATATGATGCAGATAACAAAAAGCTTACAGTGGCAGAAAACAGTAATGAGGAAGCATTCAATACTTATATCGGAAATATTACATCTGTAAATGTGAACGGCACCGATTATGCAGCAAGTGGAAGAGGTTCTGTAAAGATTATTGATAAAGACGGAACGCTGGTGACAGATGCAGCGCCATTTAAAGATGCGGTGGCCGGAACAGAATTCCAGATCACGGTTACATCAACTGGTTATACAACACCTCTTGCATTTACATACAAAGTTCCGGGAGAAACTCCGGCGCCATCTGAAGTAGATACAACGAAACTTGCAGCAGCAATTGAAAAGGCAGAAGGATTAAACGAATCAGATTATACAAAAGACAGCTGGAAAGCACTTCAGTCAGAGCTGACAAAAGCGAAATCTGCACTGGAAGCAAAAGAGAGCCAGGATACAGTTGATAAAGCAGCAGACAGCCTGAACAAAGCAATCGACGCACTGGAAACAGCGACACCGGATGAGCCGACGAAAGAAGTATCAACAGATGCACTTGAAAAAGCAATGAAAGCAGCAGGTGCTTTAAAAGAATCAGATTATACAGCAGACAGCTGGAAAGCACTTCAGTCAGCACTGGCTGAGGCTGACACAGCACTGAAAGAAAAGAAAAATCAGGATACAGTTGATAAAGCAACTGAGAAGCTGAATAAAGCAATCAGTGCACTTGTGAAAAAGGATGCAGGACAGAAAGTTAACGGTACAGATGGAACAAACGGTACATCAGGCAAATCCGGTAAGACAGGATCCACATCGAATACGAAGAGTGGAAAAGCTGCGAAGACTGGAGATCCGTCTGGCATGTTTGCGTGGTTAGGTCTTGCAGTAACATCTCTCGGAGCCGGAATCGGAGGATTCTCACTTAAGAGAAAGAAAAGAGAAGATGAAGAATAGTATGAGTTGTATAAAACAACAAATTACAGATTAGAGTAACTTAAGAAAAAGTACCCATGATAACATAAGTAATATGATATCGCGGGTACTTTTTATTCTATATACCGGAAAATTCACAAAGACTACATAGTTCTCTGCTATAATAATAAAGATAGAAGAAAAATATATCATGAAAATATAGATTTAAGAGGAGGGCCGGGTCTTATGGATAAGATCAAAATATTAGTAGTAGATGATGAAAGCAGGATGCGGAAACTGGTGAAGGATTTTCTGGAAAGAGAAGGATATCAGGTGATCGAAGCCGGAGATGGTATGGAAGCAATAGATCGGAAGA
>ERZ506918.1140-NODE-1140-length-10681-cov-4.243554_pt1 | contig 10681 bp, 4 predicted proteins | sample MGYA00513975_ERZ506918 | MGnify/ENA metagenome assembly ERZ506918 | reverse complement strand
GCAGTTATTCGTTTCATACTATCTCCTTTTTAATTCAGTGAAGTTCTGATGCCATTGGCATACTGAACAATCATACCGGCATCAATAATGTCCACTTCTCCGTCGCCATTCACATCAGCCGCTTGAAGCTGTTTTTCGCTCAGGTTGGTATTGATACCATTAGCATACTGAACAACGATACCGGCATCAATAATGTCCACTTCCCCGCTGTCATCCACATCGCCCAGCATGACCTGCGGCTCGGCGGGAGTGATGTTGTCCAGCTTCAGGCTGGTCAGGATCTTGTTGATACCTTCCAGATCGGTGGTTTTCAGCAGATTCCACTTGGCCTGGCGGATATCCTGGTATGTATCACGGTCAGCCGTGGAGCGGATATCCATCACATTATGGATACCGCCGTTCATGTTCAGGATCTTCTGGTAAGCCTCAAACTGCTGTGCCGCCAAATCAGCATTCGTGCCCCATGTGGTAAAGATGGCAGTCAGATCCAGCAGCGTGTTCAGTTCCTTCTCCACCAGAGAGATGCCATACAACGGAGCGCCGAAATAGGTGCGGGCCTGGATCGAGGTGCCCTGCGTAATCTTGTCCGCCGTGCAGCCGGGCTCCGGCGCGGTGCCGTCGCTGTTCAGGTACAGAGTATTGCCGAAATAGAACTTGAAGCCTTTGACCTTGTTATAGACACTGGTCATCAGTTCCTTCGCATCATCCGTCAGCGTGGTCACATTCGTTCCGGCATTCTTCGCCGCCGTCAGGCAGGCGCTCACGCTGTCGTAAGAGACGTAGGCCCGCATGGGCAACAGGCCGCTGGTGGTGCCGTTCGTCACGGGGAGCCAGTAGTAGCCAGGTCTTGCGAAATAGGCCTGAGTTCTTTCTAAATAATACAGCTTGTTGTTCGCTGCTGCCAGCGCACCCCAATCGGGCTTAATATTCGATTTGTCGGACACACCGTCAGTATACAGGCTCATTGCGGCATAGATCACACCGCTGAACTCCACACCGCCGGAGATGTAGCCGGTGCTGCTGTCGTAGCTGCTCAAACCGCCAGGTTTGCTCTCCTGATATTCTTTACCATTCGGTCCCAGTGCCAGACCGCTCTGGGCGGGATACACGACCTTGACGTTATAGTAGCGGGTCGTTCCGTTCTCGTCGACATTGACGGCAATGGTCAGGGACTGCTCCGTGGGCGTATCATAGAAATATGCGGTGTCGGCGGTATAACCCTTCTCCAGAATGGCCTCCCAGCCGCTGGTCACGACGGTGACATTCTGCGTGCGGGTGAAGTAGACGCGCTGCATACCCGTGCCGCGCACTGCGGTGACCGTCACCTCAGTGCGGTAGTTCTTCTCGGTGCTGCCGCCAGTCAGCTCAAGATCATAAGCCTTGTCACCCACGATGACCTGCGTCTTGGCAGATGTGACCTCCAGCGCGACCTTGTCAACACCCAGATCGGCCAGCATGCTGTTGATCTCCTTCATGTCAGAGGCATTCACGATGCGCCACACCCGCTGCCGGTAATATTCGTAGGCAGCCTTGGTGGTGTCGTTGGTGATGGCCAGAGCTGTCACGGTCTTGAGCTTCTCCTTCTTGGCCGTAATGCCGCTCAGCACATTTTGCAGTGCCCGGTATTTCAGGGAGCCCAGCGTGGAGTCATTCAGGTAGGTCTTGACGATGTCCATGTAGTCCAGCATCAGGTTCTCCTGCTGTTCCAGCTTGTACTCGCCGGTCATGGGTGCGCCCATGGCGTCGCGGGCCTTGAGCGCCGTGACCGTGGTGGTCTGGTTGCCATTGGCATCCAGATACAGAGGCTGTGCGGCGGTGCCGTCGCTCCAGCTGTTGGAGACGGCCTTGACGGCGTTTTCAAATGCGGTCCGCAGCTCTGCGGGCAGGCTGCTGTAGCCGGCCTGGGTTTTCAGGGCATTGGCTGCGTTGATATAGCTATCCGCCACATCCTTGCTGCCCCACCAGGCTGCCGCGGGAATGTCGTTGCGGGAATCCGTAGAGGACTCGTTGGTCATCCAGTACCAGCCCATGCGGGCGAACCGCACCTCCTGATTGGCATCGTTGTCCTTGCTCTTCGCATCAGCCGCGTAGTACTTGAACTCCGGGTTATAAGTGAAGAGACCCTTCGCTCTGCTGCTGTTGTTCATCACGCCGTTGGTAAAACGGGCAAAAGCGTTCTGTACATTCACAGTCGCAGTAAGGTAGCCGGTGTCCGCGTCGTAGGTGGTGTGGATAACCGGGTTATCGTCACGCCAGTTCGCGCTCATAGCGCCGTAGCGGGCGCCGTTGCATGCCGTGCGCTGGATGGTGAGCTTATAGTAGCGGGTCGTTCCGTCCTGCGTGTGGACGGCGTAGACGGTGCGCTCCACCATGGCGGGCGTGCGGTAGAAATACAGCTCGTCGGCGGTATAGCCATCCTTCTGGCTGGTGAGCGTCTGGGACAGCACGCCGCTTTCGGACAGCGCCAGCCCCAGCTCCACAATACCGGTATTATCCTTGCCGAGGTTCAGGTAGATACGATCCGCGGTGTAGGTGCTCATGGACCCGCAATCAAATGCGATGGTTTTCTCGGTAGGCTGCGCGGGATCGGTGCTGCCCGCATCGTCCAGCATAGCGATTCCGTTCGCACCGTTGGCGGTAACTGTCAGAGTATCCGCCGCAGCTGCAGCGGCATTCTGCCATCTGAGAACCGGGAAGCCGTTGTTCACCGCGGCGTCGCCCGCCAGATCGTTGACAAATTCGCCGCCCAGCAGGGTAGCCAGTTCCTTCAGCTCGTCTTCGGTCTTGACGGCGGCCTTGCCGGTAACTTTGGCTGTGCCGTCCTTTGTCACATAGTCGGCCAGATCGCTGGTCTTGTAGACGTTTTCCAGCGTCGCGTCGCTCTGCGTCTTCGCCACGATGGCCGCACCGGTACTTCCGCTGCCCGCGGTCACGGTGCCGTGCTGATAAGCGTTGGTAATGGTCAGCTTCTTCACGCTGTTGCCGACCAGGCCAGCCACATTCGCACCACTGGAAACGCTGACGTCACCCACGTTGTATACATTTACAAGAGTCGTCGCGTAGCTTACGCTACCCACCAGACCGCCGACCATGCATTGCTGACCGCTGCTGGGCTTGGAGGACACGACGCCCGCATTGAAGCTGTTTTTCAGCTTCAGCGGATGCTCCGCCTGACCGATCAGGCCGCCGGCAAAGCTACCATAGCCGTCGACTTCCTTGACGGTGGCGCGGTTGGAGCACTGGGTCATGCTCAGCTCCGCAGCAATCCCGGCGCCCTTGTAGGAACCGATGATGCCGCCGGCACACTTATTGCCCTGCACGGTCACACTGGCTTCGGTGTGGCAGTTTTCAAACACGCCGCCGCCATAGCCGGCAACACCACCGGCATAGCCTTTGGCAGTCACGAAGCTACTGTCCGCGATGGTCAGGTTTTTGATGACCGGGGACGTATTGCTCTGGGCAGTGTCGCCAAACAGGCCCGCCTCATTGCGACCGGCCTCGTTGACATTCAATCCACTGATGGTGTAGCCTTGCCCGTCAAAAGTACCATTGTACTTGTTTTTGCTGCTGCCGATGGGCGTCCACGTCTCGCTCTTATCCAGCGTGATGTTCGCCGTCAAAATGGCGCAGGCAGTGGTCGTACCGCCGTTGACCTTGTCGCGGAAGGCTTTCAGGTCATCCGCTGTGGCGATCTGGTACGGGTTCGCCGCCGTGCCGTCGCCCTGATCCAGCGCCTGCGTACTGACGTTCAGCGTCACAGGGGCGGACGACTGTGCGGCAGGCACCGCGTAGAAATGATACTGAGAAGTGCTGTGGTCAGGCGTCAGCTTCTCGCCGTCCAGCGTGACGGTATATTCCTCCGCGCCGGGGTCATCCAGTACATTCAGCCGCACCAGCGTGCTGCTGTCCGCGCTGAGATGCTGACCGCTTTTTAGGTCGACCACCTGATCCGCCGCGTCGCCTGTCAGGCGAATCGCAGTGCTGCCAGTGGCGTTTCCCGCGAAGGCCGTGACGCATAGGCTCAACGCCATGACCAACGCGAGAAACAGGGATAGTGTTTTCTTCATTCAATCTCCTCCTAAAACAAATTTTTGATCATTTATTGAAACAGGAAAGCTGTCGATCAACCCATTGCAATACCGGATCAGCAGGGCCGCGTCGTCCATTGAGATCTCGCCGTCACCGTCAAGATCAACGGCGGCCAACTGTTCTTCGGTCAGTTCCCGCATGCCGTTGCAGTACTGGATCAGCAGCCCGGCATCAGTTATGTCGATCTCGCCGTCACCGTTCAGATCGCCGTACAGGACGGCCTCCGGCATGGCCAGCAAGGCCATCCGGTCCGTGGCAGACACGTTCACATAGTAGCCGCTGAGCAGCAGCGCCGTTTGCTCCGGTGCGGTCTGTGCTTCCGCCGGGCCGTCTGCCAGAACGGTGAAGGTCACTGTGGCGATCACGTCGCTCTGCGCCGCGCCCTCCAGCGACGCGCCACCGAAGCGCAGGCCGCCCTCAGTCTCCAGCATAGCGGTCTCCATCAGCGGCTCCGTCAACCGGAGAGACTGGAACGCCAGCTTATCAGCATCATAGGTCAGCAGCGTACTGAACGTGTCGAAAGAGGCCTCCGGTGTCCGGATCGTGGCTATGGCCGTGTCGCCCTTCTGGTAGCTCGTCTTATCGAAGTCCACCTCCAGCACCGTTTCCGGCGCGTTGGTGGTATCCAGAACGCTGTCGCCCAGCGTGTTCAGCAGCAGGCGGAAGTCGTTCCACGCCACCGTGCCGCTGCCGTCCAGATCGCACAGGGGCCGATCCGTCCGTCCGGCGCTGGCCGCCATGCGGGAGATATCCCGCACATCCAGCAGCGCGTCGCTGTTCATGTCGCCGGTGGGCGGCAGAACCGTAACCCGCATCATGGGCAGCTCCGCCGTCAGCGTACAGCGGCTGTATTTTTCCGGCAGGATCGGGCGGAACTGATAGGTGCCGGGCGCACCGAATTCGGAATCCAGCGCCCACGTCACGTCGGTGATGATCTTGTTTTCACCGTCAATGGTGGCCAGCAGATAGGTCGGCAGCCCCTGTGATGCCTCCTCCAGTGTGGTGCCGTAGGCATAGGAGCGGACGCCGCTTTCGCTGGCCGACAGCTTTACCTCGGTGATCTGGTTGTCGCCCAGCGCTTTTTTCATCGTGTCCAGATACGTCTGCACATCTTCTGCATTCATGGTGATGTCACGGCTCAGCTCCAGCGCCTTGTCATAGGCCGCTTTGACGGTTTCGTCCTCCATCAGGTACTTGTCCGCCCGGACCGCCGCCAGCACGGTGTAAAGCTCGGTGCGGTTCATGTGCTCCACATTGCCCGCCGCCGTAGTACCGCCGCCGCCCAGATCGCCACCAAGGCCGATCAGGGAAAACTGCCAGCGTACCACCAGCCCATCTGCGGCGCTGATGGCCGCCGCGCCTACCGGCGGAAAGCTGTTGTTGACGGAGATCATCCAGCCGGACTGACTGTAATAGTCAAATTCGCCCAAAAAATCAGGGTCACTGGTATCGGTATGGGCAATGGCCTTTATGTTTGGGCTTACGGCCTTTGCCGCTGCCCACATATCCAGTATGTACGAGGGTATCGTTGTGCCGATAGAGGGCCGGTTCGGATCCTCCACCGCAGCCAGGTAGAAGCCGTCCTCCAGACTGCGGGTGTATTCGTACTCCCGGCCGATGCTGGTCAGTGCGCGATCCAGCACCTTGGCCAGATTTTCACCCTTATAATAGGGAACGCGCTGCGGCTCCATAATGAACCCCTGCCCTAACGTCAACTTTTCCACGGACATGACCACATAGCCGTCCGGCTCGTCCGCCGCATAGGCGGTGGACACGGTGCCGCATACAGCAGCTGCTGTCAGCAGCAGGGCGAGAAGGATCGCGCCAAGTCGCTTTGCATATTTCATTTTGCTCAATCCTCCCCTCTCTTTTTCCCGCGGAAGATGCCTGCCGCCAGCAGCACACTGCACGAGATCAGGATTACCGCCAGTTCCTTGGCAGAGCCGGGTGATTTATCCCCCTTTGACACCGAGATCACACGGCCTGTGGTGCCGCTGCCAGCGTCATCGCCGCCGTTCCCGGCGGCGTCCGTGGTGGTCTCGGACTTCTGACCGGTGGTCTGAGACGTACCGGCCTGCGCGGTGTTGGCATTGGGCTTGTTCGTGCCGTTGCTGCCCTGCTGGGGCAGAGGATCCGTCAGCAGGTCGCGGTAGTCTCCGCCACCGGACACTGCCTGTCCGCTCAGCGTTCTGCCGCCACCGCCACCGCCGGGGTCAGCCGGTGTAACGGTTATGGTGCAGGTGCCGGAAACCTTCTTTTCACTACCCAAGACATCTGCCGTAACGGTAGCCGTAATGGTAGCCTCTCCCGCTTTGCGGGCCGTGACAACACCATCTTTAACCGTAGCAATGTTAGTATCGGAGGAATCCCACTCCGTGCGATCTTTCACAACACTAAAATAATCGAAAGACAACTGCCCTTTCGAGCCCTCCTGCAAGGACTGGCCACCAGTAATCGTAAGGCTCTCCGGTAGGACAATGACCGTGCAAGAGGTAATTTCTCCCTCAGCCTTGTCGTACACAGGAGTAATAATGGTTTTACCCTCCGCGGTACCTTTGATTTGATAATTATTCCCACCGCTTTGATTTTGTTCAACATCGGCTATACCTTTGTCGGGGGCATATTTCCAAGTGATTTCGTCATAAACGGCAGCTGAATACTTCGTATCTTCCACAAAAGACGTTGTGCCCTGTTTATTTTTAATCAAAATAAGCCGTGAATCTTCCAGTGTAAGAGAGTTTACCTTATCCTGCGTATACTCAATGAACCAGTTGCCACCTTTTTCGTAAGGCTCCTTGGAAATACTATAGCCTGTCACAGTCGGCGCAACAAACTCATACTTCAGCGGGAACAGCTTTTCGCCGCGGTCTGACAAGACATAGCGCCAGTTGTTGGGCCCCAGCGTGATGGTGTCAATCTGGACGGGATCCTGTGGCTCACCGAACACCGTGTCGGTCTTTGTACCATTGATCGTAACAATGTGTTTGGTGTCTTCCAGCCCTGTTACCGTCAGGGTCGGCGGGTCTACGATCTGTACGATCATCGTGTAGATCTTCTGATTCTCCGGTACATCGTTGCTCCAGTCGTATTCCACCCAATCGTCGCCCTTGCCGGGCTTCAGGGTAAGCTGAAACTCAAAGGTGTCTCCAACGTTCTCGCTGCTGAAATTGTCGGGGACTTTCAGCCACTCGGTGGGCAGCCAGGTAGTATACCCGCCCCTCACGCTTGTCTCCAATCCCAAACCGGGAGCGCCCGGCTTGCCGTTGGGATTGTCCGGGTTGTAGATTTCCTCCAACGTTGTACCTTTGTAAACGGAGAGAGTGGCTGTTGTCGCCTTTCCACCACTGGTTGGACACGCACTTGGGAACTTCACTTGATTCTTGCTCAGCTTCACACCCAGCGGCCGTTGGTCCTTCAAAACATCGAACGTGGGGAAGTCCACATTTTCCGCCGGTACATAACCGGGCTCCAGTGCCGCCGTAAACGTGTAGTACTTTGCCGCCCATTCGGTGGAATCCCAGGTGGGCTTGCAGCTCCACGTCACCTTGATCTTGTATTCCTTGCCATCCACGTCCTTGCCGATCAGCGTTTTCGGCGTAAAGTTCGACGGCTTTTCATTATAAGACACACTCTCCGGAAGATCATAATCCTCCGGCCAACCGGGGAACTCGACGATCTTTATACCGATCTCTTTGCGCTTGAAGGCGTCAATGGCGGCGCGGAGGTCGTTCACCGCACAGTTGATCTTATCGAACTCTGTCTGCTTCATCAGGCGGCGGTCCTTGTTTTCGTATTTGTCATAGACTTTGTTGGCATCCTGATAGGCTTTCAACAAGGCGTCTGCCGCGCCGTCTTCATATTTCCGCACGCCGTTCTCTGCTTCACGCCACAGATCGTATGCGTCGCCGCTGGCCACGGCAAGCATGCCCACCGTGTAGTTGACGTACAGGACAGCCGTTCCCTCCAGATGAAAGTCGCCGTCGTCATAGGTCAGCTTGATATCGGTCTTTCCCTGCGCCAGCAGAGATACCGTCAGGTTATCGCCATTGCGCGTCTTGCCGTCCCAGCTGGCGACCTCAGGGTTCAGGAACTCAATCTTGAGCGTCTCGTCCTCAAGCGCTCTCGCGGTATTGATGGGCAGACCTTCCGCGTCGGTAATGCTTACACCGTTGAAGGTCAACTGCTGCGTGCGGATCGGATTCTTATCCGTGATAGTCAGCTCTCTGCTCCGATATATCTTCGGAACGACCAGCGCCGCACGGCCGGATTTGTTCACCGTAATGAGGTAGATCGCCTTGTCGATACCATTCTTCGCCGTAACGTTGATAGTTACGGTGAAGGAATCCTTTTTCATCACAGTGGGTTTGTCTGCGCTGCCGAAGGATTCGTAATAGTCCGCCACATGGTAGCTGCCGTCCGGCAACAGTGTCCGGGGCTGCGGCGTTTCATTGCCGCCCGTCACCGTGATCTCCTGCCCATCTTTAAGGTCAACGCACAGATGGATCACCTGACTAAGGTATTCCAGATTTTCACCTAAGTTAAAATCATCCGGCGACAACTCTACCGTACTCTCCCACCGGGCGGGAGTCGTCTTGGTCTTTTCCTTCCACTGGAACTTGATCTCCTGCGACTCTGTTGGTACCGCATCGGACGTAATGCCCTTTATGTACAGCTCTACCTTTTTCAATTCCGTATCTTTCAGTGTCGGGTCGCTATCGCTGGGATCAATGTAGTTGATGACCAGTGCCTTTGTCCTATAGGCCGGCGTTTCCACCGGTTTGCCGCCCTCATATTTGGACTTGTCCACACCATGGTACCGCAGCAGCAGACAGTTCGTCCCTTTTTTCAGCTGGATCACATCAGAAAGGAAGGTCTGGCTTACCGCCTTGTCGCCGGAAGCGGTAGTAAAGGACTGGAGCACGCGACCGTTGCCGTCTACCAATTCCACTAAGCACTCCTGATTGGCCGCCGCGCTGCCGTCGAAGCCAATGCGTACCTTGTCAATATTGGAGCTGAACCGCGTAATGGAACCGCTGAGACTGGCCTCCTGAATTTTATCACCGGGTGCGTTGCCTTCCTCGTCATATACCTTGACGTTGCTGAAGCCGCCGCTGACGCCAGAGCCGAAGCTATAGAAAGCGTAGGTGGTGCTTAATCCTGTGTTTTCGTCCGTCAGCACCAGCGTATTGCAGTTTTCCATTGCCTGAAATGGTACGGCAAACGCAAATGTGCCGTCCGCCGCCACAGAGACCGCCTCGCCGTTGAATGTGACCGTTACACCGGTTGCCGTCGCCCCCTTGAAGCTCCGCGGCGTACCGTTGATGATAGGGCGGCTGTTGCAGAGAAAATACGCCGTCGCATCCGGCGAGAACGACGGATACATATTGCTGATCGTGGTGCTGTCGTTATTCTCCGCGTCATACAGCGCTGTCAGCTTTGGAAATTCCAGCGTGGTCTCCGCCGCAATCTCCGCTGCTCGTTTCAGCGCCTTATTCAGCTCATCTACCACTTCCTCCTGAGTCTTGGCGCTGTGGATGGCTGCGCGGCTGCCCTGCAGGCACCGCAGCAGCAGCTCCCGCTGGGCCACCGTCACACCGGCCTCCAGCTTGCCGTTGATATCGGTTTCCAGCTGCGCCACCGCGTCGGCCTTGGCTTGACGCAGCGCCGCATCCGCTGCTGCGTCAACCGCTACGCCAGCGGTCACATTCAGCGCCTGATAGCCGTTATAGACCACGGCGTTTTTCCGCTCCAGATAAGCGGCACTGCCGCTGGTAAATGTCAGCGTTTTCGCCCCGCCAGTCACAGCGTTAAACGTTACCTTTGCAATAACGGTGCCGCTGCTGGCAGGCTGCTGAACGGAATCGCTTTCCACCATCAGCTCCAGTGCACTTTCCTGTGCCTTGCATACAGGCATGGTGAAACCAGAGCCGGTCTGTACGCTCTGATATTTCAGGCTGCTCTGGTCGTACGTCACATGAAAACCCGCCGCGTCAAAATCCGCGCCGTATACCATAAAGGTCACGGTGACGGTCTCTCCGGCACTGTAGCTGGTCTTGTCAAATGCGGCGACCATCTCCGCGCCGCAGCCGCCATCCACCGCGGCCGCCGGGACGATCAGGCTGACCGTCAGCACCAGCACCAGCAGCAGGGATATCCCTCGTTTTATCGTTTCTTTATATCTCACGATCTTCTCTCCTTGGAATATTTGCCGTTATGAGGTCGGCGGGAGGGGCCGGCAAACCCCTCCCGCTCTATGGAAAGACAGCGGCAGTTACTTCCGCTCGACTTGGCCGGGGGATCCTTGGGTTTCTGTATCCTTCTGAACGCGCATTTTATTTTTGATTGCCCTTGTCTTGCGCTTGGCTTCACGTTCCTGCCGGTGCAGTTCAGCCTGAACTTCACGCTCCTTCATGAAGATATAGCGTTTCGTCTGGGCGGGACACGCATGGTCCGCCACAAGCTCCGCTTTCTTCAGGCTGCCGACTATCATCTCAAGGTACTTCATAGAAATGCCCTGCCGGTCGGCGGGGCATTTATCGTTCCTTCTTTTGAAGGATTCTCCGAATCGCCTTCTCTGCCTTTCTCCCCTCCC
>ERZ506918.1129-NODE-1129-length-10729-cov-8.145400_pt1 | contig 10729 bp, 9 predicted proteins | sample MGYA00513975_ERZ506918 | MGnify/ENA metagenome assembly ERZ506918 | reverse complement strand
CCCGCACCGCCGCCGTCAACGGGCAGACGCTGACGCTGACCCGCAAGGAGACGGGGATTTTAGAATATCTGATGGTGCATCAGGGGCGGCCGGTAAGTCAGGAGGAGCTGATGGAGCACGTTTGGGACAACAGCGTGGACAGCTTCAGCAACTCCATCCGGGTGCATATTTCCGCCCTGCGCAAAAAGCTCCGCGCCGCGCTGGGCTACGATCCCATCCGCAACCGCATCGGCGAGGGCTATCTGATGGGAGGCGATGAGGCGTGAAAAAGATTTCCCTGCAGTGGCGCATCACGCTGATGACTGTTCTGCTCATCGGCGTTACCTGCGTGGCTATGAATCTGCTGCTCTGCTCCTCCGGCGTGTACTATATGGACAAAATTGCGGACGCCTTGCAGGGCAGCGGCACGGTGATCCTGAATGAGGGCGAAGCAGCGAGCTTTGACCCGCAGCTCATAGCGCCCAACGAGGAGCTGACCATCGTCGTCAATGGGGCGCAGGGACGCTTCCGCACCACCAACTGGTATATCACGGCGGCGGTGACGATCCTGAGCGGCATTCTTGCTTACTTCGTCAGCGGACGCGCTCTCAAGCCCCTGCGCAGCTTTGCTTCACAGGTGGAGAAGGTGCAGCTGAACAATCTGGCGGATATGAGGATCGACGAGGATGTGCTTCCGGAGTTCAGGCAGCTCAGCCGCTCCTTCAATCAGATGCTGGAGCGGCTGAACAACGCCTTTGCCGCCCAGCGGCAGTTCACCGGCAACGCCGCCCACGAGCTGCGCACGCCGCTGGCGCTGATGCAGGCGCAGCTGGAGCTGTTTTCCGCAGAGCACCCTGATGTGCGGCCGGAAACGGCGGAGTTCCTCACGCTTTTGCGGGAGCAGACGGAACGGCTGACCCAGATGACCAGAACACTGCTGGAGATGAGCAATCTGCGGCATGTGGCGCGGAACGAGCGGATCCAGCTGGCTCCCATGATCGAGGAGATCTTCACAGATCTCGCGCCGCTCTCAGATAAGCGCGGCGTCACACTGACGGCGGAGGGCGACGGCATTATGACCGGCAGCGACGCGCTGATCTACCGGCTGATCTTCAACCTGGCGGAGAACGCCGTCAAGTACAACCGGCCGGGCGGCTCAGTGCGGGTTTCTGTCACTCAGGAGCCGGAAAAGCTCCTGCTCCGCGTCTCCGACACCGGCTGCGGCATCCCGGAGGAGTATCAGCGCAGTATCTTCCAGCCCTTCTTCCGGGTGGACAAATCCCGCAGCCGCGAATACGGCGGCGCGGGGCTGGGGCTCTCGCTGGTGTGGGAGATCGCCGAGCTCCACGGCGGCTCCGTTTGGGTGGAGGAGAGCTCGGAGAAGGGCACCACCATTGCGGTGGGGCTGCCGGTACAGTGATACGAAGAAGAAGTGCCGGATCGCGCCGGTCTCCTATCCGCCAAAATCTGCCCGCCGGGGCTTTACGGCAGTCCGGCGGGGTGGTATACTCCTGGGGAGACGTTTTACGGAAGCGAGGAGCAGCGCATAGTCTCGGGCGAAATCTTCAACCAAGGAGCAAGTATCATGAAATATCAGACGGTTTTATTCGATATGGACGGCACACTGCTGGACACCCTGACGGACATGGAGGCGGCGGTGAACCACATCCTGACGCAGTACGGCTACCCCGTCCGGACCCTGGAGGAGGTCCGGCGGTTCGTGGGCAACGGCGCGGGGCTGCTGATCCACCGGGCCCTGCCCCAGGGGGTGGACCCCGCCCGGGAGGCGGAGGTGCTGGCGGCGTACCGGGCGTATTACCAGGCCCACAACTGCATCCGGACCCGGCCCTATGAGGGCATTCCAGAGCTGCTGGCGGCCCTGCGCCGGGCGGGGGTGCGGACGGCGGTGGTATCCAACAAGCCAGACGAAACCACCCGGATCCTGGCGGCCCGGTTCTTCCCGGAGCTGGACGGCGCCCTGGGCCAGCGGGACGGCGTGGCTGCCAAGCCTGCCCCGGACATGGTGCAGGCGGTGCTGTCCCGGCTGGGGGTGGAGCCCGGGCAGGCCCTGTATGTGGGCGACAGCGAGGTGGACGTGGACACCGCCCGGAACGCAGGCCTGGCCATGATCGGCGTGTCCTGGGGCTTCCGGGGCCGGGCGGCCCTGGAGTCCGCCGGGGCACCGGCAGTGGCCGACACTCCGGCGCAGCTGCTGGAGCTGCTGCGGTAAGAGGGCGGGCAGATGCCCGGCCCCACGGGACTTTTGCGGACAACAGCCCGGCGGCGCTGATTTCAGCGCCGCCGGGCTGTTATGTAACGGGAAGATTATTTATTGGACAGATACTCGTCGATGGACTTGGCGCCCAGCTTGCCGGCGCCCATGGCCAGGATCACGGTGGCCGCGCCGGTGACAGCATCGCCGCCGGCATACACGCCCTGGCGGGAGGTGAGACCATCCTCGTTGACGATGATGCCGCCCTTCTTGTTGACCTCCAGGCCCTTGGTGGTGGACTTGATCAGGGGGTTGGGGGTGGTACCCAAGGACATGATCACAGCGTCCACGGGAAGCTCAAACTCGCTGCCCTTCTTCTCCACGGGCCGGAGGCGTCCGGAGGCGTCCGGCTCGCCCAGCTCCATCTCGATGCAGGTCATGCTCTTGACGCAGTCCTGCTCGTCGCCGTTGATCTGGACGGGGTTGTTCAGGGTCTTGAAGATCACGCCCTCCTCAATGGCGTGCTCTACCTCCTCGTGACGGGCAGGCAGCTCCTCCATGCCCCGGCGATACACCACATACACATCGGCGCCCAGGCGCTTGGAGCAGCGGGCGGCGTCCATGGCCACGTTGCCGCCGCCTACCACGGCCACCTTCTTGCCCTTCAGGTCCATGATGGGGGTGTCGGAATCCTCGCGGTACGCCTTCATCAGATTGATGCGGGTCAGGAACTCGTTGGCGGAGTACACGCCCTTCAGGTTCTCGCCGGGAATGTGCATGAACATGGGCAGACCAGCGCCGGAGCCCACGAACACGGCCTCAAAGCCGTTCTCCTCCATCAGCTCGTCGATGGTGATGGTGCGGCCCACCACGGTGTTGGTCTCCACCTTCACGCCCATGGCCTTCAGACCGTCCACTTCCTTCTGGACGATGCTCTTGGGCAGACGGAACTCGGGAATGCCATATACCAGCACACCGCCGGCCAGGTGCAGAGCCTCGAACACGGTGACGTCATAGCCCTTCTTGGCCAGGTCGCCGGCGCAGGTCAGGCCCGCAGGGCCGGAGCCCACCACCGCCACCTTGTGGCCGTTGGGCTGGGGCTTTTCGGGGGCCTCGGTGCTGTGGGCGTTGTGCCAGTCGGCCACAAAGCGCTCCAGACGGCCGATGCCCACGGGGTCGCCCTTCTTGCCCCGGACGCAGTGCATTTCGCATTGGCTCTCCTGGGGGCAGACGCGGCCGCACACGGCGGGCAGGGAGCTGGTCTGGTGGATGACCTGATACGCACCCTCATAGTCGCGCTCCACGATCTTGGCGATGAACTCGGGGATGCGGACATTGACGGGACAGCCGTCCACGCAGGGATGATTCTTGCAGTGGAGGCAGCGGGCGGCCTCGTCCAGGGCCTGCTCCTCGGTGTAGCCCAGGGCCACCTCCAGGAAGTTCTTGTTCCGGACGTTGGGGTCCTGAGAGGGCATGGGATTCTTATCCAGGCGCATGTTGATCTTGGCAGCCATGTTACTTTACCTCCTGCTTGAACAGATTGCAGACTTCCTCGTGCTTGCGCACCTCGAAGTCGTGATACATCTGGTTGCGCTTGACAGCCAGATCCCAGTCCACCTGCTGGCCGTCGAAGTCGGGGCCGTCTACGCAGGCAAACTTGGTCTCGCCGCCAACGGTCAGGCGGCAGCCGCCGCACATACCGGTGCCGTCGATCATGATGGGGCTCATGGATACGGTGGTGGGCACGCTGTAGGGCGCGGTGGTCTTACAGACAAACTTCATCATGACCATGGGGCCGATGGCGAAGATCTCGTCATACTGGTTGCCGGCGTCCAGCAGCTCCTGCAGCGCCTGGGTGACCAGACCCTTCTGGCCATAGGAGCCGTCGTCGGTGCAGACCTTCAGCACGGAGGACACGGCCTTGAACTTGTCCTCCAGAATGACCACGTCCTTGCTCTTGAAGCCCACAACGGCGTGGACCTCGGCTCCGCAGTCGTGGAACTTCTTCAGAACGGGATACGCGATGGCGCAGCCCACGCCGCCGCCGACGACACAGACCTTCTTCTTGCCCTCGGTTTCGGTGGGCTTGCCCAGGGGGCCCACAAAGTCGTGCAGATACTCGCCCTGCTGCTTGTGGCTGAGCTTTTCGGTGGTGGCGCCCACGGTCTGGACAATGATGGTGACAGTGCCCTTCTCGCGGTTATAGTCATGGATGGTGATGGGGATACGCTCGCCGTTTTCATCCACCCGCAGGATGATGAACTGGCCGGGCTGTGCCTTTTTGGCAACCATAGGAGCCTCGATCTCATACAGGATCACGGTGGGTTTCAACGCTTCTTTGGTCACGATGCGATACATGGTCGTTCCTTCTTTCCTATTTCATGGGAGTCCGGCCAATAGGGCGGGCCAAGGCCCGCCCTATGCCGTATGCCGTATATTTATGATATCACAAGCGATGGCTGTTCGTCAATTGGTATCACCGCTTTCGGGAAATTTATTGCGTGGGGCCGCACAGAGTCACCTGCCGCCCGGCCACCTCCACCAGGCGCTCGTCCTTCATTTTTTTCAGCTCCCGCATCATGGCACTGCGGTCGGCGGAGATATAGTCCGCCAGGGCGCTGAGGGAGAAGGGCAGATGGAAGCTCTGCCGCTGCCGCTGGCCCGCCAGCAGGCCAAAATAGCACAGCAGCTTTTCCCGGATGCTGCGGCGGCTGAGAACCTCCACCCGCTCGGACAGGGCGGCGGCCTTCTCCGTCATGATGTGGAACATATTCTCCACCAGGCGGCTGTGGTGGGCGCAGGCCCTTTCGCAGCGGCGGGTCATGTGCTCGTCCTGCATGAACCATACCCGGCAGGGTTCCTCGGCGATGACGGTGATGCTGTCGCCGGCCACATTTTCAAACATCAGCATCTCGCCGAACACGCCGCCGCTTTCCAGGTGCTCCAGGATGGCGCGGCCGCCCTGGCGGTCGATGCGCTGGAGCACGGCGCTGCCGTGGGCGATGAGGCCCAGATATTTCCGCCCCTCGGAGAAGTCATAGATGGTCTCCCCGGCCCGGAAGGCCTCCTCCCGGACGCCGAAGCACACCCGCATCTGCTCCTGCTCCTCCGGGGTGATGCCCTCAAGAATGGGCGTTTTGATAATGTCCACAGCGCAGCCTCTTTCCCTCCGCCAGCAGGCGATCTCTTTTTTTGCCGATGATGACGTATACGATGACATAGCCGATGGCCCCCACCAGCAGACCCGCCACCATGTCGATGAAGGCGTGCTGCTTGACAAGCAGGGTAGAGGCGATGATGACCGCGCCCAGGACCATGGACCCGGCCCGCCAGCCCCACTTCCGCAGGCCCGGCGTGTGCCACGCGGCGGCTACCCCCGCAACGACCCCCAGCACATGAACGCTGGGCAGAACGTTGGTATTGGTGTCCAGATTATACGTGTTCTGCAGCAGCCAGGCGGCGATGTTCTGGTGCTCCATCACCGCCGGGCGCAGGTCCTGCCCGTTGGGCACCAGGGCGCAGAACACCGTGGCGGTGGTGAAGGTGATCATAATGGTCCACATATACCGCCGGAAGCCCTCGGCGTCCTTGACGATCAGGTAAATGCCGATGGCCACCAGCAGGAACGACCAGGAATCATAGGGGAAAACGAACCACTCGCAGAAGGGGATATAGTCGTCGATGGCCGTTTGGGTGGCCCAGTAGTTGTCGGTGATGAGATGCTCGATGATGAAAAACATGGTCAGGTACACCGGCAGATACAGGCCCCACCACATATGCGGGTGCTCCCGGATAAATTTCTTGACTTGCTCCATGGATGCTCCTCCGTAATCGATAGTGAGAAGCATGATAACATAATTCCGGATAAAAGGGAAGGGGGTAAGTGATATATGTCACAGTTTTTTTACAATTGGAAACGGTTGCGGCGGCGGGGCTTTTCCGGTATAATAGGGGACAAGATCATAAATTTGGAGGAGCATCCATGACCGTACTGAACAAAGAGATGAAGGAAAACCGCCGGGTGGAGCTGACCATCCGGGTGGAGCGGCAGGAGTGGCAGCAGGCCCTGGACGACGCGTATCAGGCCAACCGGGACCTGTATCCCGTGGACGGCTGCGCCCCGGGCAAGGCTACCCGCCAGGCCCTGGAGCAGGCGTATGCCCCGGACGTGTTCTATCAGGAGGCGGTGAACGCCACGTTCCCCCGGGCCCTGGTGGAGGCCTTCGGCCGGGAGGAGATCCTGGTGGCCGGGGCCCCGGAGCTGCGTATTGTGGACATCGGGCCGGAGGGCTTCACCTTCGCCGCTCTGGCAGAGCTGTATCCGGAGGTGAAGCTGGGCCAGTATAAGGGTCTGTCCGCCCCCATGCCCCAGGCGGAGCTGTCCAACGACGACGTGGACAAGGCCATGGAGGAGTGGCTCCAGGCCCACCTGGTGGAGCAGGAACGGGACCGGGCCGCCATGGGCGACGAGGTGACCCTGGACTTTGACGGCTCCGTGGACGGCGTGCCCTTTGAGGGCGGCAAGGCGGAGAATTATCCCCTGCTGCTGGGCAGCGGCATGTTCATCGACGGGTTCGAGGAGCAGGTGGCGGGCATCCGCCCGGAGGAGGAGCGGGAGATCCATGTGACCTTCCCCCAGCAGTACACCCCGGAGCTGGCGGGGAAGGCAGCAGTATTCCGGGTGAAGGCCCACCGCATCGTCCGCCGTTCCGCGCCGGAGATCAACGATGCGTTCGCCCGGACCCAGGGCTTTGCCGATGCGGCGTCCCTGCGCCAGGCCATTATGGCGGCAGCCCTCCAGCGCAAGGAGGCCCAGGCCCGGGACGCTTTTGCCGACGCCCTGGTGCGCCAGGTGCTGGACGGCATGGAGGTACAGGTGCCCGACTCCATGGTGGAGAGCCAGCTTACCGGGCTTTTGCAGGAGCTGGAAAGCCGCCTCATGAGCCAGGGCGCGTCCCTGTCCGACTATTTGCAGATGGCCGGCATGACGGAGGAGGACCTGCGGTCCCACGCCCGGGAGAACGCCCTGGAGTCCGCCCGGTATGAGCTGGCCATGACGGAGATCGCCCGCCTGGAGCACATCCAGGTCACCGATGAGGACGTGGAGCGCCGGTATCAGGAGATGTCCCGGCAGTTCAGCGTGCCGGTGGACCACATCCGCCAGCAGCTGCCGCCTATGCAGCTGAGCCACGACCTGAAGCTGGCCTATGCCCGGGCCGTGGTGGTGGACAACGCCGTCCGGCTGTAAGGCGCTGCGGGAGCCGCGGAGGATATACAGCGGGGGCATTGAGGATGCCGCCCCTATGCACGGAAAACGCACAAAGGGAGGGGCCTTGCCCCTCCCTTTGTGCGAGCTTGTCAAAAAAGGGCGGCGCCCTTTTTTGACAAAAGAGTTTTCGCTCCGACCCGCGCGTTTTCACGCATAAAATGCGCGAAAACACACTCTCTCCGCGCAAAGTATTTTTCGCGACGTACACGCCGCCGCGAAAAATGGATCATACCTTATTCGCGGCCTGCGGGGCTTTTTTGACAGGCTGGCTGCCGCTCTGACACGCACCAACGGCAGGATGCCTTCCGAATGGAGATATAGCCCCGGAGCCCGCTGGTCCCGCACCTCCGCCAATACCCAACACGATACATGGTATACGAATATCCGAAGACGCACAAGCCAGCAGGATGAGAAGGATGATGGCTATAAAAAGCAGCACACCCGATTGCCTAAAACCGGGTGTGCTGCAATTACAGAGATGCATATCTTATTCAAACATGGCTTCCAGATAAGCGCAAAGGGCAGAGGACAGCTTTTTGATGTCAGCGCCGGAGGTATTCACAAGAAGGTCGTAGTTTTCCCGCGCACCCCATTTTTGCTCACTGAAGAAAGCGTAATACTTTGCACGGCTGCGGTCGATCTCCGCAATCCGTTTCTTCATCTGCGCTTCTGTCAGATGCTCGTCCTCCGGACGGCGCTCCATGCAGCGTTTGATTCTGCTCTCCATATCTGCATAAGCGAAAATGCGCACAGGCTTCTGTTCCCGGAGAATATAATCTGCGCAGCGTCCGACGATGACGCAGTCGGATTTGCGGGACAGCTCGCGAAGCAGCTCATGCTGTTTCGTGTAGATGGAAAAATCGGGATAGAAGGTGGGCTCTGAGATCAGATATATGCTGTGTCCGGTATGAATGGGGAAATGCATAACGGGGCGTTTTTCCTCAATCCGCCGGACATACTCCTCAGACAGCGCGGTTCTTTTTGCAATCTCTGTTATGATCTCCTGATCGTAGTAGGCAATCTCCAGCTTTTCTGCGATTCTGCGGCCAAGCTCGCGGCCGCCGCTGCCAAATTCACGGCCAATGGTGATGATTCGTTTCATATTGTGCTCCTTTCCGGCAAAAGCCTGTGGGGCGGAGTGATAATGGCTGCGCGTAAGTGAGAATGGAAACTGTATGAATCAGTGGGCAAAGGCACTCTTTCATAAGGGCTCTACCCCTTTATTGAATTATATCATGGAATGGGTGCTGCTGGCAACTGGGATCGCGGGGCATATCAGTAGCGTGTGCAATTTGCCTGAGGCGTTTTTGGCTGACAGCAGATCACACATTGCCCCTTCACTTCTGATTCAGAAGCCAGGCTGTCATATCCCCCAAGGTCTCCTCCATCGGGCGCGGCTGATATGCAAAGCATTCTGATGCTGCGGCATGGCTGAATTGCCCGTTTGAGGCAAGAACGGAAACGGAATACGGGGTGAAAAACAGCGGCTTCCGCTCCCTCAGGCTCCGGCGCTCGTAATACGGAGCGGCCAGCCTTGCAAGCCCCAGCGGCAGGCAGATGGGCCGATACTTCAGCTTTGCAGCCTTTCCCACCAGCTGAAGCATCCTGCGAATCGTGACATAGCAGCCGGACAAAATGTAGCCTTTGCCGGGCTCTCCGCTTTCGGAACAGGCGAGAATGCCATTTGCCACATCCCGCACATCCACAAAGTCATATCCGCCGCGAACGGCTAAAGGCAGCTTCCCGGCAAGAAAGGATTTTGCCATTGAGGTGAAGCTCCCTCCCTGCAAATCGCCCGGTCCGATGATGCCGGAGGGGAATACAATGCTGGCATTCAACCCGCGCTCCGCGGCATCAAAAACCAGCTCGGTTGCAGCTGCCTTGCTCTTGGCGTAATCTCCGTCCACAAGCCCCGGAGAGAATTCGCAATTCTCCGTAATGATGCAGCCCTTTGGCTTTTCCGGTATGGCATGGACGGAACTGACATAGACCATTTTGCCCACATCATGCTCCATGCATTGCCGGAGAACCCTCCATGTCCCGCCTACGTTGACCTGATAGAGCCTCGGACCGGGCCTGGACGCGACGGAGACGATACCGGCACAGTGAATCACACAGGTACGGCCGTCGGCATCCGCGAAGAAGTCTGACAGTGAGCCTTTATCGCACACATCACCGATGACGGTGTGGATCTCCTTCGGGAGCAAATTGATACAGGGGTCGTCATGCAGCACAAGCGCATGCACCTGCGCCTTGCGGCGTACCAGCTCCTCCGCAACAGCCCTGCCGAGGAAGCCGGTAGCGCCTGTAACAAGATATTTATCAAACATTCAAAGAGCCTCCTCTCAAATAAGTACACAAGTGTTGATTATCTTTCACAAGTACAGTATACTTGAGAGGAAAGACAGAAACAATCAGCACTTGCCATGCGACTGAAAGAAAAGCAACACTGCCTGTTGAAGTGTTGATAATCTTTGTAAACTTTTTTTGGAGGGGCTCTATATGGAGAAGCTGGATGCAAGGAAACGCTATACGCAAATGGTGCTCAAGCAGTCTTTTCTGAAGCTGCTGAAGGAAAAGCCTGTAAACAGAATTACGGTGAAGGAGGTCTGTGCCCTGGCGCAGCTTAACCGTGCCACCTTCTATGCCCATTACAGCGATTGCTTTGCCCTGATGGAGAGCATTGAGAATGAACTCATCGATGCATTCGAAAAATCCCTTCGCTATGTCAATTCGTTTGATGTGACGGCCCTGATCGAAGCCATCTACGATATGGTCGATCGGAATCAGGCAGCCTGCCGGGTTCTGATTCTGGAGAATACAAGCTCAACCGTCCTCATGCGGATGATTGCCCTGGCCAAGGAGGACAGTATCGCCTATTGGCGGAAGGAGCTGCCCAATGCCAGTGAGACAGAGCTGGAAATGATGTATACCCATCTGTCAAACGGCTTGATGCATGTCGTTGTGGAGGGCTATGACAAGTACAGCAAGGAGGAAATGATCCGTTTTGTCAACCGGGTAGTAAAAGCCAGTCTTTCGCTGTTCCAATTGCCCCAAAGACCTTTTGCTTAACATACGGCGCTGCCCCTGCCGATCCCGGAAGTGTCCGTAAATAAAAGAAAAGGCGCAGTCGTCAACTGCGCCCCCCTGTGAACCCGCTGTATAAAAAGCGAGTGTCCTCACAGCCTTTCAAATGCCGTAAGAACACTCGATATGGTGCGCGAGGCGGGACTTGAACCCGCACGCCCGTAATGAGCACTAGAACCTGA
>ERZ506918.1122-NODE-1122-length-10761-cov-8.054736_pt1 | contig 10761 bp, 10 predicted proteins | sample MGYA00513975_ERZ506918 | MGnify/ENA metagenome assembly ERZ506918 | reverse complement strand
GCCCGTGCGTCAGCACAGGGCTATACGCCCTTCTGCGCCACAGGCGCAGGACCCTTTTTCTATGGAAACCAGCGCCCCGCACGCAGGCCGCGTGCGGGGCGTTTTACTTGGTGCTTATTCTTCCTCGGTCTCGGGGAAATCTTCCTTCACGGCGGCTTCCGCGGACTTGTAGCGGCTGTAGGCCACGACAATGCGGCGGTTGGGCTCGGTGCCGGTGGAGAAGGTGGTCACGTCGGGATGATCCTGCAGGGCCGCGTGGATGACGTGGCGCTCATAGGCGTTCATCGGCTCGAGCGTGATGTTGCGGCGGTAGCGGGTGACCTTGCCGGCGACCTTCTGGGCCAGACGCTGCAGCGCCTGCTCGCGCTTGAGGCGATAGCTCTCAGCGTCGACATTGATGCGCACGCGCTTGTTCTGGCCGCGGTTGATGGCGTAGTTGGTCAGGTGCTGGATGGCGTCGAGCGTCTCGCCGCGGCGGCCGATGAGGATGCCAAGGTTGTCGCCCACGAGGTCAACGAGGTACGTGTCGTCGCTCTTTTTCATGGCGTGCGGCACGGCGTCGGAGCCCATGTGCTCCAGAAGGCCCTTGATGAAGGTCTCGATGCGCTCTTCAGTCGAGCCGGGCTCCGCGGGAGCGTAGACCTTCGGCTCTGCCGGGGCTGCGGGCTTTTCGGCCTGCTGCTGGCGGGGCTTGGAGTCGCGGCGCTCAGGCTTCGGGCCGCGGTTTTTGCCGCCGCGGTCCTGCCGGGGCTGCTGGGGTGCCTTGGGGGCAGCGGCGCGGGTCTCGGCCGGGCGGGGCGCTTCGGGCGCGGCGGGGGCGATGACCTTCGGCGCTGCGGGCGCGATGACCTTCGCGCCGTCCGCGGGCTTAGGCTCGGCGGGCTTTTTCGGCTTGCTGCGGGAGGCGGAGGACAGGGCAGGCTTGGGCGCTTCGTCCGGCGCCTCATAGGTGACCTTGACGCGCGCGGGCTGCGCGCCGATGCCAAGGAACCCGGACTTCGGATTGTCCAGCACTTCGACGGAGACGCTGTCGCGGTCCATGCGCAGCTGCTCCAGCGCAGCTGCGATGGCCAGATCGATCGTCTTACCGGTTGCGGTGATAAATTTTTCCATAGTTACTCCTTCGTCTGTTCTGCGTCAGACTCGGCAGCACGTTTTCTGCCGTAATGAGAAGGATCGTAGGCCCGGCCGCGGCAATACGGACGCTCTGGATCGCCGGAGAGCGGCTTTTTGACCTCAGACTCCGGAACGGGGTTCTTCTTGGCCTCATAGTCTCTGGCGGCCTTTTCCGCAGCTTCCTTTTCTTGCTGACGGATCTTCTTCTTGCTGACGTTGTCGGTGATGCCGTCGGGGTTCTGCTCCCGGCGCAGGGCGCGCTGGCGCTCTTTTTCCGCCTCTTCGGCGCGGCGCTTGGCTGCAAGCTCCTGCCGGACGGCGTCTTCTTCCTCATAGACCTTGCGGTAGTGCTTCGTCAGGAAATAATCCTGCACGGCGCCGAACACGGCCTGCGCGATCCAGTAGATGGAGATCGCGGCCGGCATGGAGAAGCCGATCCAGAGGGACATCAGCGGCATCATGAGCATCATGGTCATGTTGGTCTGGTTGGCCGTCTTGGCAGCCTCGGCGTCCTGTTCGCCGTCGGCGTTCGTGGCGACCTGGTTGTTCATCTTCTGGCTGATCCACATGGACGCAGCCTGCAGGCCGGCCGAAACGACCGGAATGAGGAACAGGCCGATCTCGCCCCAGCCTTCGCACTCCCAGAACTTGATGGACGGGATGCCGGACAGGTCGATGCCGAGGAACTGGAAGTTCATGGCCTGCAGATTGGCGTTCGCGGTGACAGCCAGCGCCTTGAGATCGTCCATGAACTCGCCGATGTGACCGGCGGCGGCCAGCTGTGCATAGTAGGCATTCTTGCCGAGGTTGACGCCGCTGGCCTGCATGAAGGCGACGATGGCGGCGGAGGTGGACTGCGGGTTGTGCATCATGTACGTGATGGGCTCACGGATGATGTAGTACAGCGGCAGCAGGATGATGAGCGGGATAAACGACCACAGGCAGCCGCCGCCCATCGAGACGCCCTCTTCCTTGTACAGCTGCTGGACAGCCAGCTGATATTTCTGCTTGTCGTCGCCGTACTTCGACTCGAGCGCCTTGACCTGCGGCGACAGGCGGGACATTTTGAGCATGCTCTTCTTGCTCTTCACCGACATCGGCAGCAGCACGAGCTTGATGATGAGGGAGAAGAGGATCAGCGCCAGGCCGTAGTTGTTCGTGAACATGTACAGCCAGTCGAGCAGATAGCCAAACGGCACGCGGATGATGTCGGACAGGCTCGCGGTGTCTTTGGTCTCCGCAGCAGCGGCTTCCGCGGCGGTAGCCGGCTCCATGCCGACGTACTGGTCGTTCGTGGAGCTGACGTTTGCGGCCGAGCAGCCGACCATGGACAGAAGCAGCACGGCGGCAAGGACCCAAACCAGGACTTTTTTCTTCATTGTTTTCCTCCAAATGTGGTGGGATGGCCACGGACAACGGGAAAAAACCACGCTGCCCTATGGCACCGGGTCAAAATAGTCTCCCTTGTAAAAGGGATTACACCGCAGCAGCCGTTTGAACGCCAGCCAGCCGCCCTTCACCGCGCCGTACTTCTCGATCGCCTCCAGGGCATACTGCGAGCAGGTCGGCGAAAACCGGCACCGGCGCGGCAGGCCCGGGGAGATATACTTCTGGTACAGGCGGATGAGCCGCAGGCATACCCGCTTCACGCCGTCTGCCCCCCGAGAAGACCGAGCTTCGCGGCAAGCGAAAGATAGGCGCGCTCCAGCGCCGCATAGTCCGCGCCGATGGCGCGGGTCCGTGCGACGACGACGATATCATATCCCCTTGCAAACTGCGCTTCGTGCAGCCGGTAGATCTCGCGCAGCTGGCGGCGCAGCCGGTTGCGGTGCACGGCGTGGGCCAGCTTGGCGCTGACGGTCAGGCCGATGCGGTTCTGCCGGGAGCCGTTCTTGTGGCAGTAGAGCACGAGATAGCCGTTGGCCGCGCTCTGGCCCTTGCGGTAGAGGCGGCGGAAGATATGATTGAGCTTTAACGAGGAAGAAAACTGCATAATGCGCCCACCTTCGGGACAAGACGACGGTCTGCGTCTTTTTGCGGCTGATAAACAGATGGGGCGAACAGAACTGCTTCCATTCACCCCGAATGTATGTGTGTTGCGGTGTAGGCGCGTCCAATTACGCGGAGAGCTTTGCTCTGCCCTTGGCGCGGCGACGGGCGAGGACCTTGCGGCCGTTGGCGGTAGCCATTCTCTTTCTGAAGCCATGCACCTTGGATCTGTGACGCTTTCTGGGCTGATAGGTACGAACAGTTGCCATGGAATCTACACCTCCTGTAAAAATATGCTCAACAGCGGACGCAGGTCTGCCTCCGCCGCAGCGAGTCAAAATTTAGCTGCTCCTATGGAGCATACGAATGGTATTATAGCCGATACGTCTGCCTTTTGTCAATCGTTTTTTGCACATTCCCCGCATTTCCCGAATCTTGTGCCCGGAAACCGGAAAAAGCACAACATAGCTCCCCGTTACTTCTTCTGTGTCAGCGGCCGCGACTTCTGCTGCGCCTCCAGCAGCTCGACCAGAATGGAGTTGGACAGCATGAAGCCCTTCGGCGTCAGATGCCAGCGTCCGGCGGAGAAGGCCGCATACTCCTGCGCCTGCAGGCGGATGAGGATCTCCTCGATGGGCTCGAACGGCAGGAGGAACGAACGGGTATATTCGCCCTTCTCGATGCCGTCGACGGTCCGCAGGCGGAGCATCAGGTATTCTCCCGCGCGCTCGCGCAGCGGCACCAGCTCCGACTCCGACAGAATGACGCCCTTTTCCATGACGCCCTTGATGTATTTTTCCAGATTCGGCTCGATGGTGAACCGGCGGCCGGCAAAATCGGACGCCGCGCACGGGCCGAAGCCCAGATACTCGTCGCCGACCCAGTATTTCATATTGTGGCGGCAGATGAAGCCGTCGTGCGCGAAGTTGGAGATCTCATACTGGTGATAGCCGAACTGCTCGAGCGTCTCGACGGCGTAGAAGTACATGTCGGCCTGCGCGTCGTCGTCGGGAAGGTTCGCGCAGTCCTTGTAGGTCCAGAGCTTCGTGCCGGGCTCGACCTTGAGGCCGTAGCAGCTGATGTGGTCGGCCTTGAGGTCGATGACGTTGCGCAGGGTCTGCATCCACTGCTCGCGCGACTGGTTCGGCAGACCGTACATGAGGTCGACCGAGATATTGTCAAAGCCCGCGCGGCGCGAGAGCGAGACGGCCTGCTGCGCCTGCCGGTAGTTGTGCGGGCGGCCGAGGGCCTTGAGCTGGGCGTCATCGTCCGACTGCACGCCGATGGAGATGCGGTTGAAGCCCGCGCGGCGCAGCCGCATGAGCATGGGCAGCGTCACGGAGTCGGGGTTGGCCTCAAGCGAGACCTCCGCGTCGCGGCTGACGTCGAAGCGGCGGTCGATCTCGGCGAAGATCTTCGCAAGTCCGCCGGCGCCGAAGAACGAGGGCGTGCCGCCGCCAAAATAGACGGTATCGACCTCATAGCCGGCCGCGCCCTGCGCCGCCTCACGGATGTGGAGGATGACGGCATCGAGATACCGGTCCATCAGATCCCGGCTGCGCGCGCCGGGGATGGAATAGAAATCACAGTATTCGCATTTGCTCCGGCAGAACGGGATATGGACGTAGATGCCGAGGCTTTTTTTCTTGTTTTCAACGATTGGAATGAGCGCCACGGAAAACCCCTCCTACGATTCGTCGTCAAGCTTGAGGACGGCCATGAACGCCTCGGACGGCACGGCGACCGTACCGAACGTGCGCATCCGCTTTTTGCCCTCTTTCTGCTTTTCGAGCAGCTTCTTTTTGCGCGTGATGTCGCCGCCGTAGCACTTGGCGAGCACGTCCTTGCGCAGGGCCTTGATGGTCTCGCGGGCGATGACCTTGCCGCCGATGGCGGCCTGCACCGGGATCTCGAACATCTGGCGCGGGATATTGTCCTTGAGCTTCTCGCAGATCTTGCGGGCGCGGGTATAGGCGTTGTCCGCGAAGAGGATGAAGCTCAGCGCGTCGACGATCTCGCCGTTGAGCAGGATATCGAGCTTCACGAGCTTCGACGGGCGGTAGCCCTCGAGCTCGTAGTCGAGCGAGCCGTAGCCGCGCGTGCGGCTCTTGAGCGCGTCGAAGAAGTCGTAGATGATCTCGTTGAGCGGCATGGAATAGTGCAGCTCGACGCGGGTGGGGTCGAGATACTGCATGTCCTTGAACTCGCCGCGGCGGTTCTGGCACAGGTCCATGATCGCGCCGACATACTCGGGCGGGGCGATGAGGTTCGCCTTGGCATAGGGCTCCTGCGCCTCGGCGATCTCGGCGGGATCGGGGTAGTTGAGCGGAGTATAGACGTCGAGCTGCGTGCCGTCGGTCTTGGTGATCTTGTAGACGACGTTGGGCGCGGTGGTGATGAGGTCAAGGTTGTATTCGCGCTCGAGCCGCTCGAGGATGATCTCCATATGCAGAAGACCGAGGAAGCCGCAGCGGAAGCCGAAGCCCAGCGCGATGGAATTTTCCTGCGTGAAGCTCATCGACGCGTCGTTGAGCTTCAGCTTTTCCAGCGCGTCGCGCAGATCGCCGTATTTTGAGCCGTCTGCCGGATACACGCCGGAGAAGACCATCGGCTGCGCCTGATGGTAACCGGGCAGGGGCTCGGCCGCGGGGTTGTCAACGCCCGTGATGGTGTCGCCCACGCGGGTGTCGGAGACGGTCTTGATGGACGCGGTCAGGTAGCCGACCTCGCCCGCGCCGAGGCTCTCGGCCGGGACCATGCCCTTCGGGTGCAGATATCCGACCTCCACGACCTTATAGACCGCACCGGAGGCCATCATGCGGATGTCCATGCCGGGCCAGACCGTGCCGTTCATGACGCGCAGATAGACGATCGCGCCGCGGTAGGAATCGTACTGGCTGTCAAAGATCAGGCACTGCAGCGGTGCCTCGCGGTCGCCGGCGGGGGCGGGGACGTTGTTCACGATCATTTCCAGCACGGAATGGATGTTGATGCCGTTTTTGGCGGAGATCTCCGGCGCGTCCATGGCGGGGATGCCGATGACGTCCTCGATCTCCTTCTTGACCTCGGCGGGCCGGGCTGCGGGGAGGTCGATCTTGTTGACGACGGGCAGGACCTCCAGCCCGTTGTCGACGGCGAGATAGGTGTTGGCCAGCGTCTGGGCCTCGATGCCCTGCGACGCGTCGACGACCAGCACCGCGCCCTCACAGGCGGACAGGCTGCGCGAGACCTCATAGTTGAAGTCGACGTGGCCCGGGGTGTCGATGAGGTTCAGGACGTAGTTTTCGCCGTCGTCGGCGCGGTAGTCCAGACGGACGGCGCGGGCCTTGATGGTGATGCCGCGCTCGCGCTCAAGGTCCATGGAGTCGAGGATCTGGTCCTCCATCTCGCGCTTTTCGACCGAGTGGCATTCCTCGAGCAGGCGGTCGGCCAGCGTGGATTTGCCGTGGTCAATGTGGGCGATGATGGAAAAATTGCGGATATGCGAAAGGTCGGTCATAGCGGTTCCTCTCAATAAGCGATATTTTCAGTCGCGATGGTCTCATATTTGGCGGAGCTGGAGAAATAGGCGTCGAGAATGGGGATACAGACGTTTGCCAGATTGCCGCCCTGCGAGCCGCGCTCGATGTAGACGGCGATGGCGATCTCCGGATCGTCCGCCGGGGCGTAGAGCACGAACGAGGCGTGATCGGAGCCGGAGAACGAGCCGGTGGAGGTGGTGCCCTGCCACTGGGCGGTGCCGGTCTTACAGGCGATGGCGATGGGGTAGTCCTTGAGATACTGCTCCGCCGTACCGATGGAGCCGGTCATGCGCATGCCCTGGTCCAGCGCGGCGAGCGCCTTTTCCGAGATCTCCAGCGTGCTGGCGACAGTGGGCGTATGCTCCTCGATCAGATCCTGATAGTCCCACGAGACGACGCGGGACAGAAGCGTCGCTTCATACCGTGTGCCCTTGTTGGCCAGGGCCGAGGTGTAGCAGGCCAGCTGCAGAGGCGTGAATTTATTCAGGCTCTGGCCGATGACGGCCTGCAGCACGTCCGCGCCGAACCAGCCGGCGTCCTCGCCCGCGTACTGCTTGTTCTTTTCCTCCGCGTTCGCGCGCGCGCCAACCGCCTCCGGCAGCTCAATGCCCGTCGCCTCGCCGAGGCCGAGGGCCTTGGCCACGATGTCGAACGGGTTTTCGCCGGTCTTTTCCATATAGCTGTTGTAGGTCAGACGGCCGACCTCATAGAAGTAATAGTTGCAGGAATAGGCGATGGCCTGCATCAGGTTGATCTTGCCGTGGGTGCGGGGGTTGGCCAGCGACCAGATGTGGCACTTGGGCTGGAAGGAATCATAGTAGGTGTACAGGCCCTTGTCCTCGATGATATAGCCGGGGTCGAAGCCGCCGAGGTCGACGGCCGCGATGGACGTGACCATTTTGTAGACCGAGCCGGGCGGATAAGCCGTGAGCGCACGGTTGAACAGCGGATTCATTTCGTCTTCGCTGAGGGTTTCATAGTCCTGATTGAACGTAGAAATGTCATAGGTCGGGTAGCTCGCCATGGCGAGGATCTCACCCGTCTTACACAGCTGCACGACAACCGCGCCGCCCCGGGCGTCCTTGCCCTCCTTGTTCCGGCCGACGCCGTTTTCGCGCAGGTCGAGGATGACCTTCTCGAGCGACTGCTCGGCCACGGCCTGCAGGGAGATATCGATCGACAGCTCCACGTTGTTGCCGGGCACGGGCTCGGTCACGTAATAGCGGTTCAGGATCTCGCCGGTCGAGGAGACCGTCGTCTTTTTCAGGCCGCTCGAGCCGTGCAGGTACTGCTCAAACGCCTGCTCCACGCCGGATTTACCGACGAGTGCATTCATGGAGTAGCCCTTTTCACGGTATTCATCAGCTTCCGCGCTCCAAATCGGACCGATGTAGCCGAGAATGTGCGCGGCGTACTTCGTGTTATATTCGCGCACCGTGCCGTTTTCGACCACGACGCCCGGCACGGCCAGCTCCATGACGGCGGCGAGGGATTCCGCGTCGACGTCCTCCGCCAGCGTGTAGTTTTCCAGGCCGACGCCCTCGATCGAGCGCAGCTCCAGCTCGTACCGGACGGCGATGATGCGGTAGACGTCCGCCTGCTTCCAGTCGTCAGGGATCTTGTATTCGCTGCGCAGCCGCTTCATGAGCGTGGGCGCGGAAATATCGAGGTCATAGCCGCGGTCGGCAAGGAATTTGCGGAAATTTTCCTGCCAGGCCGAATTGTTGTCGTCCGTATATTCGTAAGGCCGGTCCGGGGTGACGGGGAAGTGCGATTCGTACTGGATCCCAAGCTCGTCGCAAAGGTCCAGCACCTTTAAGAGATTCCCGTTCGGGTCCGGGGCGTTGAAGAAGACGAAATTGACGATGACGAGGTTATAGCTCGCGCGGTTGGAGACCAGCACGTTGCCGTTGCGGTCCAGAATATTGCCGCGCGCGGCCTCGACCGTCGACTGATAGGTCATGGAGTCGGCGTCGGCGGTGACGAGGGATTCCTCGGTGACGGCCGCCTGCGTCTTGTAAAGCCGCAGGGAGAATACGCCGATCATGGCCAGAATGATGACGATGAACACGATCATGCGGAAGCGGGAAATTCGCTGCATTTACTTGGCACCAACCTTTCGGATCGCCCAGGCTCCCAGGTAGATGAGCGGGCAGGAGAGCAGACTCAGGCCGATCTGGATGGGCAGCGTGTAGATCGTGCCGATGTAGATCGTGCCGAGATAGCATTGGAACAGGAATAAGATCGTCTGGCAGACCGTCAGCGCGAGCAGGCTCATGATCAGCGCCGACAGCAGCCGCCGCACCAGATACCGGTCGCAGAGATAGCCGATCACCGCGCCGCAGATCGTCATCAGCACGATATGCAGCGCGCCGCCGCTCGCCCCGGTGAAGCACCAGACCGTGCCGCAACACAGGCCATACAGTGCCCCGGCCTCCGCGCCGCAGAGCATCGCCACGCAGGCGATGCAGACGGGGAGGATGCTGAGCTTGACGTCAAAAAACCGGGCTCTGCCGAACACAACGGTCTGCAGAACGGTCAGCAGCAGGAAAAACGCGCCGTAGAGCGTCCACATGAGCGCATTTTTATAGGTCGCGTGCATGGCGCGCCTCCTTTCCTATCATGGGGTCATTGCAGGTCATACTGCGTGATGATGGCGATCTGCTCGAGCTTGCCGAGGTCGCACGACGGCTCGAGCGTGGCGTATTTCGCAACGCCCGTCTCGTCGAGGCTGGCGTTCGTGATGTAGCCCAGCAGCAGCCCGCGCGGGTAGAGCGTCGAGCCGGTGGTGACGACCTGGTCGTTGTTTTTGACGATGGCGTCGGTCAGAAGATAGTTCATGCGCAGGATCTCCGTGCCATCCTCCAGGAACGTGCCCTGGACGACGCCGGTATAGCCGGACGAGGCGATGGAGGCCGAGATCTCCAGCGACGAGTCCATGATCGTCGTGATCGTGGCCCAGTTGGCCCCGACCTTGGTCACAAGGCCGACGACCTGCCCGTTCTCCGTCACGGCGCACATACCCTCCTCAAGCCCGGCGTTCGTGCCTTTGCCGATGGTAAAGGCGCTTTTGTAGTCGGAGGAATCCCAGGAGATGATGTAGGCGGTGAGGAACTGGTAGTCCTCATGCTCGTTCGACAGCTGCAGCAGCGCCTTGAGCCACTCGTTCTCGCGCTGCAGCTGCTCGGCGTCGCGGACGTCGGCCTGCATGGCGAGGATCTGCTTTTCCATCTCCGCGTTTTCCGCCGCCAGCGATTCGTAGCGGAACATATAGTTGTAATACCGCTCGGCCAGCCGGTCGATGGACGCGACGCCTGCGCGGATGGGCGAGAGGATCGTCCCGACCACGTTTTCCAGCGCACTCGTGCCCGTGGCGATGGCGAGCGTCACCGCCGCGCAGATGGCGACGACGAGCGCAATGATCAGAATGGTCTTGAGCCGGCCCGTCCAGAATTTCTTCTTCACGCCTCCTGCGCCTCCTTTTCCGTCAGAATGTGCACGCCGAACGCGCGCAGCATCCGGCACAGCGGGCACAGCGGCAGGCCCATGACGGAGAAATAATCGCCCTCGAGATGGCTGACGAACATGGCGCCGTAGCCCTGGATGCCGTAGCTGCCGGCCTTGTCCATGGGTTCGCCGGTGGCGATATAGGCGCGGATCTCTTCGTCCGTGAGCGCGCGGAACGTCACGCGGGTGACGACGGCCTCCGACTCGGTCCGCTCGCCGCGGCAGACGGACAGCACGGTCACGACCTCATGCGTCCGGCCGGAGAGAAGCCTGAGCATGTCGAACGCGTCCTGCTGCGTATGCGGCTTGCCGAGCTCGCGGCCATCGATGACGACGATGGTGTCCGCCGCGATGACGATATCGTCGGGCGCGGCCGAGGCCGCGATGGTCCGGGCCTTGAGACGGCTGACGCGCGCGACCTCCTGCTGCACAGGAAGGGCGGGATCCATCGTCTCGTCCACGTCCGCAACGCGGACGGTGAACGGCAGGCCGGTGAGCTTCATCAGCTCCTGCCGGCGGGGAGATTGGGATGCAAGGATGATCATAGAGCGTTCCTCTTTTGTTTGGGCAGCGCCGCACAATTCGGCAAGCAGATTCGGCGAGAGATTTTTCGCCAAGCCAAGATTTG
>ERZ506918.1115-NODE-1115-length-10799-cov-4.552681_pt1 | contig 10799 bp, 7 predicted proteins | sample MGYA00513975_ERZ506918 | MGnify/ENA metagenome assembly ERZ506918 | reverse complement strand
GCCAACGCCCCCTCTGCCCTGCTGAGCCGGGGACTTATGGCGCTGCAAGCGCCGCTGCGCAGTCTGCTCGCCGGTGCGCCGCCGTGGGTGCAGGGTGCGCTGGTGGACGGCGTGTACCGGACGGCGGCGTGGGTGGTGGCGGTGATGCTGCCGCCCATGGCCATCTTCTTCCCGCTGTTTACCCTGCTGGAGGACGCAGGCTACCTGCCCCGCGTGGCGTTCATGATGGACGGGTGCTTCCGCGCCGCCGGCGGCAGCGGACGGCAGAGCCTTACCATGTGCATGGGCTTTGGCTGCAACGCCTGCGGCGTCACCGGCTGCCGCATCATCGACAGCCCCCGCGAGCGGCTGGTGGCCATCCTCACCAACGCCTTTGTCCCCTGCAACGGCCGGTTTCCCACCCTTATCGCCCTTATCAGCCTGTTTTTTCTGGGCGGCTCGCTGGGCTTTGGCCGCTCCCTGCTGGCGACGGCGCTGTTTCTGGGGTGTATCCTCTTCGCCGTGGCCATGACGCTGCTGGCCTCCCGGCTGCTGACCGCCACGGTGCTGCGGGGACAGCTTTCCGCCTTTTCCCTGGAGCTGCCGCCCTACCGGATGCCCCGTGTGGGGCAGGTGCTGGTGCGGTCACTGCTGGATCGGACGCTGTTCGTGCTGGGCCGTGCGGTGACGGTGGCCGCCCCCGCCGGACTGCTCATCTGGATCCTGGGCAGCATCTCCGTCCGCGGCGGCAGTCTGCTGACGGTGCTGGCCGGTGCGCTGGACGGCCCCGGACGGCTCATGGGACTGGACGGCATGGTGCTGCTGGCGTTTCTGCTGGGCTTCCCCGCCAACGAGATCGTGCTGCCGGTGCTGCTGATGGGGTATCTCCAGACCGGGAGCCTCACGGACTACGGCAGTCTGGCGGAGCTGTCCGCCGTCCTCACCGCCAACGGCTGGACGGCGGAGACGGCGGTGTGTATGCTGGTGCTGTGCCTGCTGCACTTCCCCTGCGGCACCACCTGCCTCACCATCCTCCACGAGACGGGCAGCGCCCGCTGGACGGCGCTGGCGGCGGCGCTGCCCACCGCCATGGGCGCGGCGGTGTGCATGGTCATCCACGGCGTCTGGACGCTGCTGGGTTAGCAAATCGACAAAAAACTGTTGCCAAGCGGCGGAATTTGTAGTAGAATACCTTGGTGAACTCGTCCTCCGCCGATAGCTGCGGGGCCGGTCTCGCGCAATGGATACCCACGAATCATGTCAGGCGGGGAACCGAGCAGCATTAAGAGGGATCATCCATGTGCCGCGGGGACGCCGGCTTCGCGGCTATGGGCGGAGGACGTTTTTATTTTTATTTGACAGGAGGTGCGCCCATGTATCAGGCTCTGTACCGCAAATACCGTCCCAAGACCTTTTCCGAGGTGGTGGGACAGTCCCATATCACCGATACGCTTCAGCGGCAGGTGGCGGAGAGCCGCGTGGGACACGCCTACCTTTTCACAGGCACCCGCGGCACCGGCAAAACCACCTGCGCCCGTATCCTCGCCAAGGCCGTCAACTGTGAGCATCCTGTGGACGGCGCGCCCTGCTGCCAGTGCGACAGCTGCCGGGGCATCGACGCCGGTACGCTGCTGGATGTGACGGAGCTGGACGCCGCCTCCAACGGCAGCGTCAATGACGCCCGCACCCTGCGGGAGGAGGCGGTCTATCCCCCCTCCGTGCTGAAAAAGCGGGTGTACATCATCGACGAGGTGCATATGCTCTCCCGGGACGCCTTCAACGCCCTGCTGAAGATCATGGAGGAGCCGCCGGAGCATCTGCTGTTCATTCTGGCTACCACCGAGCTGCAAAAGGTCCCCGCTACCATTCTCTCCCGGTGCCAGCGGTTCTCCTTCAAGCGCATTTTGCCCCGGGATATGGAGCAGCAGCTTCTGAAGATCGCGGAGGCGGAGCATATCGACCTGACGGCGGACGGTGCAGAGATCCTGGCCCGCATGGCCAACGGCGCACTTCGTGACGCCTTGAGCCTGCTGGATCAGTGCCGCGCCGTGGAGGGCGGCATCGATAGCCGCGCCGTGCTGGACACGCTGGGTCTGGCCGGCGGCACCCAGACGCTGCAAATGATGCGCTGTCTCGTGGCGCGGAACGCCGCCGATGCGCTGGCGCTGTTCGACAAGCTGTACCGCGGCGGCAAGGACGTGGCCGCCCTGCTGGGTGAGCTGAGCGATCTGGCCCGCGACATGACGGTGCTGAAGGCCGCACCGGAGGGCGGCGCCGCCCTGTTATCCGGTGTCTATGACCGTAAGACCCTGACCGATCTGGGCCGCGATTTGCCCATGAGCCGGTTTTTGTACATGGCGGATACGCTGCAAGGCTGCTGCGCGTCGCTGGCGGACAGCATCCGCCCCCGCACGGCGGCGGAGTTGTGCCTGCTGAAGCTGTGCGACGAAAGTCTGTCCGGCGACCTGACCGCCTTTGACCAGCGGCTGGCACGGCTGGAGCGGGCGGTGCAGCAGGGCGGCCCGCCCCCGCAGCGCCCCGTCCCCAAGCAGGAAGCAGTGCCGGTGCGCGCCAAGCCCCAGCCCCGCTATGAAGCCCCGCCCCTGCCGGAGGAGCCGCCTCTCCCCGAGGAGCCGCCTTTGCCGGAGGAGGCCATTCGCGATTTCGGTCTGCCGGAGGAGATGCCGGTGCATCCCGCACCGCAGGCCGCGCCCCGCTCCGTACCCAAAGCCGCGCCGGTTTCTCAGAGCACCCCCGCCTCCGTCAGCGGCGACACCACCGTGTGGACGCGGCTGATAGAGAAATATAAGGCGCCGCTGCCTGCAAACGCACGGGCGATGCTGAGCATGGCCTCCGGCGTGGTGGACGGCGACTGTCTGACCGTGCTGTGCCGGGACGACTTTACCTTGCGGCAGCTGGACAAGCCGGCGGTCCTGACCGTGCTGCGGGATGTCACCAAGCAGGAGCTGGGACGGGACATCCGAGTGGTGCTGGAGCTGGGACAAGCCCCGGCCTCCGGTAAGCGCACCGCGCCCCGTACCGCACCGATGCCTACGCCGCGTCCGACGCCGCAGGAGCCGCCCAAGCCCTCCGCCGCGGACACGCCGCCTTGGGAGAGTCCCTCCCCTCCGGCGGCATCCGGCAGGGACAAGCTGGATGAGCTGCTGGAAAACGGCAAGCAGTTGGATGGCTTTCAGATCAAATAAAACAAATGATATAAAGGAGAACTTACCATGGCAAAGGGATACAGCGCCCGCAAGGGCTTTTCCGGCGGTGCCGGCATGATGCAGCAGCAGGCGCAGATGCAGCAGAAGCTGATGAAGATGCAGCAGGAGATGAACAAGGCCCAGGAGGAGGTGGAGAATAGCTCCTTTACCGCCTCCGTTGGCGGCGGCGCTGTGACCGCCGTGGTCAGCGGCAAGAAGGAGCTGACCGCCCTGACCATCAAGCCCGATGTGGTAGACCCCGAGGACGTGGAGATGCTGCAGGATCTGGTGATCTCCGCCGTCAACGAGGCGCTCCGTCAGGCGGAGGACGCCATGAACACCTCCATGAGCGCCCTGACCGGCGGTCTGAACATCCCCGGCTTTGGCCTGTGAGAGCCTGACAGCAAGGAAGCCCCGAAGCAGTGCTTCGGGGCTTCCTTTTTTATGTGTCAAAGTAGGTCACCAGCAGGTCTGTCACCATGCCGTAGCTGCGGACGCCGTTGGCGTCGCCATTCCCCTTGAGGAACGCGTCGTATACGCTCTCCGACGCCTGCGACACCGCGCCTTGGAACTGCGCCCAGTAGGCGCTGTCCGCCCGCAGGTCGCCCCGCACCTCCTCCGGCAGGGTATCCCGAATGGCGAGGCAGCGCTCCGGGTCGATGCTGTACAGGGAGTTGGACAGGCGGACATAGCCCTCCAGCCACCCGGCGTAGCGGTAGACGGGGTCTTTGCACCGCACAGCCGCCAGAATGCCGAGGAAGCTGCACTCCTGCTCGGATACGATGCCCCGCTGGTGGGCCATCTCATGGCACACCGTGGCGGGCAGATAGGCCACCGGACTGTCCATATTCACATTGGCCTCGCCGGTGAAGGGGAAGTAAAATCCGGTGAACCGCAGGACGCTGAGCGCGCGGGAGCAGCCGAAGGGCTTCACGCGCCCCGTCTCCATCCGAAGAAAGGGAAATTCGTCGTACAGGCCGTCGTAGGCGTCCCCGGCAGCGGCCAGAATCGCCTTCCGATCCGCGGCGCAGACGCCGTCCCCGTTCCGAGGCACCTCCCCGGCGGCCGCGGACAGCTCCTCCGCAAAGTACAGCGTCACACGCTCCAGCGCCTCCGCCGACACGGGCTGGGCGGTGATGCCGCTCTTCTCCTGAAAGCCGTCGGTGTTGTAGGCGGTCCCCCACAGCAGACAGAAGCCTGCGTAGACCGTCAGGGCGATGCACCCGGCGGTCAGCGCAAAGTCCGCCAGCACCGCCCCGCGGCGCGGGCCTGTCGCCAGCCGCCGCACCGTGCAGGCCACCCAGATCACCGCCGCCCAGATACCTGTCAGGAGCAGCACCTCTCCCACCGAGCCGTCGAAAAAGTCGCACAGCCGGGAGATGCGGCGCATCACCGGGAAGATCACGCCGCCGCACAGCCAATTCATGGCGGCGCGGCTGGTGCGCACCGTCAGGTAGACGGCGAAAAACAGCGCCAGCGCCGTCAGCCACCGAAGCAGCGGACGGCGCCGGGTCAGATACGCCCTCACAGCGGCAGGGGGCGGCCCGTGAAGCTCATGACACAGCGCGCCTGCACGATGACCTTGCCCGTCTCGTCGGTGACCTCACCGGAGCAGAACACCATCTTGCCGCCCATCCTATCCACCTTCCCCACGGCGGTGAGGGTGCTGCCGGCGGCAGCGGCGGCCAGATAGTCGATGCTGGCATTCACCGTCACCACCATCTCCTGCCGCAGCGTCATGATGGCCATGCCCATGGCCACATCGCACAGGGAAAACAGGATACCGCCGTGAGCGCCGCCCCAGCGGTTCAGACTGTCCTCGCACATGGGCAGCACCACGGTAGCGCAGCCGTCGGACAAGTCGGCGGTGTACATATGGTTATGCGTCAGAAACGGCTCCTTATCATTGCTGAAATCCAGCAGGGTCTTTTTAAGCGCCTCAGTCATGGTGTTCCTCCGATGCGTTATCCTGCGGCGTTTTCTCCTGCCCCGTCGCTTGGGCGCGCTCCACATAGGCATAGGCCTCCGTGGGCATATCGCGGCGGCGCAGCCGCCGATCCAGCAGGTACTTGACCAGCTCCTGCACGCAGGCGAAGATGGGTACGCCCAGGAACATACCCAGTACGCCGCCGAAGCCGCCGCCCACCAGAATGGCCACGATGACCCAGAAGCTGGAGATACCGGTGGCGTCGCCCAGGATCTTCGGCCCCAGAATGTTGCCGTCGAACTGCTGGAGCACCACGATGAAGATCACGAAGATCAGGCACTGCTTGGGGCTGACCAGCAGAATGAGGAAGGCGGACGGGATCGCGCCCAGAAACGGGCCGAAAAATGGGATGACGTTGGTCACGCCCACCACCACGCTGACCAGCGGGGTGTAGGGCAGCTTCAGGATGGAGCCGCCGATAAAGCACAGCGCGCCGATGATAAGGGAGTCCAGCAGCTTGCCCCGGACGAAGCCGGAGAAGATGCGGTCCACCTGTCGGGTGCCGTGGACGACGGCGTTGGCCTTCTTCTCGTCGAACAGGGCGTAGACCGCCTTGCAGCAGCGGGCCAGACTCTTTTCCTTCATGGTCATCAGGTAGATGGACACGATGATGCCCACGATCAGATCCAGCGCGAAGCTGACCACGCTCCAGATGCCGTTCCAGATGCCGCCGGTCAGCGTACCCAGCGCCGCCTGCGCCCACGGCAGGATGTGATCCTTCAGCAGCGTTACGCCGTCGCTGTAATACTTGGTCACGAAGTCCGCCACCCAGACGGCGATCTCGTTCTCACTGTCCAGCAGGCCGTCCGCCCAGTTGTACACCTTGTAGTAATATCCCTCTGCATTGTTGATAAGCATGGTCACGCTGTCCACCAGCTGGGGGATCAGCACACTCATCAGCAGATACACCAGCAGGATGGCCACGGCTTCCGCCAGCAGAATGCTGACGAAGCGCAGGATGCCGGCGGCGTTTTTCAGGTGCTTTTGGGGGAACAGCTTCCGCCACCCGCGGCGGAGCGTCCGCTCGATCCAGTTCATCACCGGCGTCAGCAGATAGGCGATGACGCAGCCGTACAGCACCGGCGCCAGGATGGATGCCAGCTTGGACACGAACTGCTGCAGCGTTCCCGCCTGATAGAAGGTGTCGTAGAACACCAGCACGGCGCAGACGGTGAGAAACGCCGTCATCCCCCATTTCATATATTGTGTACGCCGCTTCATCCGCATCACTCCTTTTGCCTACTATCATAGCCGAGAGCCGCCGGTTTTGCAAGATATTTTCTGTCTCCCTGCACCGCCTGCCGTCCAGTCGCCGGGGCGCGTCTGCCTGTTGCAATTTTTCGCACTGTATGGCATAATGATCGTGAACCGCTGTCCAGCCGGGACAGCGCACGCACCTCGCATGGTATGCCATGCGTATCTGTTGCCACGCAAGAGGAGGAATGCCATGAAGAAGCTCCTGTTCATTGTCAACCCCCGGGCCGGGCGCACCAAATCCAGCGCCCCTCTGTTCGATGCGGTAGCGGCCTTTTCCCGCGCCGGTTATCTGGTGCGGGTCTTTGTGACGGAGGCCGGCGGCGACGCCTGCCGCGCAGCGGCGGAGTGGGGATCAGAATACGATGTGGTGGCCTGTGCCGGCGGAGACGGTACTTTGAATGAGACGATCTCCGGTCTGATGACGCTGGAGCAGCGCCCCCTTCTGGGGTATCTGCCCAACGGCAGCACCAACGATTTTGCCGCCAGTCTGCACCTGTCCTCCGACCCGCGTCTGGCGGCGCTGGATATCGCCGGCGGCCAGCCCCACCCGCTGGACATCGGGCGGCACAACGACCGCTATTTCGCCTATGTAGCGTCCTTTGGCGCTTTCACCCGCTCATCCTACTCCGCGTCGCAGGCGGCGAAAAACGCGCTGGGACACTTCGCGTATATCCTGGAGGGGCTGGGCGATCTGGACTCCCTGCGGCCCTACAACTGCTGCATCGAGGCGGACGGCGAGGTTTTTGAGGGGGATTTCATCTTCGGGGCCGTGTGCAACTGCACCTCCATGGGCGGACTGGTAAAGCTGGATCCCAACCGCGTCAAGATGGACGACGGGCAGTTCGAGCTGCTGCTGCTGCGGATGCCCAAGACGGCGCTGGATCTGCAAAACCTGATCACCGCCATGACCCGGATGCAGTACGACTACCCCGGTGTTGTTTTCCGCCATGTGCGCCACGTCACCCTGACTACCCAAAGCCATATCCCGTGGTCGCTGGACGGCGAATACGCCCCCAGTGCGGAGCGAGTGGACATTGACAGCCTGCCGGGCGCCATATCGCTTCTGCGCTGAGCTGCATTTCCCGACAATAGGAGAAGGACGCCGGAGCATTGCTCCGGCGTCCTTTTATATTCCTTGCGTTTAGAAGAAGTATTCCTTGATCTGGCCGTACAGGACGAGGATCATGATGAGCGGGGTGATGTACTTGATGCAGACCTTGAAGAAACCGTAGCCGCCCATGGCGTGGCCGGATGCCTCGCACTCCTCCTTGACCACTTCGGGGCCGACCTCCCAGCCGAACATCAGGGACATCAACAGGGCGCCCAAGGGCATCATGACGCCCTCAGACAGCATATCCCAGAAGTCCAGCCAGCAGTCATTCCATGTGCGGATCGACTCCGCAGGCAGATTCAGCAGCTTCCACGGGGTAAAGCTGGCATCACCCAGACGGTCGGCGCACACCAGGATGCAGCCAACGCCCACGCAGGCCGCGGCGATAAGGGTGTACTTCTTGCGCATATCGCCCTTGCCCTCGTTGCGGGCCTTATCCACGAAGTGGGCCACGATGACCTCCAGCAGGGAGATGGAGGAGGAGATGGCGGCGAACACCACCAGCAGGTAGAACAGGATGCCGAAGATGGGGCCGAAGCCGCCCATACGGCTGAACACGTTCTGCATGGTGACGAACAGCAGCTTGGGGCCGCCCAGATTACCGGTGGGATCCAGCGCGAAGCGGCCGGGGATCACGCACAGACCGGCCATCAGCGCCACCAGCGTATCCATGATGATGATGAGCAGCGCGTTCTTCTGCAGGTTCTCCTTCTTATCCAGATAGGAGCCGTAGGTGATCATGGCGCCCATGCCGAGGGACAGGGAGAAGAACATCTGACCGCCGGCGGTGGAAAGCACCGTCAGGAAGTTGGGTGCCTCTTCGATGACGCCGTTGGCCACGGCCCAGCCGGGGACGAACATATACTTCAGGCCGTCCACAGCGCCCTCCAGCGTGCAGGCGCGGATGATGCAGATGAGCAGCATGACGAACAGTGCGGGCATACCCACGGAGCAGACCTTCTCAATACCGCCGCTGACGCCGCCCATGACGATGAGCATGGTCAGCGCCACGAAGATCAGCCCGAAGATAATGGCCTCGGTGGGGCTGGCCATGAATGCGCCGAACACCTCAGCGCCCAGAGAATGGCCGTTGGCCACCGCCGTCTCCGCCAGCGCGTTGGCGCCGAAGCTGGCATGGAACAGATCGCCGATGTTCAGAACGGTGTACTTGATGCAGTAGCCGCCCAGCGCGCAGTAGAAGAACAGGATGAAGAACGCGGACAGGATGCCCATCCAGCCCATCCACTTGAACTTCTTGCTCAGGGCCTTGTAGGCGCCCACTGCACCGTGACGGGTCTTGCGGCCCAGCGCCAGCTCGCCCACCATGACGATAAAGCCGCACAGGACTGCCAGAACAAGGTAAATGACCAGGAACGTGAAGCCGCCGGAGGCGCCCATCTTATTGGGGAAGCCCCAGATGTTGCCCAGGCCGACTGCCGAGCCGACCGCGGCCATCAGGAAACCAAAATTGGTTCCAAAGCCTTTTCTTTCTTCCATTGCTTTCTCTCCTTACATTTTCCCCCGCCGTATCCGGCGGGCGTATCTGTATCTTACCGTGCGATAAAAGCAATGTAAATAAGCCGGCGCGGTTCTTAACGCGCGCTTTCCGACGGACTCTTTTTCCTTTATCTATCGCATATAAAGAACCCGTGAAGTGTCGATTCTCGCCGCTTGATTTTTTCGTATAGTGAAACCCGCGTGCCGCAAAAACGCCCCTCAGCAGAGGGGCGTTTCGGTATACGATACATTTTCGGTATGTCAGGCGTGTAAAGAGGTCAGTCGCCCTCCCGCATACGGTAGCCCACGCCTACCTCCGTAAAGATGTACTGAGGATTGCCGGGGGTCGGCTCGATCTTGCGGCGGATGTTGGCCATATTCACCCGCAGGATTTGGTTGTCCGTCTTGGCCTTGGGCCCCCACAGCTCCCGAATGATGAAATCGTAGGTCAGCACCTTGCCGGCGTACTTGCCCAGCAGCGCCACGATCTTATACTCGTTGACGGTGAGGCCGGCGTTCTCGCCGTTCATCAGCACCTGATGCTTGTCGTAGTCGATGGTCAGGTCGCCGGTGACGAACTTGCCGGACTGGGCGATCTGGGCGTTGGACAGTGTGGTGCGGGTGTGGCGGATGGCGGTGCGGATACGGGCCAGCAGCTCAGAGGTACCGAAGGGCTTGACCAGATAGTCGTCGGCGCCGTAATCCAGCGCCTCCACCTTGTCGTGCTCGTGATTGCGGGCGGAGACCACCACGACGGGCAGGTTGGACCACTTGCGGACCGCCTTCAGCACCTCCATGCCGTCCATATCCGGCAAGCCCAGATCCAGCACGATCAGATCCGGGCAGTGGGAGGCGATCATGGTCAGCGCCTCCTCCCCGCTGCGGACGATGATGGTATCGTACCCGTTGGCTGTGAGGATCATGGAGATAAAGTTGCTGATGGACTGTTCATCCTCCACGATCAGTACCTTGTCTTTAATCTTCATAGTCGTCTCCTTTCATGGGCAGCGTCACCGTAAAGCACGCGCCGCCCTCTTTTTTATTCTCTCCCCGGATGGTCCCGCCGTGGGCCTGTACCACCGTGCGGCAGACGGACAGACCGATGCCCATGCTGCGGCGGCCATCGGCGGTGCGGTCGCTGCGGGCCGCACCGTCAAACAGCTTGCCCAGCAGGTAGACCGGGATGCCGCTGCCGTTGTCGGACACGGTGAATACCGCGTTCTCCCCCTCCCGCGTCAGGGTGATGTCGATGCGGCTGGTGCCGCCGTGGATCACGGCGTTTTCCATCAGGTTCACCAGCACCTGCTCGATGAGCAGCGGATCCATGGGTACCATCATCAGCTCCTCCGGCACGGAGACACACACCTCCACGTCGGGATAGTGCTTATGGGTCTTGGCCACGGCGCTGCCGATGACCTCCTCCGCCGCCTCCGGCGCCTTTTTCACCCGCGCCTCCTCGGAGTTGATACGGGTGATGGATAGCAGGTTCTCCACGATGCGGATGAGCCACTGGGCGTCCTCGTTGGTGGAGCGCAGCAGCTGGAGCCGCTGCTCCTGCGTCAGCTCCTTGTCCTGCTCCAGCAGGACGTTGGTGGCGCCCACGATGCCAGTCAGCGGCGTGCGGATGTCGTGGGACACGGCTCGCAGCAGATCGGCGTACATCTTCTCCCGCTCCGCCTCCCGGCGAGCCGCCTCCGTCTGCTTGGCGCGGCTGGTGACTGCCGCCGTCAGCACGGAGATCGTCATCATCACCAAAAATGTC
>ERZ506918.1095-NODE-1095-length-10893-cov-4.000554_pt1 | contig 10893 bp, 7 predicted proteins | sample MGYA00513975_ERZ506918 | MGnify/ENA metagenome assembly ERZ506918 | reverse complement strand
CTCTGTTTGCGAGGAACTTAAAAACCCGAAATCGAAAATTGCGGGAGTTATTCTCGCAAGCGACGTATCGGAGAAAACACAGAAGGAAATGCGTTTTTTCTGCGATAAATACAGTGCCCTGCTGTCGCAGTGCGATTGTACGATGGACGAAATCAAGTCGGTCCTCGGAAAACGCACGGGAGTGCTTGCCGTTCTCGATGAAGGCTTATACGCAAGCCTTACGGGCGAGCATAAAGGGAAATAAGCGGTACACCCGATTTATATATACAATACTAAATCTGACATAAAAAAGGGGATCAGTGAATGGATAAAAAATATCGTGTAAACGAGTTGGCAAAGGATCTTAATATTCCTGTAAGTGAAATTACGGATGTGGTACAGGAGTATTTCGGAGTACAGAAGAAATCGCAGGCTTCGCTTTCTGAGGATGAGCTGTCTGTTGTTCTCGAAAAGTATTCTCAGAGCAATCAGGTGAAGAATTTCAATTCATATTTCGCTTCGGCAAGCAAGCCCAAGACGGAAAAGAAGGAAGAAAAGCCGGCAGAAAAGCCTGCAAAGAAGGCTGAGAAGAAGCCCGAACCCAATAAGGAAGCCGACAAGGCTGAAAAGGTACAGGCAAAGCCCGAAACAAAAACAGAGGCTAAGCCCGAAGCAAAGCCTGAAATAAAGACAGAAACAAAGTCTGAAGCAAAGCCCGAGATAAAGGCAGAATCAAAGGCAGAAGCAAAGAGCGACAAGCCTGCAGACAAAAAGCCTATGGGCGACCGTAACGACAGAAAGCCTTACGGCGACAGACAGCAGGGCGACAGAAAGCCTTACGGTGACAAACAGCAGGGCGACAGAAAGTCTTACGGCGACAGACAGCAGGGTGACAGAAAGCCCTACGGCGACAAACAGCAGGGCGACAGAAAGCCTTACGGCGACAGACAGCAGGGGGACAGAAAGCCCTATGGCGACAGACAGCAGGGTGACAGAAAGCCCTACGGCGACAGAAGAAACGATACCAGAAATGACCGCAGGGATACAAAGCCTGCACAGCAGACAGCTCCGGCACAGCCTGTTATCGACCTTGCAAATATCAAGACAAACGCACCTCCCACAAAGCACGTCAAGGGTGAGGCTGTACAGAGAGGCGAGCAGGTCACAAAGCACGTTGACACAAGGGGCAGTTATGTAAACCTTGATAAGTATAACGAGAAGTATGAAACCATAGCTTCGACCGAGAGCGGCAACAGACGTCAGAATGACGCTTATACAAAGAAGCAGAAGATAAGCCAGAAGTCGCAGAAGGGCAAGCAGCAGTTCAGCAAGAAGAAGGAAACAGAGGCTCAGAAGCTGAAGCGTCTTGAACTTGAAAAGGCAAGAAAGAAACAGCTTGAGATACAGGTTCCCGATGAGATAGTCGTATCTGAACTTGCGTCACGTCTTAAGGTCACAGCCGCAGACGTTATAAAGAAGCTGTTCAGTCTGGGCGTAATGGTTACTATCAACCAGTCGGTCGATTATGATACGGCTTGTATCGTAGCGGAAGAATTCGGTGCAAAGGTTACCAAGGAAGTTGTGGTTTCCATTGAAGAACGTCTGTTTGAAGAGGTAGAGGATACAGAGGAGAACTTACAGCCTCGTTCACCCGTTGTTGTTGTTATGGGACACGTTGATCACGGTAAGACATCGCTCCTCGACAGAATCAGACACGCTAACGTTACGTCCGGCGAAGCAGGCGGTATCACACAGCATATCGGCGCTTACAGAGTAAAGGCAGGCGGCAGGGATATTACATTCCTTGACACTCCCGGACACGAGGCGTTTACCGCTATGCGTGCAAGAGGTGCGCTGGCTACGGATATAGCGATACTCGTTGTTGCCGCAGACGACGGCATTATGCCTCAGACGGTAGAAGCGATAAATCACGCAAAGGCTGCAAACCTTTCGATAATAGTTGCGATAAACAAGATGGATAAGCCTACGGCAAATCCCGACAAGGTAAAGCAGGAGCTTACCGAGCATGGTCTTGTATGCGAAGAATGGGGCGGCGATGTAATCTGCGTTCCCGTATCGGCAAAGACAGGCGAGGGCATAGATGAGCTTCTCGAAATGGTAAACCTCACGGCAGATGTCCTTGAACTTAAGGCTAACCCCGACAGACTTGCAAAGGGCGTTGTTATCGAGGCAAGAATCGACAAGGGCAGAGGTCCTATCGCTACTGTTCTTGTACAGACAGGTACTCTCCACACAGGCGATACCATAATCGCAGGTACTGCTGTAGGACGTGTCCGTGTAATGCGTGACGACAAGGGCAGAACCGTAAAGGAAGCCGGTCCTTCTGTTCCCGTTGAGATAATGGGTCTTGCGGAAGTGCCGAGCGCCGGCGATGATTTTGCGGCTGTTGAAGATGAAAAGCTCGCACGAGAGCTTGTTGAAAAGAGAAAGTTCGACGCTAAGGAAGAACAGTTCAAGCTCTATAAGAAGGTCAGCCTTGATAATCTGTTCTCACAGATCGAAGAAGGTTCAATGAAGAAGCTCCCCATCATAGTAAAGGCAGACGTACAGGGTTCTGTAGAAGCTGTTTCACAGTCACTGTCAAAGCTTTCAAACGAGGAAGTAAAGGTAGAAGTAATTCACGGTGCGGTAGGTGCCGTAACAGAAAGCGACGTTATGCTTGCAAAGGCATCGGGCGCTATCATAGTAGGCTTTAACGTAAGACCTAACCCTGCGGCTGCAGACAACGCAAAGCGTGACGGTGTCGATATAAGACTCTACAGAGTAATATATGACGCAATAGAAGAAATCGAAACAGCCATGAAGGGTATGCTTGCGCCCAAGTACAGAGAAGTTGATACAGGACGTGTTGAGGTAAGACAGGTAATGAAGCTGTCTAGCGTCGGCGTGGTAGCAGGCTCTTATGTACTTGACGGTAAGGTGCAGAGAAACGGCGAGGTAAGAGTTGTCCGTGACGGCATAATCGTTGCTGTTGACAAGATAGCAGGCTTACGTCGTTTCAAGGACGATGTAAAGGAAGTAGCCGCAGGCTACGAGTGCGGTATCACGCTTGAAAAGTTCACCGACATCAAGGAAGGCGATATCTTTGAAGCGTTTGTTACCGAGGAGTACAGAGATTAATGGCAAATTTCAATACAGCAAGACTTGCGGAGGATATAAAACGTGAGATCTCCACAGCTATGCGTGATATAAAGGACGGCGCTGTAGTAAAGGCGATGGTCGGCGTATCACGCTGTGAGCTGACAAGCGATTTGTCCTACTGCAAGGTTTATATCACAACGCTTGAGGGCGGCGACACCACGAAAAATGTCGCCGAGCATCTCAAGAAGGCAGAGGGTTTCTTTAAAAGAAGAATCAACGAGCGTGTGAAGATGCGCAAGCTGCCTCAGCTGATATTTGTGCCGGATAATTCGATGGATTATTACGAGCATATCAGCGAGGTGATAAGCAAACTGCCGAAACCTGCCGAACCCGATGATAACGGCGATGACGAAAGGTAAACAATAATGATAACAGACGTTAAAAAAGCGGCAGAGCTACTGAAAAGCAACGATGATTTTCTGATACTGTCACACGCCAACCCCGACGGAGATACACTGGGCTGTGCTTATGGCCTTTGCGGTATGCTTCAGAAGATGGGTAAACGGGCAAAGGTTATGTGTGCGGATGAGATAGCGCCCCGTATGGAGTTCCTGCGTGATACGGTGATACAGCAGAACTTTGAGGAAAAGACCATAGTGAGCGTTGACGTTGCCGACAGGAAACTGCTCGGCGACCTTGACGCAGTATACGGCGGCAGGATATTTCTTGCGATAGACCACCACGAGAGCAGACAGGAGTTTGCAAAATATACTCTTGTCGATTCCGAGGCGGCTGCGGCTTGCGAGCTTATTTTTCAGATAGCGGAGGAAATGAACGCACAGCTTGACGGTGAGATTGCGTCCTGCCTTTACACAGGACTTGCAACCGACACGGGCTGCTTCAAGTATTCCAACACGACAAGCAGAACGCACATAATAGCCGCTAAGCTGATGGCTTATGAGTTTGATGTTTCCGGCATCAATTACAAGCTGTTTGATATGAAGTCAAAGGGCAGGCTGGAGCTTGAACAGGCAATAACGCAGGGAATGGAATTCTTCTGTGACGACAGGGTAGCGGTAGTATGGCTGACAACGGAGCTTATGGATCGCTTTAATGGCAGAGTTGACAGCGAGGACTTCAATGGTCTTGCAAGCCTTCCCCGTCAGGTAGAGGGCGTAATTATCGGCGCTACCGTAAAGCAGAAGGGTCCTGCTACGTTCAAGATCTCTGTCAGAACGGCAGAGCCGATAAACGCAGGAAGCGTGTGCGCCCTGTTCGGCGGCGGCGGTCACGCCAGAGCCGCAGGCTGTACCATAGAGGGCAGTATAGAGTTTGTGAAAGCAAAGCTGCTGCCTGTATTTGAAAAGGCACTGAAAGCAAATGAATGAAATAAACGGCGTAATCTGTATCAATAAGCCGCAGGATTTCACCTCGTTTGATGTTGTGGCGATAATGCGAAGGGCGGCAGGAACGAGAAAAATCGGTCACGGCGGTACGCTCGACCCTATGGCGACAGGCGTTTTGCCGATATATATCGGCAGAGCGGCAAAGACAGCCGACCTGAATCCTGTCAGCGACAAGAGATACCGTGCGACCTTCAGGCTCGGTGTGACTACCGATACCGAGGACGTATGGGGCAAGGTGCTGACAAAGAGCGAAAAGCCTGTTACACTTGCGGAAATTACCGATGCGGTAAAGACTATGCAGGGCGATATAATGCAGATACCGCCGATGTATTCTGCGGTGAAGATAAACGGCAAACGACTTTATGACCTTGCAAGGCAGGGCATTGAGGTTGAACGTGCCGCACGTCCGGTCACGGTATATTCGATAGAGCTGTCAGACTTCGACGAGGAAAAGCGTACAGGTACGCTTGATATTTATTGCTCAAAAGGAACCTATATCCGCACAATCATAAGTGATATAGGAAAAAGGCTCGGCACAGGAGCGATAATGACCTCGCTTTGCCGCACGATGGCGGCAGGCTTTACGCTTTCGGACTGCCACGATATTGAAACGCTTCGTAATATGCCGCCTGAGGATACCGCAAGGCTGGTACTGCCGACAGAGCGTGTTTTCTCGTGCTATGACGAGATAACTCTGGACGGTACACAAAAGAAGCTGTTCATGAACGGCATGATACTTGACTGCGGAAGAATGGATATTTCATACCCGGAAGGCACCTGCCTGCGTCTTAAGCACGATGGTGATTTTTTAGGCGTGGAAAGGGTGAACGGGGAGAACGGGCTTAAAAGCGTATACCTTAATATATTATCTTGATTTTCCCATTTAATGCGGGACACGGAGGTTTATTCTTGATTGACATTACCGAAAATATAATACCCATCCCGCCGACAGCAACGGCACTCGGCTTTTTTGACGGCTTGCATTTAGGTCATATGAAGGTCGTGGAGGAATGCTTCAGACACGGCGGGCTTTGCCCTGCAATGTTCACGTTTCACAGCGACACGGCATTGCCTAAAAGGGAAAGGATAGAGAACCTGCTCACAAATGATATGAAGCTGGAGAAGCTCGCAGAAGCCGGAGTACAATATATTTATTCTCCGGATTTCAATTCGGTGTGCGACTACACGGCACGGGATTTCATCGAAAAGGTTCTCGTGAAGATAATGAACGCAAAGGTCGTTGTGTGCGGATTTGATTTCAGGCTCGGAGCGGGCGGAGGAAGCAATGCCGAAGAGCTTAAATGTATATGCCGTGAGTACGGCATAAAGGTCGTTATAATACCGCCGTTCAGTCTGGACGGATGTGTGGTACATTCAACGGCCATCAAAAATCTGATAAAATCGGGTGAAATAGCAAAGGCAAACAAACTGCTCGGATATGATTTTTCGATAGAGGGCAGAGTAATAGAGGGCAACCGCATAGGCAGAACCATAGGAAGCCCGACCATAAACCAGCGTTTCCCCGAAAACATAGTTATGCCACGTTTCGGAGTATATAAGAGCGTGACATATCTTGACGGCAGGGTCATGCCGTCTGTTACAAACATAGGCGTAAAGCCTACTGTTGACTATAAGGACAGTCCTCTTGCGGAAACGCATATAATGGATTTTGACGGTGATCTTTACGGCAGGACACTGCGTGTTTCGCTGCTTGATTTTATACGTCCCGAAAGACGTTTTGACAGCGTAGGCGAACTTAAAGCTCAGCTTGACAAAGATAAAATCACCGCCAAGCAATAAATACACTGTTTTATCACACAGGTTTCACCTGTGCAGGATAGAATATAGCAGATGTGCGCAGGGCAGGTACGGCTATGTACCGACGCTCTGCCGGATACTTCGTTTTAAGGAGCAAAAAATGATAGAAGTAAAGAATCTGACTAAGCGTTACGGCTCTAAAACAGCAGTCAGCAATGTTTCCTTTACCGCAGAAGAAAGCGAGATACTTGGTTTTCTCGGTCCTAACGGTGCAGGAAAATCAACTACAATGAATATCCTTACGGGTTATCTTTCCTCAACAGAGGGCGAGGCAAAGATAAACGGTATAGATATTCTTGAAGAGCCTGTAAAAGCTAAGCAAATGATAGGCTACCTTCCCGAGCAGCCTCCGTTATATCTTGATATGACGGTAATGGAATACCTTAAGTTCGTATACGGGCTGAAAAAGTGCAAGCTGCCGATTAACTCGCATTTAAAGGAGATATGCAACCTTGTAAAGATAACCGATGTCAAGGATCGTGTTATCAAGAATCTTTCAAAGGGTTACAAACAGCGTGTGGGTCTTGCACAGGCGCTTGTGGGAAATCCGCCGGTGCTTATTCTTGACGAGCCTACGGTCGGACTTGACCCAAAGCAGATAATCGAGATAAGAGCGCTTATAAAGAAGCTCGGCAAGAACCATACCGTAATACTTTCAAGCCACATACTCCCCGAGATACAGGCGGTATGCGACAAGATAGTTATCATCAACAGAGGTAAGGTCGTAGCAAACGACAGCGCAGACCATCTTGCAAAGAATATGTCCGCAGATCACAAGCTGGTGATACGCTGTGAGGGAAATCCCGCAGACGTGAAGAAGCTGCTTTCGGCTATTCCCGGTATGGACGAGGTGTTCGTCAACAGGGAGAATGTCGAGGAGGGCGTCAGCGAATACTTCTTAAATGCAAAGCCCGGTACGGACATTCGCCGTGAAGTTTCAAAGCGTCTTGCGTCAAGAAATTACACTCTGCTTATGATGAAGTCCAGTGAGCTTACTCTTGAAGAAGTGTTCCTCAAGATCACAACGGGCGATATATACGGTAATGTCGGCGACAGCGTTGATAAGCTGAAGCTGTCAAAGTAAGCGGAAAGGCGGAATAAAAATGTTTGCAATATTTAAAAGAGAACTGAAGGCATATTTCACATCGCCGCTCGGCTATGTGTTCCTTGCTATTTTTTACGCATTTTCGGGATTGTTCTTTTATATCTTCTCCCTGTCTGTAGGCTCGACCGATATATCAAGCGTATTCCTGATGATGTTCATAGTGCTTATGGTTTTCGTGCCTCTGCTTACTATGCGACTGCTTTCAGAGGACAAGAAGCAGAAGACGGATCAGCTTATTCTGACCGCTCCCGTAAGCCTTTTGTCTATAGTAATGGGCAAGTTCCTTGCGGCTTATGCAATATTTGCGATAGGCGTTGCGGTCATGCCCGTATACGGCTTTGTAATGTCGACCTTTGCGACGGTTTCGTGGCTCCCGATATGGGGCAACACCGTAGGTCTTTTACTTCTCGGCGGTATATTCGTTTCAATAGGTCTTTTCATATCATCACTTACGGAAAACCAGATGATAGCGGCAATAGGCGGTTTCTTTATCAATCTTATGATACTGCTTATGAATACGCTGAAAAGCGCACTCCCCAACGGATTTTTACAGGACGTGCTTTCAAGCATCTCGGTATATTCGAGATACTCCGAGATAACAAACGGAATATTCAGCCTGTCAAGCCTGATATTCTTTGTGAGCGTTATCTTTATTTTCCTGTTCCTTACGGTAAGGGTACTTGAAAAACGCCGCTGGGCATAAGCGATGACTATGATAAAGGGATAAAGGAGAAAACGCATGAGTAAAATAAACGAAGCGGCTGAAGTAAAAGAAACAGCGGCTGAGAATAAAACAGATACCGCTCCTGCAGTAAAGAACGACGGCAGGAACGGCAAACCCCGCAAGAATCCGTTCAGAAACAAGAAGTTCAAGTACGGCGGTCTGTCGGTACTGTTCACGGTCATATTTATAGTGGCGGTGGTTCTGGTAAACGTAATAATCACACTGCTCGGTGACAGATTCATGCCGACGGCGGATCTTACCGATTCGGGACTTTACAGCATTGAGCAGTCAACGGTAGATTATCTTAAAACCGTGACCGATGAGGTTACGATAACGGTAACAAGCGAGGAAGCGGCTTTTACCGGAGGCAGTTCTTATTACTATCAGACAAACGAGATACTGAAGAAAATCGCAGCGGCGAATTCCAACATAAAATTACAGTATATTGATGTAGTTTCAAACCCCGGCTTTATAGCAAATTACACCGAAACCATAACCTCGAATGAAATTATGGTCGAGAGCAAGGCTACAAAGCGTGTAAAGGTACTGACCTACGAGGACTTCCTCAGCATAACCTATAATGAACAGTACCTCAACTATTACGGCGTGAAGCGGCCCGAAAAGGTTGAAGCCAACGCAGAGCAGGCTGTAGTATCCGCTATTATGAACGTTACCGATACAGATCCTGTAAAGGTTGCGGTTTTAACGGGCTACGGAGAAACAGAGAACACTGTTTTACAGAATCTGCTCAAGACAAACAGCTACGTTATCGAATCGGTGAACATTACGCTTACCGACAAGATAAGCGAGGACTACGATTTTGTATTTATGTTCGGACCCGATAAGGATTATTCCGTTGCCGATATAAACAAGCTCGACACATGGCTTGACAACAGCGGTAAATTCGGCAAGAACCTTGTATATGTAGGCAACCCCAAGCTCGGTGATTCGCCGAACATTGACGGTCTGCTTGACCAGTGGGGTCTGAAGGTCGAAAAGGGTATCACCTACCAGACAGACGAAAACTATACCTACAGCGGTATGAACACATATCAGGTGCTTTCAGTACCCGATACAGACTTCAGCAAGTTCACAAACAGCTCGCCCGTTCACGGCTACAATATGAGCCCTGTGACATCAAAGTGGGCGGATCAGAACGGCAACGGCAACATTACCGTACAGTCTATACTAAACACCTATGCAGGTGCTGTTATAAAGCCGCAGGACAGCGGTGATAACTGGTCGCCCGAGAGCGATGCGGAAAGAAAGCAGTATTCTGTTATAATGCAGGCGATAAAGACAAGATATGAGGGTACAAATCCCTTCTCCAGCCGTATAGTAGCAATCGGCGGTATGGAGTTCCTCAACACATCGTTCCTGCAGACAGCGTCCGTAAACAACTCACAGCTTATTATGAATATCTTCAACGTAAGCTGTAACAAGGAGGAAGGCATTACGCTCACTCCCAAGTCCTACAACGCCTCAACCTTTGAGATAACAGACGCACAGAAGAACGGCCTTGTTATAGGCTTCGTCATCGTACTGCCTCTGTTACTGATAATATCCGGTATTGTAATATGGGTAAAGCGTCTGCATAAGTAAGCGAAAGGTCGGCAATGAAGAAAAATACTAAAATAATACTCGGCTCGGTAATCGGCATTGCGGTACTCGGTGCGGCAACGCTCGCACTGGTGCTGACACAGCCGGAGAGCGACAACGCAGACTCAGGCACGTCAAGCAAGGAAACCGTCAGCGTGACCGATTATACGACCGATGATATTTCAACGCTCACGATAAGCAACGAGAGCGGCGAATATACGATAAACCGTTTAGGTAAGGAAAAGTGGGGCATAGATTCGATCCCCGAGGCACTTGCAAACAGCAGTGCATATTCAACCGCAATGAGCAGTGCAGGCGGCATCGGCGCAAAGCAAATCGTTGAGGAAAATGCGACAGATCTTGCAAAATACGGCTTTGACAAGCCGACCGCAACGGTTAAAATGACGTTCAAGGATAACAAGGCTGAGGATATAACCTGCCTTATCGGTATAAAGTACGAGGGCGAAAACTCGTGGTACGTTAAAACCGACAAGAGCGATACGGTATATCTTGTAGCAAATGCGGGCGTCAGCTTTGCAATGAACAGCGAGCTGTCATACGTCAACAAGTCAACGCTTACAGCGGCTTATGATTCCGAGAATGATAAAGTAAACAGGGTTCGTATTGAGCGAAAGGATCTGGATAAGGATATAGTTCTTGACAAGCTCCCCGAGGAAACCGAAAAGAAGTTTTCGTCAACATACGTTGCTTATGAGATGTCCAGCCACAACAATATCCTTGCAGACGATGAGCTTGACAAGAAAGTGATTTACGGCCTGTTCGGAATATCGGCTTCAGATGTGTTTGCCGTATCTCCCACAGACGAGCAGAAAAAGCAGGCGGGTCTTGACGATCCGAACTGCACCGTTACTATGGTAAGCAACAAGGAAACCGTTACCAAGCTCACTTTAGGCTCTGCTGTCTACACTGTTACAAAGAACGATGAAACAGGCGAAGAGATAAAGACGATAACGGGCTACTATGGTATGCTCTCAGGCAAGGACGCAATATATGTGTTCTCTCCCGACTCTCTGCCGTGGCTTACCGCAACACCCGAAAATATGCTTTATAAGCTGTTCCTTACGCCTTATATCTACTATCTTGACGGTGTAACAATCTATGACAGCGACAGAAAGGCATATGATTTCACTATTACGGGC
>ERZ506918.1092-NODE-1092-length-10928-cov-3.138876_pt1 | contig 10928 bp, 10 predicted proteins | sample MGYA00513975_ERZ506918 | MGnify/ENA metagenome assembly ERZ506918 | reverse complement strand
AACAATACCACAGCATTGGCTCCGTTGGCATAAAGCTGGTTGATCAGTGCGATGGGGTTGGTCAGATTGCTGCCCAGTTTCACAATGACGGGGATGGAAATCTGTTTCTTGATACTGCTTACGATATCGATATGACGCTGTTCGAAAGCACCGTATTGATATTCTTTTTCGGTCTGCAAGGAAAGGATGTTGATTTCCAGTGCGTCGGCTCCTGCTGCTTCCACGGTACGGGCAAAGTCTGTCCATTCTGAGTTGCTGAAGCAGTTGATGCTGGCAATGACAGGAATGGTGCAAAGCTTTTTAGTCTGTTCAATCAATGAAATATATTCGTTCAATGCATGAGAGCGTACATATGTGCTCAAGTAGTCATCTCCTTCGGGAGAGCCATAAGTAGCCATGTGATGTGCTTCCATCATGATCTGCTCTTCGAAAACTGATTTCAAAACAATGGCTCCGGCGCCTGCCAGCTCCAGTTTCTTGTTCTTTTCAGCGCTGTTTGTAAGGCTGGAACTGCTGATGATTATAGGATTGCGCAGTGACAACCCGGCAAAAGTGGTTTTTAATTGAGTCATATAAATAGTAGTTTTAATAGTTTCGTTCTCCAAAGATTTTGCTTCCTACCCTGACTAGTGTACTTCCGGCTTCCACTGCCAGCGGATAATCGTGTGACATACCCATGGAAATTTCTTTAAAGTATTCTGAATCAGAAAAATAGTTCTGCTTTATTTCTTTGAAGAATGTATTTAAGGAACAAAATTCTCTTTTGATTTGTTCGTCGTCATCCACATTGGTCGCCATACCCATCACTCCTGATAAGCGGACATTTTTCAAATCCTTCCATCCGCCTGTATCCAGCATTTCCCTGCATTCGTCAAAAGAGAAACCGAACTTCGTTTCCTCTTGGGCGATATGTATCTGCAATAAACAAGGGATGACGCGATGGACTTTGGAAGCTTGTTTATTGACTTCAACCAACAATTTATACGAGTCTATGGCATGTATCATAGCTACATAAGGGGCCATGTATTTGACTTTGTTTGTTTGCAGGTGGCCGATGAAATGCCATTCAATGTCTTTGGGCAGGGTTTCATATTTCTGAGTCATTTCCTGCACGTGGCTCTCACCGAAAATACGCTGGCCGGCAGCATACGCTTCTTCCAACGCCTCGTTGGGATGGAATTTGGATACGGCTACCAGGCGGACACCCGCAGGCAGTTCGGAAAGAACTTCTTTTAAATTTGCTTGAATGCTCATTATCTGTTATACTTTCTATTTTTTTATCAGGCTTTATTCGGTTTTTCCGGCATCCGGAAATTCAGGTTTCACATCCGGTTCGGCTTCGTATGGGTAAACATCCATGATGGCGGTTTCGGCTACGGACGCAATCACGTAGTCTGCCATTGTACCTTTCATTCCTTCGTCCAGTTTCTTTACAGCGTCGCGAAGGTCGGAAGCTTGTACCAGTACGGTAGTGGAGGTCTTTTTCTCTGCTCCGCTTTTTTCGTCCAGCGTAATGAAGAACAGCTTGCACTTAAACCAGCGGTCGGCTGCATCTTCTTCAGAGGGGAACAGTTCGCTGTAGTTGGCGCGTTTGATGTCCGAAACAGTGAACTCGCCGCTGATATACGGAGTGATTTCTTCAATAATACGGGCTTCTGCTTCAGTAAAGCTCAGCGCGTCAACCAAATAGGGTTCCGTTACTTTCTTGTTCATGCCGTTTTCCATGACTTTTTCGTAACGTATCTTACATTCAAACCAAGTATGCATCATAAAAGTTTATTGTTTTATTGAATATTAAATTGGATACAAAGATACAATTTATTTAATCTTCGTCTCCCATTTTACTTAATTTCTTCATGCTTTCCTTATTCCACTAGTTTGCAGCTGTTCAATTGCATGAATTCGTGAATCACTTTTTCATGATCGCCCATTAATATGATGTGATGGTTACCCAAAGGATTACGCATAAAATAGTCTACGGGTTTGTCCAGTTTGATTCTTGCCTGGGTGCGGCAGGCATTGATGTAGTTGGTATTTTCTATCAGTTGGCCTGTGGAAACGAAATACTCGTCCAGACACTCTCCCGCGCATTTTATCATCGTGATGCCTCCCGGATGCAGAATACCCTGTATGGCTATCCCGGTCTCCGTTTCAAAATGATTCCGGATGATAAACTGATCCACCATTTTGGTGGCAATCGTACAGTGAGCCATCACTATTTCGTTCAGGTCATCGTTGATGAATGCCGGATTCGCCATGAATCCTGCCTGGCCGGTCAGTGTCTTGGCGATGAGCAGAGTAAAGATGGATTGCAAGTCTCCTTCACATCCGGCCGGGATGCCTTCATCATTCAGCAGGGCAAGTGCCAGACATCCGGTAGTTCCTAATTTCTCAATCAACGAGAAGCAGGAAAGGGTTACCGCATCCAGCTTTTTCTTTTCGCAGATTATTTTCACGGCCTGATAAAGACGCATGGCTTTCAGCAAATCTTCCGGAGTCCCTTCCCGGCAGGCAATGGCACGGTTGGCAAATACGGACGCCTCATATCCTATATCATCATCCTTTATCTGATAAAACAGACAATACACTTCCTCCATGGGGATATCAATGAACTCTATTCCCCAGCGGCGTTTGGCAAGCAGGTAATCTACATTGCTGGCCACCAGCCACGGAGAAGAATATCCCACAACTCCGATTCGTTTTCCTCTTACCTCGCGCTGGGCGGCGAAAGCCTTGTGATGATCTATCAGTTGTTTCACCATATTGGGGATAGTGCCATGAATAATATGTACTTTCATTCCTTTGCTGCGTATCCATGTAGCTATTTCCAGGGAAGCAGCCAGTGAGTTCTGTTGTCCGTCGGTCAGCAGATGGATAGGATAGGGAAGTAGTTCGAAGTGTTGGGTGACCATTTTTTCTACCCCGCCCGAAGCGATGAAAGCCATCCGGTAGGCATCTGCCGGAATACTTGCAGCCTCTGTATATGGTACCAGATGAAGCGTGAAAAACTTCTCGATTTCCACAAATAAATCTTTATGGCAATCATATACAGATTCAATTCTGTTCAAGGAGGACTGGAAGGTTATCAGGTATAGATTCATTTGATATTTTGCTTTGTTTTACTGGAACAAACTTACATGTTTTTTTTTAATAACCCTAAAAAATGCGCATTAAGATAACAAAGATTTAAATTCTTAATTAATTGTTTGCTCGGTTGGTTGCGAAAGTCTATCTTTGCACTTCGATTAAATAATTTTTATAACATTATGCCAATAATATCCATCAGAGGAAACGAGATGCCCGCATCGCCAATTCGCAAATTGGCACCGCTGGCCGATGCTGCAAAACAGAGAGGAATTCATGTGTATCACCTGAATATCGGTCAGCCCGACCTGCCTACTCCGCGAGCGGCCCTTGATGCGATTCGTAATATTGACCGTACCGTTTTGGAATATAGTCCCAGCCAGGGATACCGCAGCTATCGCGAGAAACTGGTGGGTTATTATAAGAAATATGACATCAACTTGTCTGCCGATGATATCATCATCACTACCGGAGGTTCGGAAGCGGTGCTGTTTGCTTTTCTGAGTTGCTTGAATCCGGGAGATGAGATCATTGTGCCGGAACCTGCCTATGCCAACTATATGGCGTTTGCCATTTCGGCCGGAGCCGTGATCCGCACGGTGACGACTACCATCGAGGAAGGGTTCTCCCTGCCGAAAGTGGAGAAGTTCGAGGAGTTGATAAACGAACGCACAAAAGCTATTCTGATCTGTAACCCGAATAATCCGACCGGCTATTTGTATACCCGCCGCGAGATGAACCAGATTCGTGACATGGTGAAGAAGTATGATCTTTACCTGTTCTCGGATGAAGTGTACCGCGAGTTTATCTATACCGGTTCTCCTTATATCTCTGCCTGTCACTTGGAAGGCATTGAAGAAAATGTGGTACTGATAGACTCGGTGTCCAAGCGTTATTCCGAATGCGGTATCCGTATCGGTGCGTTGATTACCAAGAATAAGGAAGTGAGAAATGCCGTCATGAAGTTCTGCCAGGCACGTCTGAGTCCTCCTTTGATCGGTCAGATTGCTGCCGAGGCTTCATTGGATGCCCCCGAAGAGTACACACGCGAGACGTATGACGAATACGTGGAGCGCCGTAAGTGCCTGATTGACGGGCTGAACCGTATTCCGGGCGTTTATTCGCCCATACCGATGGGTGCATTCTATACGGTTGCCAAATTGCCGGTGGACGACAGCGAGAAGTTCTGTGCATGGTGTCTGTCGGAATTCAACTATGAAGGCGAGACGGTCATGATGGCTCCGGCTGCCGGATTCTATACCACTCCCGGTGCAGGCCGTAATGAGGTGCGTATTGCCTACGTGTTGAAGAAAGAGGATCTGGTCCGTGCGTTGTTCGTACTGCGTAAGGCATTGGAAGCATATCCCGGAAGGGTAGAAGACTGATATGGACTGGAAGCTCTTTATTGCCAGACGCATCTATCGCAGCAATGAGGGTGGAAAAGAGGTGTCCAAGCCTGCCGTCCGCATTGCTATGCTGGGCATAGCCATCGGGCTGGCCGTCATGATTGTGTCGGTAGCGGTGGTGATCGGTTTCAAACATGAGGTACGCGACAAGGTGGTAGGCTTGGGGTCTGATATCGTAATAACGAACTTCGACTCCCAGCAATCTTATCAGACGGTTCCCATCGTTGCCAACGACAGTTTGCTCCATCTGTTGAAAACACTGGAAGGAGTGAAGCACGTGCAGCGCTATTCCACCAAGCCGGGAATGATTATGACAGACGACAGCTTTCAGGGAATGGTACTGAAAGGTGTTTCTCATGAATACGACTGGAGGTTTTTAAAGAATCATTTGCAGGAAGGGGAAATTCCTGTTTTCTCGGATACTGCCTCTACCAATAAGGTATTGGTGTCCCGCACTATTGCCGACAAGCTTCATCTGAAACTGGGTGATAAAATCTATACCTATTATATAGAGGATAATGTGCGCGCCCGCCGTCTTACTGTCGCCGGCATCTATCAGACCAATTTTTCCGCATACGATGATTTGTTTCTGATAACCGACTTATATACGGTGAACCGTTTGAATGGCTGGCAGAAAGGGCAGGTGAGTGGTATGGAACTGGAAGTGAATGAGTATAGCCGGTTGGAGCCGGTGAAGGAGGAAATCCGTGCACGGGTGGATACGCAGGTGGATGCATACGGAGGTACTTACTATACTCAGACGGTGGAGGAAGTCAATCCTCAGATATTTGCATGGCTGGATTTGCTGGATATGAATGTGTGGGTTATCTTGTTTCTCATGACGGGGGTGGCCGGATTCACCATGATATCCGGTTTGCTGATTATCATTCTGGAGCGTACCAATATGATCGGGGTGCTGAAAGCATTGGGAGCTGATAATTTTGCTATCCGTAAGATATTCCTCAGTTTTTCTGTATTCTTGATAGGCAGGGGGATGCTATGGGGAAATATCATCGGGGTGGCATTATGCTTTATTCAATCTCAATTTCATCTTTTCAAACTGGACCCTGCCACTTATTATGTAGATCGTGTTCCTGTTGAATTCAACATTTGGATTTATTTGTTGCTGAATGTCTGTACTTTGCTGGTGTCGGTGCTGATGCTTGTCGGGCCGTCATTTCTGGTGACGCGTATTCATCCGGCAAAATCTATTCGGTTTGAATGAGAAGATTCTCTTTCTGCGTTTTCCGTATATCCGGTATTAATCCTTTTTTCCTATAATGCTAAGGTCTTTTTCCCTTATGATTAAGTCTTTTTATGCGGTAATGTACTACAGTCTCCTACAGTGAATCGTATAGTCCATTATAGTGGACTGTACGGTCTGATGTAATGGACTGTACAGTCTGTTGTGAAAGTCTGTAGTAGTTGATAGAAAGAAAAGACCTAATTGTTAGGAAGAAATGCTTTAGTCGGGCGGATGTGTTAGAACCAACCCTGCTGCGAATTCGTGACAGGGCCGGTTCTTTATAGAGAGAATGTAAAGTTACGTATAGTATGTCACTTCCTTCAGTTCACAGTTTGCAGAAGAAAGAAACGAAGAAAGGCATGCTTATGTTTATCAGTATGCCGTGGACGATGGCCACGGGTACGGCTTCCGGTCCGGAGCAGCGTGCGATGGCTGCCAGGGAAATGTCGGAAGAACCGATGCCCGCCGCCGAGATAGGCGCCAGATAACCGAAATATTTGCGGAAAAGGGGAGCTCCTATCAAGGCGGTCATTTCCCGGAAAATATTGGATAGTAGCGCGATGGTCCCCAATTCGGTAGCAAGCTGCACACCGATGGAGGGGGATTTGATCTGCGTGATAAGGATGGAGGAAACGGAATAATAGGAGAATCCGCTTCCGACAGCCATGCAGTCGAAAATACTCCAGCGGCTCAAGAGAAAGCCTCCGATGGCGGAAAACAGCAGAGTGCCGCTTACGGTGGCAAGGGGTACAAGCAGTGTTCTGAAATTGAGGGATAAGACAAACTGCCTGAGGTTGCGGTTGCTTCCAAGATTAATGCCGAGTAACAGCATCAGTACATATAGTACATATACAGAGGTTTGGTGTACGTCGAAGTCCACCGCATAGCTGACTCCGGCTACGCAGCCAAACAAGAAAAAGGCTAGAGTTACAAGACTACTTTTCACCGCTTGCCCCCTTTCCTTTGAAAAAGATGTGGTATACTGCAAGGGAGGCCATCATGCTGCCCAATATGCTTAATGAGGAGATGACGGCTGCCTGGCCGCAGAAGTAACCAAGATTGTCAATAATCAGTCTGTTAAGACCAATAGAGAGACCGAGTAAGAAAAGTAGCAGACAGACCACGATATGGATGAGAGGAGTGATCTTGCGTACTTGGGATTTGTGGCGTAAGGGATAGCCTATAAGGACTCCGACAGCCATTATAGAAATGAAAGTAAACATGAGATTCAACTGTTTTTCTGATTTTACAATATTACTTATAACACGCTTTTGGACAAACGCATTTACGGTATATTGGTAAAGTTGAAAGAACGGATGGACCAGATTATTTTCATACTTATGCTTTCAATTTGAAACTTTTTGTTGTTTTTAAAACGGGTGCAAAAGTAGAATAATTGTCTTTAATATGCAAATAATATACATATTAAATCTTATTGAAGCGAAATATGATATAAAACAAACAATATTTGTGATATTTCGTTGTAAAACGAAGGTTTTAAATTGTTACATTTATAGTTTTACCGAATAATATTGCATGTGCATGGGTGGGTGAAAACAATGAAAAAGGGGCTGTTTGGGGTGTGTTAGAGAATATAAAGCGATAAAAGGTTTCAATTTGTTATGCTGGATAATGTGATACTCTTCTGTTTTTTCAGGCAGTGATTACATTGGTGGAAAAGTGTTTCTTGCATAACCTTTCTTGGCGGATAAAAACAAATCAGGGTTTGTATAAACAAGCCCTGATTTGTTTTTGTCGGATCAAGATGGATAACCGGATTTAGAATTCAAATTTTTCTAATTTCATCTTGCCCAATTCTTGCAATTTAGGAACCAAGGTTATAAAATGTGCAGCTTTTTCGTGTGCATCCAGTGACTCAGCATCTTTCCATGTTTCGCAAATCATAAGGACATCTTTCCGTGTCGCGCTCTCAAAGATATCATAAGCGATGCAACCCTTGTCGTTTAAAGATTGCGCTACCAATTCCTTTGCTGTTTCTAAGACAGCATTGCGGTTACTCTCGTTTACTTGGATAAAAACATTTAATCTGATCATAATTCGTATTATTAAATTAAGAAATGTATAGTTGGTTTCATTCTCTTTTTATTTTCTCATAAACTCATTTTTCCGTCTGAATTTACGTTGTAATTTGAATACCCCATTCCATGCAGGTTGCAGAAAATCGAATAAGGGGAGTAGTGCACAGAACTTCCGTTCGCCAAAAACTTTGGCGGTTTTTCTGAAAACAATCAGTTGCATCGTGAAGCGTGCTGACCATAGCAAAACGGCAATGCCTGCAATAGTCCATTGGTGGAGAAGAATACTGGTGGTTATAGTGGCGATGATGGCTGTATAGAACAAGAATCTGCTGCAAGTCTCAAATCCCATGAGATAACGGGCGGTTCCATGAAATAACCGGCTGGTAGCCGCATAGCTTATTTTCTCTTCACACCATATTCTTTTATATTTAGGCATGGCGATTCGCATCAGACTTTCAGGGCTGGCTTCAACTCGTGTATTGTGTGCACGGGCTGTTTCATTGATGAACAAATCATCTTCTCCACGTTGCAGATTCAGGTGGGAGGCAAATCCCTTCTGCTTGTAGTACAGCGTTTTCCGATAAGCCATATTCCGTCCTGTGCCCATGTAGGGATTGTCCGGACACAGCCATACCCAGATAACGCATAGAATTCAGCAACGTGTCGAAAGTGATTTTCTTATTAAACCATCCCGGTACTTTTTCGTAGTTGCTGTAGCCTAAAACGATTTCGGTGGCAGGTGTGAAATTACGTGCCATCTGTTTCAGCCATTGATTGCTTTGCGGACGGCAATCGGGTTCGGTAAATACCAGCCATTCATGGCGGCTGGCTTTAATTCCCATTGTTATTCCCAGTTTCTTGTGGCTGATGTAGCGTGCACTGTCGGGGATAAAGGTATGATAGAGATTGGGATATTTGTCTTCCAGTAATTTCAACGTATTGTCACAATCATCCGCCGGGCGGTCGTAAATCACAATCACTTCGAATTCCGGATAGTCCTGCTCTAAAATAAATGGGAGGTTTTCTTGTAATTCGTGGGCTGCGTCTTTTGCCACAATGATGACAGACAGTGGAGGATTTTGGGTATTTATATCAGTGGCATATGCTGTTTCTCTGCTGTGAGTGTATAGTTTGTTATATAGCCCCAGATAGTAAACGGCCTGCGTGGTGAATAAGGCTCCCGAAGCTATTGGTAAGATTGTATCTATGGTGAATGGTTCCATGTGTGATCTGTTTTAAAAACGTGCAAAAATACAGCAAATAATTGAATTGTAGCAGGATGAATATTCTTTATTTATTCAAAAGTTCAGATTTAATTATAATTTAATGTTAAAAGTGTGTTTCCGTGAATATTTTTCAAGTATAATTGCTATATTTAAGGAAGTTAGCTGAAACCTGTAACAAGTCCTGACCAACGGGCAATTATTATGAGAATACAATTTGAGATTAAAGAAAGTTTGATCAATATACTTGATCAGCTTATGCATTCCGACTTTTGGGCTACGGAAATCAAGGAAGATGAGTCAGGAAAGAAGATTATCAAGATTAAAGACTTGGCTTATAACTTAGAAGCCGTGGCCGAGGTGATGGGGAATGAAATTTTTATTAGAACTGCTTTGTCTAAGTACACGTATCGTATTTATGAGGTGAAGGGGGAGTGCTGGTGCGAGTATGTGGGGGCCTATCGCGGTTTTTTGGAACAGAAGCTCCTTCCAATAATTACTCCGAAGGAAAATCTGTTGGAATGTGAGGTGCTGGATAGTTCCATATTAGGAGGCAAACAGAAAACTTTGCGTGAGTATGCGGAAGATAATTTAAAGCTAAAGAAGTTCCGTGAACAGAATTTTGGTAATAATGGATTTTCAAAAGCGGATCATCCACGGCGTGTGTATGATGAATTTATAAAAGAAGATTTCATTCCGGAAGATAAATAAGAAACAGCGCCGCTTTGCATCAAAGCGGCGCTGTTTCTTATTTATTCAGGCAGTTGGAGTTGGTTTATACTAACTCTTCTGAGGTATATCCTTTGGGCAATGCACGACAATTGTAAGCCGATGCCATAATTTCACCATATGCTCCTGCTGAACGGAGAGCGAAAAGGTCGCCACGGTGTGCTTTGTTCAAATCAATAGCCTTGCCGAATACATCGGATGATTCGCAGATGGGGCCTACCACATCGTAAGTTTCCATAGGTTCTTCCGAAGTGATATTTTCTATTTTGTGGTATGCCTGATAAAGGGCAGGACGAATCAAGTCGGTCATGCCGGCATCTAATATGGCAAACTGTTTGTTGGTTCCTTGCTTTACATAAATCACTTTGCTGATAAGGCTGCCGCACTGTCCTACTACGGCGCGTCCCAGTTCGAAATGTAAAGTCTGCTGGGGGCGCAGTTTCAGATGCTTGTGATAAGTGGCAAAGTATTCCGTGAAGTTGGGGATGGCTTGACGGTTGGGGTGTGCATAATCAATTCCTAAGCCGCCGCCTACATTGATATGTTCTACTATGATTTGGCGGGCATAGAGTTTTTCCTGTAGTTCGTTTACACGGTTGCACAAGGCTACAAAATCACCCATATCCAGAATCTGAGAACCGATGTGGAAATGTAAGCCTACAAATTTTACATGAGGCAATGTTCCGGCCATATCAATCACTTTGTCCATATCTTCCATGCTGATCCCGAATTTGTTTTCTGCTAGTCCGGTGGTGATATTTGCATGGGTATGCGCACCTACATTCGGATTGATACGGAAAGCTACACGGGCTGTTTTGCCTTTGGCGGCAGCCAGTTCGTTAATGATTTCCAGTTCGGGTACAGACTCTACGTTGAAGCAGAAAATATCATAATCCAGACCCAGATTAATTTCCCAGTCTGTCTTGCCTACGCCAGCATAGACTATTTTGTTTGTCGGGAATCCGGCCTTAATGGCTGCGCGGATTTCTCCGCCACTTACACAGTCGGCTCCCAGACCGCTTTCGCGGATAATTGTCAGGACTTTGTGGTTAGCATTGGCCTTCACGGCGTAATGCACGCAGAAATTATTGTATTTGCCTGCTTCTTTGTTGATGCATGACAAGGTTTCTCGCAGCACATTGACATCGTAATAGTAGAAGGGAGTTTCCAACTCTCTGAACTTGTTTACGGGGAATGTTCC
>ERZ506918.1087-NODE-1087-length-10969-cov-3.963625_pt1 | contig 10969 bp, 7 predicted proteins | sample MGYA00513975_ERZ506918 | MGnify/ENA metagenome assembly ERZ506918 | reverse complement strand
CACACCTCAGATAATCATTACCGACGGCATAATCGACCGCAAGGTTATGAAGCACCTTCGCTACAGCGTTGACGAGCTTATGGAAGCAATGCGTGAATGTATGATATTCGATATTTCACAGGTGCAGTACGCAATAGTAGAAACCACCGGCAAAATAAATTTCTATCAGAAAAGCCGTTACCGCAACGTTGAAAACGGCGACGTCGGGATTCAGGTGACAAACTGCGATCCGCCCTGCCTGCTTATAAAGGACGGCGAAATAAACTATCCCGGACTTCGCCGCTGGAACGGCGATGAAGCAAAACTTCGTGAAATAATAAAAAGTATGAAGCTCGATATAAAGGATATTTTCCTGCTCACAGACAGCACCGACAAAGGCATTTATACAGTGCTTAAAAGCAACGACAAATACGGCACAAAGCCGATATGTAAAGCGGAGGATAAATAAATGGGTCGAATTACCGCCTGTGCGGCAATAGTCATAGCTATGGTGGCTTTTGCCCTTTACGGCTACAATTATTCAGGCACCTGTGCAAGAAGGATCTACCTTGCCGCCGACGAGATTACACAGGCGGTTGACAAAAACGACACCGCAAAAGCCATCGAAAAAGCAGACCTTGCCGAACAGCTTTGGCGGAAAATGTCGCAGCATACCATCTTTGTTGAGGATACCGAATGCGATAACGAAATAGCTATGAGCCTTGCCAGAATAAAAGTATTTGCCGAAAACGGCGAAGACGATATTTATTCCGAATGTGCCGTGCTTAAACGCCTTATCGAGCTGTATATAACCCGTCAGCAGATAACGCCGGCAAGCGTATTCTGACATATAAAAATGCCGACGGCTTTTGCCGTCAGCATTCTTTGAACCCGAAACGAACATATAAGCGTCCTGTTTCATTTCCTGATAATATGTATCCGCACCGTCCATCTGGGGGAAGGGTACAAAGTTTATCTCATCATCTTCCCACTTGTTTTTCTTCTTGAACTTTCTCCATGTTTCTTCATATCTCCATGTGCCGTCCTCAATGAAGAGCGTATTGCCGTCAGCCCATTCATTATAGCTGGGTGTCCAGTTGTTTTCTATCTCTCTGGGATAACGGAGCTGTTCCTGAGTATCATCGAATGTACGGAGCATATCCATGCACTTTTCGATGTTTGCATCATAAAGATTGCTTACCAGCTTACCGCTCTCAAGACCGATAAGGGGCTTACCTGTTGTAGCGATAAATGCGTGGTCAAGGCCGTAACCGTCAAACGCATACTTTGCGTTGTCGGGATCTGTGAACTTTCTTGCCATTTCGATGCACTTTGACCAAGTCCACTCGCCCTTTTCAAACAGCTCCCAAGGATCATCAAAGCCGTTTTCTTCATATAATGTACCTACGATACGGCATTATAAACCGCTTAATACTCCTATATTATACCAAATTTACGACCGTCAATCAACCATTAGTTAATCCAAACTTTGAAAACTTTTTTGTGGATACACAACAACGAATTTTGCGTTTTCACACCGTTTACACGTTTTTTAAGTTAATTACCTTTATACATCTGCGAATAACCGAGTTTTGTGAATCCGTTTCTTTCGTACAGCCTTACCGCTCTTTCGTTGTCAGGCTCTGTTTCAAGACGGATTCTTGCAACATCGGCATATTCCTTTTCAATAAATTTAAAAAATTCTCCTGTTATGCCCTTACAGCGATGCTCCGGCTTTACATATATCTCCTCAAGCCACACCACAATACCGCCCGCCTCGTTTGAATAAGTAAGTGCAAGCAGTGCAAAGCCGTAAACCTCTTTTTTATCGTCACTGCGGAACATAAAGCAGACCGTATACGGTGAGCCTTCCATAAGCACATCGAATGTAAGCTTATGATTTTCATCGGGGATAGGGTGAAGCACAGCAGGAGAATGATAGAAATCATGCTCCATAGCGAGATATTCTTCACGGTCAGCTTTTCTTATTTTTTCAAATACCATATTTTCTCCTGTCACGCAAGCCCTAACGGGTTAATAAACAGATACGCAAAATATCCTGCGTAAGCAACGAGCATAATTATACCGCCCGCTTTTGTAAGCTCCTTTTTGCGTAAAACGAGCAGACCCAGCAGTACAGCAGTAGCTATCGCAACTATAGTATCAATGATAAATGCCTCACCGAAGGTCAGTACGCTCGGCGAGCATATTGATGCCAGACCTACAACGAACAAGATATTGAAAATGTTACTGCCGATTATATTGCCTATAGCAATATCCGATTTCTTCTTGAGCGAAGCCGCAATGCAGGTTATAAGCTCCGGCAGTGATGTGCCGAATGCAACAACGGTCAGCGATATAGTCCTGTCGTCCACTCCTATTACCTGTGCTATGCTCTTTGCGGACGCAACCGTAAGGTCGCTTCCGAGTACGATGCTCACAAGTCCTATAAGAGTGATAAGTATCAGAACAGGTATCTTGTCCTTTTCTGTAAGCTGCGGCACTTCATCTGCCGAGCTGTCGTCACCCTTCTTGTAAAGGTAGAACAGATAGCCTAAGAACGCCGCAAAAAGCACCAGCATAATCACGCCGTCTATCTTGTCAAGCCCTCCGCCTATCCAGCCGAGCAGCAGTAATACGGCTGTAATGAATACAACAAACGGTATCTCGAATTTAAGCGTGTTCGGCTTTATCTTAAGGTTTGTAATCACTGCACTGACGCCTAGTATCAGCAGTATGTTCATAATATTACTGCCCACCACATTACCTATCGAAATAGCCGCCGCATCCTGAAACGCCGCACTTATACTGATAGCCGCCTCAGGCGCAGAAGTTCCCATCGCCACTATCGTAAGACCTATTACTATCTGCGGGATTTTAAATTTAGCCGCAATTTTTGACGCACCCTCGACAAACAGATCCGCACCCTTTATCAGCATAGCGAATCCCACTATCAGCACGCCGAGCGAGCATATAACATTTGCATTGATGTTCACGCCGACCATATTCACAACATACAGCGCAGCGCCTATCACAAGAGCAATTATCGCAATTAACATTTTCTGTCCTCTTTCTCTGTTAACACATTAACTTTTCCGGTTACACGAATGACGGGCAGTGACGTTTCATAGAAGCGACTGCCCGTACATATTGATTTTTATCGCTTACTGCTCTCCTACAAGCTCCTTGTAAAGACCGATATACAGCTTAGCCGACTGCTTCCAGCTGAAGTCCGCCTTCATAGCTCTGGTGACCAGCTTGTTCCACTCTGTCTTGTTCCAGTAGCAATCCTTCGCTCTCTTTACCGCATAGAGCATATCGTGAGCGTTATATGACTGGAAGGTGTAGCCTGTACCGTTCTCATCTCCACAGTCAACTATGCTGTCAGCAAGACCGCCCGTTTTGCGTACTATCGGGATAGTGCCGTAACGCAGAGAGATCATCTGTGCAAGTCCGCACGGCTCGCTCTTACTGGGCATAAGGAACATATTCGCTCCGGCATAGATTTTCTTTGCAAGGTCAGGGATATATCCGCAGGTAAACGCCACTCTGTCGGGATATTTCCAGCGCATCTCGTGGAAGAACTGCTCGTACTGAGCCTCGCCCGAGCCTAATATAACTACCTTGTAGCCGAGATTTATTATATCATCAAACACACACTTTACAAGATCAAAGCCCTTATGCTCAACAAGTCTTGATACCATACCGAGAACCGGCTCATCACCCTGAGGAAGTCCTACTTCTTCAAGCAGCTTCTGCGTGCATATCTTCTTGCCCGCCTTCTTTGAAACCGTGAAGTTTGCAGGGATGGAAGGATCTGTAGCAGGGTTGTACATATCCGTGTCTATGCCGTTCAGGAAACCGCAGGTCTTGTACTGCTTGTCCGAAAGCGCCCTGTCAAGACCGTGTGAGAACCACGGGTCGAGTATTTCCTTCGAATATGTCGGAGATACCGTTGTGACCTTGTCTGCAACCTCAATGGCGGCTTTCATAAGGTTTATATCCCTGTCATATTCCATAAGAGAAGCGAAGTGCTTGGGTATACCCAGAACATCCTCAAGTATCTCCATACCGTATCTGCCCTGGTACTGAATGTTGTGTATAGTAAATACATTCTTTATGCCCCACAGCTTTTCATCGTTTCTGTAGAAAATGCTGTAGTATACAGGTATAAGAGCGCACTGCCAGTCGTTAGAATTTATTATCTGCGGCTTGAAGTCGATGACCTTGAGCATTTCAAGAACGGCACGGGAGAAGAAAGCATATCTTTCCGCATCGTCATAATAACCGTAAAGTCCGAAATCACGCTTGAAATAATACTCGTTATCAAGAAAATAATATGTAACATTATTTATCTTTGCCGTGAAAAGTCCGCAATACTGATTTCTCCAGCCTACCGGCACAGAAAAATTAGTAACATACGTCATCTGATCACGCCACTGCTGTTTTATCGTATTCACATAGAGAGGTACTACAACGCAAGCCTCATGGCCTTCTTCAACGAGCGCTTTGGGAAGTGAGCCTGCAACATCCGCAAGTCCGCCCGAAGCCGCTACCGGCTGAGCTTCGCTTGCTGCATAAAGGATCTTCATGTTTTTTCCGCCTTTCAGCCACGCAGTCTGATTTTCAGTATGTGGCTATTTTTATAGTTTCTTATTCCTATTTAAAAATATATCATATTTCGTTTTCAAAATCAAGCAAAATTTGTCTGCCTTTATGTCGAAGAAAGAAAAATCGGAAATAATAACTAAATATTTCAATTTCTCTTGTTCATTTTAACAAAATCGCTCTCCGTTGGTATTGCATTTTTATCTAAATCGGAGTATAATCTTAATTGAGGCAGTTGTTTTCACGGATTTTCATAAACAATAGTCCGCCTTGTACAACATAGAAAAGGAAAGGTGTCATTACAATGGCTGAAAAAGAAGTTACTTTACTTGACGTTATAGACAGAGCGCAGCTGCAGTCCCTGCAGGACGCATTTGCAAAGGCTACAGGTATGGCTGCATTGGCTACAGATAAAAGCGGTCCGGTTACCCAGCTTTCATCTCCTACCGATTTCTGCATGAACTATACGAGAAAATCGAGCGTAGGCTGTGAACGTTGCAATCTCTGCGACCTTAAGGGCGGCGAGCAGGCAAGCAGAACAGGTAAGCCTGCGGTATATTATTGCCACGGCGGACTTGTCGATTTTGCATCCCCGATAATCGTAAACGGTAAACAGATCGGCTCGCTTATAGGCGGACAGGTTCTTACCGAAGAGCCGGATCTTGACAAGTTCCGTGCAATAGCAAAGGAGATCGACGTTGATCCCGATGAATATGTAGAGGCTGTAAAGAAAGTACCGATAGTTTCCGAAGAAAAGGTAAACAATGCCGCCGAGCTTTTATACAAGATGGCTCAGGCACTTTCACAGGTCGGCTACGAAAAGTACCGCATAACCGAGGAGCATAAAGAAGCGGATATTCTTTTCGATGAAGTACATTCCGACTACGAGGATATAAACGGAAATGTCGACGATCTCAATTCCTCTATCGAAGTTCTTTCCGCAGAGTTCGACACACTTCGTGAAAAGGCTTCCGAGTCAGCAAAGGCTGTCGCACAGACCGACTCTATACTCAAGTACATACAGAATGTCGCTACACAGATGACCCTGCTCGGCTTCAATGCGTCTATTGAAGCAAAGCACGTCGGTGAGGCAGGCGCAGGCTTCAACGTAATAGCACAGGAGGTAAGACAGCTTGCCGAGCAGACCTCAAACCAGACACGGAGCATTGAAGATGTGCTTGGCAGTGTCCGTTCATCAATTTCCGCTATCGATAAGGAGATCACCTTAGCGGTAGGAAAGATTGAAACCAACATCGCTACAGTAAAATCGCTCAGCTCAAAAATCGCACAGACCTCAGAAAAAATCGACAAAATCAGCAAAAACCAGAACTGATTTTATTTTGACTAAGATATTAAAATCGGGACGCACCACAAAATGCGTCCCGATTTTTTACTTATCATACGGACTGTCAAATTCCCTATCCGCCTTCTCTACCGCCTGCCTTAGAGTAAGCCCTGTAAAGAACGGTGCGTTAAGATACCTTCCCGACTTTTTGTCATCGACAAACGCACCTACCGCAATACCTTCAAAAAAACACGGCGGCTCTTAGAAAAGAGCCGCCGTAGCTGTTTTTATGATTATTATTCAACCGTCTTGTTCAGTTCTGCGAGACGAGTGTCTATCTGACCCTGGTACTTAGCACGGAACGACGTATAGGATTCACCTGTCATGTAGGGGCCCTTTGTGAGCTGCTCTACGGGGTTATCCTTGCTTTCTGTACTTGCAATATCCTGACCGATACCGTTCTTGAAATCAAACACTGCTGTAAATGTCTTGGGATCATTCATCATCTCAATTCTGTCAAGCAACATATCTGTCCAGTCGTTTTCTGACTTCTGCTGCTCTCTGCCAGCCTTGGCGATTTCCGGATCGTTTGAAGCTACTAAGTTAGAATAGATCCATGCCTTATAACCGTCAATGTTCTTAGCGCCGGCAACGAGCATTATAGAATCCTGCTTCATACTCTGATAATACTTATCTGCGCCGTCCATCTGGGGGAACGGAACAAAGTTGACTTCATCATCTTCCCACTTGTTTCTCTTCTTGAATTTTTTCCAGTGTTGTTCGTATCTCCATGAACCGTCTTCGAAAAAGAGTGTGTTACCGTCTGCCCACTCAGAATAGTTGATATTCCAGCTGTTAACTGTATCTCTGGGGTAACGGAGCTGTTCCTGTGTGTTATCGAATGAACGAAGCATATCGAGGCACTTTTCAATGTTTGCGTCATTCATATGACTTACCAGCTTACCGTCCTCACCGATCTCTATAAGCGGTACGCCTGTTGAGTCGATTATTGCCTGTGCTGAATATTCGGTAGCACCGTAAAGACCTGTTCTGTTGCCGTCGGTATCCGAGTCGATGAATTTACGGATCACATCGGCCATTGCTTCCCATGTCCACTTGCCTTCATCATAAAGCTCCTTGGGGTCTTCAATACCTATCTGCTCAAATACTCCTCTGTTGTAAATTAGGAAGTAGGATGAAACGTTATAAGCCCAGGGGTAGTAGTAATTCTTGCCGTTCCATTTGTACTTGTTTATATACTGATCAAGACCCGACCACTGAGGAGCAGAAAGATCCATATAGTCGTCAAGAGGTGTGTACATATTCTTTGACATCATGAGCGGGAATGTGCTGTCTGAGTAGTCAACAAGGTCGGGCGATTCGCCGGCTGAAATAGCCGTTGTCAGCTTTTCAAGTATCTGGAGCGATCCTACTATTGTGCATTTGATTTTACAGCCGTAGTTTTCCGAGAAATACTTATATGCAGGCTTTACGTCACCGGCTGTTGTTATATCGTAGTTGCCGAGATACTCAAGCTCTGCGGGCTCAACATCTTCACCTGCGTTTATGCTTATGTCGCCTATGCTGACGGGGTTGTCAATCTCATCGTCAATCGTTGTTTCTGAACTGGAAGCGGTAGAATTGGTGTCAGAATCAAATCCGCCGTTACCGCTGTTAGAACAAGCTGCAAGAGAAATAGCGGTAGCACCGGCCATAACGCCTGCAAGAATTCTTTTAAAATTCATATTAAAAAAACCTCCTTAATGTAATGCGTGCAATCGTTTACACACATTCGTTACATTGATTGTACCACATTGAAACGCTTAATTCAATTCACATAATAGTCAAAATTCATACAACATTATTGTGCAATTTAACTAATGAAAACCGTGTAACTTGCTTTTTTCTGTTTAAAAATGTTCGAAAAAACAAATGTATGTAACAATTTTCATAGTTTAGCTTATTAGCTAAAAATTAGTTAGCTAAAAACCTGTCATGTTATCCGTAAACCGTACGGAAATATGTAAACCGCCCTGCCGTACAGCAGAGCGGTTCACGGTTATATAATGGTTGTTACTTGCTTAAGTGACTTGCCTTATACGATGTATGAAGAATCTCGTGAGCAATGTGGCTTCCGGGTTCTCCGAGGAAGTTTTCGTATACTTCCTTTACATCGGGGCTTTCGTGCGACTTTCTGAGCTTGTTTGCGTCATCAAGGCTGTAGAGTGCCTTTGCACGCTCTGCACGGATATCCGTAAAGTTGCGTACATCTGCAGGCTGGATAACCTGACCGCCACCGTTTACACATCCGCCGGGACAAGCCATGATCTCGATGAAGTGGCATTCTACCTCGCCGTTCTTTACTTGTGTAAGGAACTTCTTAGCGTTTGCAAGACCCGATACAACGGCTACCTTTACAGTAAGGTCGCCTACCTTGTATTCAGCCGTCTTGATACCCTCAACGCCTCTTACATCCTTGAATTCAACGGGGCTGTCCGCAGCTTCGCCTGTCAGCTTCCATACAGCTGTACGAAGAGCCGCTTCCATAACGCCGCCCGTAGCGCCGAAGATAACAGCTGCGCCTGTGCCGTTTCCTAAAGGTGAATCGGCAACCTCGTCGGGCAGATCTCTGAAGCGTAAGCCGGCACGGTTTATCATCTTGACAAGCTCTCTTGTTGTGATTGAAATATCAACATCGGGAACGCCTGCCGCAGACTGATCCTCTCTGCCTATCTCGAATTTCTTAGCTGTACACGGCATCACAGAAACACTTACAATGTTCTTGGGGTCGATTCCCATCTTCTTTGCCCAGTATGTCTTTGTGATAGCGCCGTTCATCTGCTGAGGAGATTTGCAGGAAGAAAGGTTGGGAATAAATTCGGGGAAGTAAGCCTCGCAGAATCTTATCCAGCCGGGTGAACATGATGTAATCATCGGAAGTACACCGCCGTTTGTAACTCTGTCAAGGAATTCGTGCGATTCCTCCATTATAGTAAGGTCTGCACCGAAGTTTGTGTCAAATACGGCATTGAAGCCGAGTCTGCGAAGAGCCGCAACCATCTTGCCCTCTACGGGTGTACCCATAGGATAGCCGAATGCCTCTCCGAGCGATGCTCTTACTGCAGGTGCTGTCTGTACAACAACTACCTTTTCGGGATCTGCAAGTGCGTCCCATACCTTGTCCGTATCGTCCTTTTCTGCAAGCGCACCTGTAGGACAGGCTACTATACACTGACCGCAAGATACACAGGCGGTCTCGGCAAGGTCAAGATCGAATGCACAGTCTATGCTTGTCTTGAAGCCTCTGTTGTTTGCACCGATTACGCCGATACCCTGTAGCTTGTCGCAGGCGGCGATACAACGGCGGCAGTGAATGCACTTGTTGTTGTCACGGAACATATGCTTCGAGCTGTAGTCAATATCGTACTCGTTCTTCTCGCCCTCGAAAAATGTCGTATCGTCAACACCAAGTTCCTTACACAGCTCCTGAAGCTCACAGCTTCCGTTTCTTGAGCAGGCAAGGCAGTCCATATTGTGATCTGAAAGCAAAAGCTGTAACGTCATCTTTCTGCTCTGTAATACAGCAGGGGAGTGCGTCAGAATATTCTTGCCTTCATCAAATTTCGATAACGGGTAAACGCACGATGCAACAAGGCTTCTTGCGCCTGTCATTTCAACCACGCAGATACGGCACGCACCGATTGCGTTTATATCCTTTAACCAGCAGAGAGTAGGAATTCTGATGCCATTCTGACGACAGGCTTCAAGGATGGTTGTACCTTCTTCGACTGCGTACTCTATGCCGTTAATCTTTATATTAACCATAGTAAAATTTATTCCTTTCAGTTATCCGTCAAACCGGATCATTCCTTAATAATTGCACCGAACTTACACTTAGCCATACAAGCACCGCACTTGATGCACTTTGCAGTGTCAATGGTGTGGGGCTGCTTGACAGTACCCGAGATTGCTCCGACAGGGCAGCCTCTTGCGCAGGCTGTACAGCCCTTACACCTGAGGTCGATGATCTTGTATGTGAGAAGATCCTGACATACGCCTGCAGGACACTTCTTATCCTTAACGTGTGCGATATACTCGTCCTTGAAGTAACGCAGAGTTGATAAAACTGGGTTGGGAGCTGTCTGACCAAGACCGCACAGAGAGTTGTTCTTGATGTAGTAGCACAGCTTCTCCATCTTGTCGAGGTCTTCCATAGTAGCATTGCCCGATGTTATCTTTTCGAGCATTTCGTAAAGACGCTTTGTACCGATACGGCAGGGTGTACATTTACCGCAGGACTCATCAACGGTGAACTGAAGGAAGAACTTCGCAATATCTACCATACAGTTATCCTCGTCCATAACGATAAGTCCGCCCGAACCCATCATAGAGCCGATAGCGATAAGGTTATCATAGTCTATCGGTATATCGAGATGCTCCGCAGGGATACATCCGCCCGAAGGACCGCCCGTCTGAGCCGCCTTGAATGCCTTGCCGTTGGGGATACCGCCGCCGATTTCGTAAATAACCTCACGCAGTGTAGTACCCATAGGAACCTCAACAAGTCCCGTGTTGTGTATCTTACCGCCGAGTGCGAATACCTTTGTTCCCTTTGACTTTTCAGTACCCATAGATGCGAACCAGTCAGCACCGTTAAGGATTATCTGAGGAATGTTAGCATATGTTTCAACGTTGTTGAGTACGGTAGGCTTCTTGAAAAGACCGCTTTCCGCAGGGAAGGGAGGACGGGGTCTGGGCTCTCCTCTGTTACCTTCAATAGATGTCATAAGCGCTGTTTCCTCGCCGCATACGAATGCGCCTGCGCCAAGTCTTATATCAAGGTCGAAGTCGAATCCGCTGTCAAAAATGTTCTTTCCGAGCAGACCGTATTCTCTTGCCTGATCTATCGCTATCTGTAAACGCTGAACGGCTATCGGATATTCCGCTCTTATGTAGATATAGCCCTGTGTTGCGCCTATAGCATAGCCTGCAATAGCCATAGCTTCTATTACAACGTGGGGATCGCCTTCGAGAACAGAACGGTCCATGAATGCACCGGGGTCGCCCTCGTCAGATCGGAAGAGCGTCGTGTAGGGA
>ERZ506918.1072-NODE-1072-length-11047-cov-4.109625_pt1 | contig 11047 bp, 7 predicted proteins | sample MGYA00513975_ERZ506918 | MGnify/ENA metagenome assembly ERZ506918 | reverse complement strand
AGGAGCAGCCTCAGCAGCTGGCTTTGCCTTCTTAACTGGGAAATTAACTTTTACGAGAGCACCGGTTGGGCATTCGTCAACACATTTGGTACACATGCGGCACTTGTTGAAGTCAACATAAGCCACATTGTTCTCTATCGTAATAGCATCAAACTTGCAGACTTTCTGACACTTACCGCATCCGATGCAAGCAACGCTACAAGCCTTCTTAGCCACAGCGCCCTTGTCGTGATTTACACACTGAACGTAAACTCGGCGACCCTTAGGACCCTTCTTGCGAAGCTCGATGATGTGACGCGGACAAGCCTTGGCGCAAGCACCACAACCCGTACACTTCTCCTCATCAACCTCAGGAAGCCCCGTCTCTGGATTGATAGAGATAGCACCAAACTGACAGGCAGCCACGCAATCGCCACAACCCAGACAGCCGAACCCGCAGCCTGTTTCGCCAGCGCCACATGAATTCATAGCTGCACAAGTGTGCAAACCATCATACTCGGCAATGCGAGGACGATGCTCGCAAGAGCCATTACAACGAACCACTGCCACCTTAGCCTCTGTGTTAGCCACAGCCAGGCCAAGGAGATCAGCCACCTTGCCCATCACGTCGGCACCACCCACAGGACACATCAGTCCGTCGATGCTACCGGCATCAGCACCCTTAACCAGCGCAGCCGCCATACCGGAACATCCGGCAAAACCGCAACCACCGCAGTTGGCACCCGGAAGGAGTTCACCCACCTGTCCCAATCGAGGGTCTTCTTCGACGGCAAACTTCTTGGAAACTCCGAAGAGCACCAGCGCTGCTACCAGCGCAATGGCACCGAGTACCAAGACAGCACTCAAAATTAAATCCATAATAGTTTGTATTTGTTTTGTTAATATTTCTAGTTGTTTTGCAATCAGTCAACATATTTGTATTCAAACCTGAAAAACTGGGAAATCATTCCTAGCTGCAGGGTTCAAGACTAAAGCTTAATTTGTTTTGTAGTTTATTTCTCAAGAGATAAAGCCCTATATAATAAGGTATCAATATTCCCAAGGCAGACACAGCGGCATATCCCTCTGATTGCGTGATCTTCAGTACGGCAACCAAAGCCACAACCATCAGGAGCAGAGGCAGCAAATAGCCATACAAGCTGGCGCGGAAACCAACAACCGTATCTGCCACCACAACAACAGAGTCACCCAGCTGATACTTGACAGCATCAGCAACCTGCACCTCGATAATCTTTTCTTTCGTTTCAGAAGCATTGCAATGCGCAGCCACCTTACAGGCACTGCACGCAGATGACTGAAGGATGCGCACGCGCACACAGCCCTCTTCTACTCCATCCACTACTCCATTATGCTTAATTTTATTACTCATTTCCGAATCTTGTTCATAAGGTTAGCCTTTCCTCTCCTACACAAGAGCGCCTATTTTAAGGTGGCTTATTGCAAAGTCGAGTTAGCAATTCCAATTTGTTTGCAAAGATAATATATTATTTATAAATGACAAACAAAATCACCAGATTATTTAATTAAAAGAAACGTAAACGTTTTCTATTTTACATTTTAGACCATAAAAACAGAGAAAAACACAGAAATAAACGGATAAAAATAGGTTTTTTATAATTTTCTCGCCATCTTCTTTGTTTATATCATTTTTTTGTGTACCTTTGCAAAAAACAAGAAAGCCAACAACACCTAGCGTGTCGAGGCACGAAAACACTAAGATTATGGAAATAACAGAGCAGATGACAATTCAGCAAGTTGAGCGCTTTATTAAAAAGATAGCTCAAAAGTTTCCAGCACAACCTTCAAATGAAGAAAACGCCGTGCTGACCGACATCCATGTAAGAGTTTCCCAAGACAGTGGTGAACTCCTAGCCTTTGACGATGACGACACAGAGATTACTCGCTGCGTTGTTGAGCAATGGATAGACAACAAGGATGAGAACTTCTATGATGAGGTGGCAAAGATTTTGCGAGACACCTTGCGCAAGAATTCTGAGATCGTTGATAATCTCGGAATCCTGAAGCCATATAGCTTCGTGCTGGAAGATGATGACAAGGAAAACCTCGGCGAACTCTATCTTGCCGACGATGATACCATCATTCTGGGTGGTGACCTGATGGAAAACCTGGATCACGACCTCGATGAATTCCTTGACGACTTGTTAAAAAAATAAACTATAAAAGTGCCAGTCAGCCCACTAGTGGGTCCCACTATGCCCGTCGCATGGGCACCCACAGCCCACCAAGCGGGCATCCACAGAACAAGTGCTGGGCAACAAGTGCCCATAAGGCGGGCAACGAGTGCCCAAACTTCGGGGCTTGTTTTGGGCAACACTGAAAAGAGTTTATAGTTTACAATTTACAGTTAACACTTAACCATTAACCAGAAATACAATGAAGGTAACTATCGTACATACAAATAATAAAAAACAGCTTCTCGTAAGTACCAAGACGATGGAGAAGCTGATGGAACGATTCGCAAGGGATGATAGCAAACTGACTATCACCCACTTCCGCGAAAGCGTTCCGTATCTTAGCAACAACTATGAAGGCTACAAGGATTTGCCGAAATGGATGCACATCTATCCCGCTGCTGAATTCGCCAAAGACGAAAACAACAACCTGAAGATGAAGGCTTTCAACGGCATCCTGCTGCTGAAATTTGGCAACATTACCGATGTGGATGGTGTGGAGGGAATTAAGCGCTCGGTAGCCATTCTGCCTTCTACCCTTGCCGCCATCACAGGTGCCGACGGAAAGACTGTTATCGTTCTGATAAAATTCCAGGGCGAAAATGATTCCCTGCCTACATCTGAAGCGGATGCCGAGCATCTCTATCGCATCGCTTACCAGCAGATTTTCCCTGTATATCAGGCTATTGTCAAGGCTTCGATTCTTGTAGATGGTCCGAAACCTTCTATCGAGGCTGGCTCTACCCTATCCCAAGAGCCTTCGATTCACAACAGTTTCATGATGACGCTCGATGCGGAGCCTTATTTCAACAGCAAGGCGGTGGCGATGAAGATTGATAGCCATGCACGATCTCAAAGCCCAGCTCCCAGCACGGATAATAATCAGCAGACAATTCCTGATTTCAAGGCTCCGGAAGAAGGAAAGAAAGTTGATAAGAACAGCATTCGCGAGTATATCGTGAACATGATGCAGCTGCTGAAAAGCAGATATGATTTCAGATATAACACAGTGATGAAATATGTGGAATATCTGCCGAAGGACAAGGGATGGTATGGCTACCAACCTGTGGATCCGAGAGTGCAGAAGCGCATGACGCTGGAGGTGCAGCTGGCTGATATTCGGGTGAGCATCAAGGATGTACGTAATTTCCTGGAGTCAGATTATATCAAGAATTATAATCCGATAGATGAATATCTCTTCCAATGCTACGACAAATGGGACGGGAAGGACCATATACGTGCCTTGTCTCGTACGGTTCCTACCAACAATCCTTACTGGGCAGACTGGTTCTACACCTGGTTTCTGGGCATGGTTGACCAGTGGCGCGGCTTTACCCATCGCCAGTATGGCAACTCGGTGGCTCCGCTTCTGATTTCCAAGCAGGGTTACAACAAGAGTACTTTCTGTCGCCGGCTGTTACCGCCGGAGCTGCAGTGGGGATATAACGATAATCTGATTCTGTCAGAAAAACGTCAGGTTTATCAGGCGATGGCGCAGTTTATGGTCATCAATCTCGATGAGTTCAACCAGATTTCGCCACAGGTGCAGCAGGGATTTCTGAAGAACCTCATCCAGTTGCCTACGCTGAAATACAAGCCTCCGTATGGCAGTCATGTCATGGAATTTCCTCGTCTCGCCTCGTTCATCGCCACGAGCAACATGAAGGATATTCTCTCCGATCCATCCGGCAACCGAAGATTCATCGGTGTGGAACTGACGGGGCCTATCGACGTGAGCGTTCGCCCGAACTACCAGCAGCTTTTTGCCCAGGCACTTTCTGCCTTGAACAATGGCGAAAAGAGTTATTTTGATGCGCAGCAGGTGAAGCTGATTATGAAGAGCAACAGCCAGTTTGAAATAATCCAACCGATAGACCAGTATTTCCTGCTCTATTTTGAATTGGTTGAGGATGAGAAAGAGGGTGAGTATCTTACTGCCGCCGAGATTTTCGACTATCTGAAGAAGCAGATTGGTTCATCGCTCAAGGTGAACAGTTTGATGGGATTCGGCAGAAAACTGGCGAATATGAGTGAGTTGAAACACAAGAGATTTGCAGATGGAATGAAATATCTCGTAAAGAAAAAGTGAAATAATGAGACTTCTATGATACATTAATGAGACTTCCCGGCATCAGAACCGAGAAGTCTCATTCTTTTTATCTTATTATCTATCAAGTCTTTAAGTCGATATTTTCAACAGAGAATGAGACTATGAGACTTTTTCTTCAAAAAAAACTTTTTCACGTAAGCGAAAACTATGAACCTTTTAAGCAGAAATGCTTATCCTTTAATATCAATAACTTGGATTCTGTTTTAATTTCTTGTTTAAATCCAGACATCTTTGTGGTATTGGGAAAACCGTTGTAAAACCGGTAGACTCCTTTTCTAATGGAGTTCTTTGATCATATGCCTTGGTATATTTGCCAAAACGGATGAGATCTTGACGTCTCCAACCTTCCCAAACCAATTCCAGCAGACGCTCCTTTAGAATGTTGTCCAAATTGGCTTCCACATGAGGCATTCCTACTCGGTCTCTTATAGCGTTCAGCTCTATAGAACCATCCTCGCCATTGCGAACTTTCGCCTCGGCTTCCATCAACAGCGCGTCACCATATCTAAAAAGGACGATATCGTTGTCAACCTGCCGTCCGTCCGAATAGGCGGTTCGGTCAACCTCGTATTTGCCTACACGGGCGCCTGCCGTCTGTTTATATGGGCTGTCGCTGAGGTTCAGTTTCAGTTCAAGCGGCATATACACCAACGGCTTCCCGTTGTCCAAATATATCTTCTTTCCGTCAACAAGCACGGTATCTGCATAGAAGTTTATCTTGAATCTATTGTCAACATTGTCCGTTCCGTAACCGAAAGCCTTGACGGTTGAAACAGTTGCACAGGTTCCGTTTTCGGAAGAACCACCATAAGCCCCGCCATGTTTGTAGTGGCGTGAGCGGAAAAGATAGTGGTATTCGTTCAAATATAAGTTCTTGTCCAATGGGATTGTGAAGATGTTCTCCTTGGAATTTTCATTATGAACCGCAAAGTTCGATGCGTAGTCGCTCTCCAACTCATAGCCTTCTTGCCGCAGTTGCTCGCAATACCAGATGCAGGTTTCCCAAGCGTTCTTTTTCTCGCCATTCACATTGAAGTAAATGCTTTTCCCGTCCTGACGCTTGCCGTCGGTCCAGTTATCATCCGTATATATTTCCGCATTCAAGGCAAGCTTTGCAAGCAGAAAGTTTGCAACCGGGCGTGTCACACGTCCGTAATAGTCACCTTCTTTGTTGGAATGCTCATCGGCGAGCTGTGGGGCAACATCCTGCAACTCGTCAACAATAAACTTGAATACCTCACTTCTTTCGCTTTGCGTTACCTGCTCCAATTTCACGTCGTATGATGTCACGACAGGAACACGCCCGAACATATCCATCGCATAATAGTAGAACAAGGCCCGTACAGCTCTTACCTCTGCCGTGAAATCTCTTGTCTGTTCTGCTGAAAGCAGACTCTTATGGCTGTCAATGATAGAAAGCGACTGGTTAGATAAAACAATTACCTTGAAGAGGTATTTCCATACATTATATAAATTAATATCATTGGCATTCCACTTGTGCTGATACATGTTCTCCCACAAACCGCCATCATACCAGTCTCCACCACGGATTGGATTCATTGCCTCGTCAGTGGTCAAGGTATTGTAGTCGTAAATACCCCGGCAAGTTCCTTGAAGCCCTTCCGACTCCTGATTGCTCCCTATGTAGTTGTACAGGGAAGCTACTGCGTTTTTGTATATATTATCAGCATTGTTGTAGATTGCCTCCTGGTCCAGCTGGTCTTTGGGATGCTCATCCAGACAGCTGCTGAAACAAAGCATTAACGGTGCTGCCAATATGTATTTAATAATAGTCTTCATACTCTTTTCGTTTTAAAATTGTACACTCAGTCCCAATGAGTAAGTACGGTATAATGGATAGTTGCGCTTGTCGTCAATACCCATCGTACTATTGACAACATAGCTATTTATCATTGGTGTCAAACCTTTATATCCGGTGATTGTTCCAAGGTTGCTAATGTTGCATGATACACGCAAGGAACGAATAAGCTTGCTCCTCAAAGGCACATTGTAGCCTATTGTCAGATGCTCGAAGTTCAGATAGTCACCTTTTTCAAGCCAGTAGTCAGAGACTCTCTGGTCCATGATGTTCTTCTTTGGAGCATCCTTCAAGACATTGTAGTCTGGGAAGCAAGCCATGCTTGTGTAAGCCAGTCCTGTTCCGTTGAAAATCTTGTGCCCGAATGCTCCATTCATCTGTATGGAGATATAGTAATTCTTGTATCTGAAACTGATGTTTGAGCCAAGGATCACCTTTGGTGTGGCTTGTCCTGCAATGTATCGGTCGCCTCCGTCGCTTAAGTCCACATTGCCATTATGATCAAGGTCCTCTATGTCATAAAAATAGCTGCCGTTCTCGTTCTTGACAAGGCCCTTACAATGTGGCAAGTAGAAAACGCCAAGCGGCTGTCCAACTATCTGATAGGCCACGTTGTTGTCGCCGCCGTTTTGACCAGCACCATCCAATGATCCAATAGCAGTGATGTTCGCTGCCGACATGCTCATTCCATTGTAATCTCCACTTAGCGAGATGAGTTTGTTGCTTTGAAACGACAGATTCATATTGATGTTAAGATCCATGTCCTTCTTGCTTATTGGCTGCACGGACAAGCCCAGCTCAAATCCGCGGTTTGACATTGAACCGATGTTTGCCAGCAATGTATTGTATGCGAATGGTGGAACCGGAACCTCATAGGCGTAGAGCATGTCGGTGGTCTTGGAATAGTAATACTCCGCTGTAAGCATCAGCCTGTTGGCAAAGAGACCAATGTCCGCACCGAGGTTAAACGTTGTCTTCGTTTCCCACTTCAAATCAGGATTGTTGTTTCTTACCATACCAAGGGTTACTGTTGGAGAACTCTTGACCGGAACAATGCCTGTCTGCCTTACAGTGTTCATGGTTGTGTAGGCTGTGATACCGCCAAGATTGCCGGCCTGTCCCAGACCCGTGCGGAGTTTGAGCATCGACAGCGGTTTAATGTTGGCAAGGAAGCTTTCCTTCTTCATGTCCCAAGTGAATGATACAGATGGGAAGAATCCCCATGTGTTGTTGTCACCAACCATTGACGATCCGTCACCGCGTGCATTTACTGCTAAGGTATATCTGTCAAGCAGATTATAAGTGATGCTTCCCATTACAGAAGCCAGAGACTGGTCTTCGTATGTGCTTTCTGTTCCACCGTATGGACGGGCTGCCGTCGCACCGAGATTGTCGTAATGAAAATCGTTTGTAGGTATTCCCTTGGCATACACCCAGAAAGCAGTTTTTCTCAGTTTTCTGTATTCACTGCTTACTCCAGCAGAGACCTTATGTATGCCGAACTCTTTGTTGAAATCAAGAGATACATTGCCAAGCCATTCCTCTTTCTTGAACTCTCCACGGTACACGTTGCCTTGTGCCCATACCCATGTCGGACAGAATTGTCCGTTCTCGGTAGAGCCATACAGGTAAGAGCCGAAGGTGGATACACGCCAGTTCTTATTGAAATCGTAACTCAGCTTTATGTGTGCGTCAAAGTTCAAATCCTTGGAGTCGTTTTTCTCTTCAAGCAATATCCCGGGTGGGTTGACATGCGTTGCCGATTCGTTTTTCAGCCAGTTTCCATGCTCGTCAGTACCAGCAGGGAAAGTTGGGTTCTGGCATGCTGCGGAATAGAACAGCATCTGCGTATCAAAGATATCATGGTTCTTGAATGAAGAGCCGAAAACTCCGAATTCTCCGGTTAGTCTGTCATTGAAGGCTTTCTGGGTTACATCAACTTTGGCAACAAAAACGTTATAGTCCATCTTCTTGATGATGGTGTTGTGGTCCATTACTCCGAAAGATGCACGATAGTTTGACTGTGGCGTACCTCCGCTGAATGCAAGGTAATGATTGTTCACCATACCCGTGCGTGTTATCACCTTGTAGTTATCGGTATTGAAACCTCCGTTGTTGCAATAGATACCCAATGCCTTTGCCGTTGCAACATATTCAGCAGCATTGAGCATCTCCAGGTGTTTGTACATCTGCTCGAACCCCACATTACCCTCATACGAGATTTGGAATCCTCTTCCTGTGCCTTTCTTGGTTTTCACCTCTATAACACCAGACGCTCCACGTGAACCATACATGGCGGTCTCCGCAGCATTCTTTAATATACGAAAACTCTCGATGTCTGCAGGATAGATGGTTGATAGGGTAAGTACGTCAGAAGTAACCCCATCAATCAACACTAAAGGGTCATTGCCACCGATGATGGAGGTTGTACCACGTACTCGCACACTATTGAGCATAGCCATGCGATCCAGACCGTTGGATGTCACATTGACACCAGCAGCCTGACCACTCAACACGTCAAGGGCGTTATTTGCCGCACCCTTGTTGGAATGATTTCCAACTATCTTTATAATATTACTTCCATTGTCAATGGAATCTTTCCGTTCTGCAGGAACTTGCTTTTGTGCATGAGCCAAAGAACTGCAAAAGAGCGCAATGAGAAGTAATGTAAAGTCTTTTTTGCTCTTTGCCATTTCCTATTTCTATTACTTTGGTTATGGATTATTTCCGATAAGCAAAGATAAGGTGCAATACATTAAAAAACGTATACAAACCCCAATATTTATGCATTATTAACGATAAAGAAGTAAGTGAGTAGAGTATTACTCCATAACAGTTGCACCTGCCAATGAATGTAACGGTTTACGGAGTTTTTGAGGATGTAAAATATTTGTTGTTATCAAATAAATACCATACCTTTGGAACCGAAAGAGTTCTTTGGATGGTTATATAAATTACAGCAGGATGCTACATTCTGTTTATTTCTAATTCGTAACCTCTTCTTTTTATGAGATAAAAACTTATCTCATTCTCAATCACTTATAAAAAATACGTACTTTCTTTGAATAGAATCAAACGTATTATTAGAAACCTTATCGAAAGAAACAGGCTATGACACAGATACCGTAAGCTCTTATCTCCATAAAGCCAAAGACAAAGGCTTTGTTGACATTGCAAGGATGTGGGTTAATGCAGGAAATGTAGCAAAACCTAAGACTAAGAATTTCTACAAGATACAGATACCTACATACAACTTCGTAATGGTAAGTCGTAGTTTTCTTAATTGGCACATTGATGGTATGTCACTAAAGGAAGAAACAGACATAAAAGGGTTCATTCTCCTTATAAAGTCTATCTGCTTGAATAATTGCAATGTCACTTTTTACAGTTTACGAGAAATGGCTGAAATTCTGAACCTTTGTTACTCCACCCTACAGAAACTTATGACAAGATGCAGAGAATTAGGCATAATAGAATCTATAAAGGGTGGTGGTTACAAAATTATGCTTGAACATTTCGATATAGGCAATACAGGCTATTTTCCAAAAGGTACGCAATCCCTTTATAAGGAGATATACAACACCATTTCTGCCTATTGCAAATCTAAGGGTTTTGCCCCACCTCCTTATAAAGGGGAATACATTAGCCAAATAGCAGCAAAATATCCATACACGCAAAATGATTTAGAGCAGACGAAAGACAAAGCCTTTATCATGCAACATTCCGTCAGCTATCAATTAGAAGAACGATTGCCCCCAATAGTTAAGCCTATTAAAAGCCTCAACTATTTTGTCAAGGTACTAACCAATAAAGATTACCACCCTCCTGTTAAAGGGCAACACAAATTTATTATGTAGTAAGAAGAAAGGTAGCCGCAAACTATCTTTCTTCTTTTGTTTAAAGTCCACATGAAAAACACTTCAAATTCCATTTTATTTGAAATTCACATATTTAACCTGCTATATAAGATAAAATAGCACTACACAAAAACATAGCCGTAATATAGAAATCGAAACTAAACAAAGGCGAAATATTAAAATTCCCTCTCCACTCCATCTAAAAATCACATAACAGCTATGCAAGCACAAGCCTACAACCTTTTCAGTTCCCCCTACAAGACTTGAAGAAAAACAAAAAACGATAACAATATTATTCACCGTTTAAATTTTACAGTAATGGAGAATTTAATTTTATTGCCATCATTGGCACAACGAAAAGCCAACGGATTCCACCGTTTTGTGGAAGACGCTACGGTAATTTCAGAAGAAACTACCAAGGCTAAGAAAGTAAACCATTTCATTGAGGCTAACACAATGGAGATTGATTTACAGAGCCTAAAGAACGATTGTGTTGTTCCTGTCTTTAGCAAAGACAACGAACTAACCATTTCTCATAATGCTTTCATCGAAAGCGTATGGGATGCAGCACAAAATTTCTTTAGTGGTGAACAAATTGATAAACCCGAAATTCGTGTTTCTCACATCATTAAGGGACGTATTCCAGAGGCTATACACAAACCTGCAAACCAACTCTTAGAGAGCGACAAAACACAATACTTTGAGCGTATGATGTTTTGTTTTGAGATTCCAACCATCTATGAAAATGTAGAGGGAAACAAACTCACTCTTTCCGTTGGTGGTGTGCGTGCATACAACCACATGAATTTGTATTCAAGAAAAACCGTAGAGAAATTCAAGGTCTTCATTGGATTCAAGAACTTGGTTTGTTGCAATCTTTGTGTTTCTACAGATGGGTATCTTAGCAACTTAGAGGTTTCCAACACAAGCGACTTGTTTTGCTCTGTTTTGGAAAGGCCCGATGGCGCCTCTCTGTGGCTGGGGGCGTTTAGTATTACTAAATTTCTTCGTCTTCCTCGGCTGGGTCTTCTTCCACCACGAGGTTGTTGATGATGAAGTTTTGGCGCTC
>ERZ506918.1067-NODE-1067-length-11067-cov-6.285870_pt1 | contig 11067 bp, 6 predicted proteins | sample MGYA00513975_ERZ506918 | MGnify/ENA metagenome assembly ERZ506918 | reverse complement strand
CGATCTTGCCGTCGCCGATGTAGGCGTGCTCGCCCTTCCAGACCAGCTCCTTGACAGGGGAGACGACAGCGGCAGTACCGGTGCCGAACACCTCTTCCAGCTTGCCTTCGCGGGCAGCAGCCATGATGTCGGCAATGGCGATCTTGCCCTCAACGACCTCGTAGCCCCAGTCCTTCAGCAGCTCGATGCAGCTGCGGCGGGTGACGCCGGGCAGCACGGTGCCCACGGTAGCGGCGGTGTAAACCTTGCCGTCGATCTTGAACATGATGTTCATGCTGCCAACTTCTTCAACGTACTTCTTCTCCACGCCGTCCAGCCACAGCACCTGTGCGTAGCCCTGCTCCTCGGCCAGCTCACCGGCCTTGATGGAAGCAGCGTAGTTGCCGCCGCACTTGGTAAAGCCGGTCAGACCCGGAGCGGCGCGGATATACTCATCTTCCACATAGATGCGCACCGGGTTGATGCCCTCGGCGTAGTAAGCGCCGGAGGGAGCGCAGATGATGCAGAAGATATAGTGCTTGGAAGCGTGCACGCCCAGACCCACATCATTGGCAAAGATGAAGGGACGGATGTACAGGGAAGCGCCGTCGGTATGGGGCACCCAGTCGCGGTCCACGTCCACCAGAGCCTCGACAGCCTGAATGTAGTCCTCTACCGGGATCTTGGGGATGCACAGACGGTCGGCAGAATCCTGAAAACGCTTAGCGTTGCAGTCCGGGCGGAACAGCTGCACGGTGTCGTCGGCGGTGCGGTAGGCCTTCATGCCCTCAAAGATCTCCTGTGCGTAGTGGAACACCACGGTGGCGGGGTCCAGCTCAAAGGGGCCGTAGGGGACGATGCGGGCATCGTGCCAGCCCTCGCCCTCGGTGTAATCCATGACGAACATATGGTCGGAGAACTTTTTGCCGAAGCCGAGCTTCGTCTCATCGGTGGGCTTTGCCTTGGGCGTAGCCGTGCGGGTGATCTTGATATCCAACATAGTGAGTTTCCCTCTTTCCTTTTATGCGCGTGCGCACGATTTCCGGCGCTTTATGACACAAATGTTGGTTTCTATTATAATATTCCCAGCCGGTTTTGCAAGGAATCGCAAAATGTTTCATCTTTCCACCGGTAAAGTTGCACCAGATTGTGAGCACAATGGTGTGCAAACTGCCAAATCTATGGTACAATAGGGGCACAGAGCACTTTTGCGGGGCACAGCCCCGCTTTTCTATGGAAGGAGCATACTGCCATGATCGACAGCGTTATTTTTGATATGGACGGCCTGATGTTTGACACCGAGCGGGTGTGGGCTACCCTGTGGGAGCCTGCGCTGGCCACTCTTGGGCTTTCTTATAAGGAAGGGCTGGACGTTGCCGCCCGCGGCACGGCAGGGGACACCATGCGGGCGGTGCTGCGCCGCTTCTACGGGGAAAACTGCGACACGGACGCCATCATTGAGGCGCTGCACGCACAGGCGGAAAAGGCGTTTCAGGCACCGCCGCCCAAAAAGCCCGGACTGGACGAAATTCTGGCATGGCTGGACGCGCAGCACATCCCCATGGCGGTGGCTTCCTCCAGCCGGATGGCGTCGATCCGGCATCATTTGGACGGCTGGGGCTTGACCCACTATTTTAAGGTGATCATCTCCGGCGAGCAGTTCTCGGCCTCCAAACCCAACCCGGAAATTTTTCTGCGCGCTGCGGAAGCACTGGGCACTGCGCCCGGCCGCACCCTTGTGCTGGAGGACAGTTACAACGGTGTGCGCGCCGGTGCCAACGGGCGTTTTATTACCGTGATGGTGCCGGACATGGCCCCCGCCAATGACGAGATGCGCCGCCTGTACACCGCCGAGTGCCGCGATCTGTACGAGGTGCTGGACGGGTTGCAGAAGGGGAGATTCTGAGTGAGGGATGTTCTCTTTTGACACCAAAAGAGAACCAGAAAAGTGCCAGCGATTTCGACGCGCTGGAGCCACGAAAAAGGGGCTGCTCGCCCCTTTTAACCCCAAAGAGGAGGGCTACACCGGAAAAAACTGAAGATTCACGCCTGTTCGGCGTGAAGATCTTTTAACCGTTTTTTCCGGCTCCGCCGATTCAAAGCCCCTCAGTCGCTGCGCGACAGCTCCCCCGAGGGGGAGCGGGCACGCCCGCAAGCTTTGCACTTTAGATGGAAACTGTGCCGCCATGCCAAAGGCTCCCTCCCAGAGGGAGCTGGCAAAACCGTCAGGTTTTGACTGAGGGAGTTCAGCCGCCCCCCAAACCAAAAAGGCTGCCCCGGAGAACGGAGCAGCCCTTTCGGCTTATGATGAGAAGAAGAAAATGAAGGAGAATAGCTTATTATTTGGCGGCTTTTTCGCCCTCCGGGAAGATGATCTTATTCACAAAGAAGAAGATGACCATGGAGATGCCGCCGTTGAGCACGGTGGTGCCGATGTTGTAGATGAAGTCCGGTACCAGCAGCCCTGCCACTGCTACCCAGATGCAGTTGATGGAGTTGACGATGCAGGTGATGATGCAGAAGGCCAGCACATACCAGCCGATCTGTTTTGCCAGATTGCCCTTGCTGCGGAACACAAAATTGCGCTGGATGGGGAAGTTGATGCACTCGCCGATGACCATGGCGATCATGTAGGCGCAGAAGTAGGGCAGACCGCCGTGGGCGGCGTCGTAGCCGAGGATATTCCACTTGAAGGTCTCGCCGAACAGGGTGATATCAATGCCCGGCCAGCCGAAATCCACCACCGGCAGGCTTGCAAAGGCCTTGGGCAGAAATTGCAGCAGCAGGTACTTGAACACGGTGATGAGGTTGGACACGATGACGAACAGGCCGCCCTCGCGCACCCACTTGGCAGCGGCGGGGTGTTTTGCCGCGAAGTTATTCCAGAAATTCATAGCCTGCTTCCTTTCAGCTGTTTTTCAGACGCTCTTCCATGCGGCTGTTCAGCACGAGGTTCTTCACGGCCTCCACGATCACCCGCACAAGACCGATGATCCAGAAGCCCTGCAGCTCCATCACGATGCCGTCCACCATGCCCATGCTGATAGCGCCGTTGGTCATTTTGGCCAGCGCCCGCAGGGGCATATTGTACTGGAACAGGATGTTCAGGTCGGGCTTGCCCTTTTTGATGCTGCGGCGCAGCAGGGCGCCCAGTACCGCTGCTGCCAGCCAGCCGATGGGGCTGCGTCCGTGTCCCATCTCGCCCAGCGTCATGTTGCGGTTGATGCGCACCTTGTTCTCCGGGATGGGACGGCCCAGCAGTGCTTCAAACTCCGCGTCCGGCACCTTCTGCACCTGCGCGGTGCGGTAATGCTCCAGATTTTTGCCCGCATAGGGGTCGGGTGCGCCGGTGCCCGCCACCGTGACAGCGGCAGTCAAGCGGATATCGGCGCTGGAAGCGCCCACCAGCAGCTGATAACTGCCGCCCTCCACCTCCCAGCGGTCGGTCTTGACGTTCCAGTAGCGGAACGCCTTGTCGTCCAGCGGGATGGTGACGGTCTTGCTCTCTCCGGCTTCCAGCTGCACCTTGGTAAAGCCCTTCAGCTCCTTGACGGGGCGGAAAACTTTTGCATCCGGCTTTGCCACATACAGCTGCACCACCTCGGCACCTGCACAGCTGCCGGTGTTGGTGACAGTCAGGGTCACGCCGGTTTCGTCTGCTTTCAGGTCACTGTACGCAAAGCTGGTGTAGCTCAGGCCGTAGCCGAAGGGGAAGGCGGTGGGCACACCGGCGGTGTCGTAGTAGCGGTAGCCCACATACAGACCCTCGCGGTACTCCACAGTGGGGCCGTCGCCGCCGAAATGCGCTTTTGCGGGGGTGTCGGCGTAGCTGCGCGCCCAAGTCTCGGCCAGTTTACCGCAGGGGTTCTGCGCGCCGGTGAGCACCTCGACCAGTGCGCCCGCACCGGCCTGACCGCCCAAACAGCCGTAGACCAGCGCCTTGCAGTCCTTGACCCAATCGCTTTCCAGCGAGGAGCCTGCACTCAGCAGCACCACCACGTTGGGGTTTGCCGCCGCCACAGCCGTCAGCAGCTCCAGCTGGTTCTCTGCCAGCTTCATGTCGGCGCGGTCGATGCCCTCGCTCTCCTTGATCTCGTCCAGACCCATGCACAGCAGCACCACATTGGCGTTCTTTGCCAGCAGCACCGCCTCGGCCTGCAGCGCCTCGTCGGGCTTGCCCTGCCGGTCAAAGCCCTTGGCGTAGCCGATGCTGTTCAGGCCGCTTTCGGCAAGGCAGTCCAGAAAGGAATCCACCTTGATGGAGTTGACGGCGCTGGAGCCTGCACCCTGATAGCGGGGCGTCTGGGCAAAGTCGCCGATGACCGCCACCTTTTCCCCCTTTGCAAGGGGCAGCAGACTGTTTTCGTTCTTCAGCAGCACGATGCTCTGGGCAGCAGCCCGGCGTGCCAGTGCGTGGTGAGCGTCGGCATCGAACTTGCCGGGTGCGGCGTCCACCGCCGCCTTGGTGGTGAACACCAGTTCCAGCAGTTCCTCCAGCCGGGCGTCCACGTCTGCCTCGGTGATCTTGCCGGTCTGCACCGCTTTCATCAGCTCCCGGATGGCGTCCCCGCCGGGGGCGGGCATTTCCAGCGTAGATCCGTTCTTTACGCCAAGGGCGTGGTCGTTGCTGCCGCCCCAGTCGGTGACCACTGCGCCGTCAAAGCCCCAGTCCCTGCGCAGGATCTCCATGAGCAGGTGGGCGTTCTCGTTGGCGTAGGTGCCGTTGACAAGGTTATAGGCGGACATGATGGTCTTGGGCTGCGCCTCCTTGACCACCATCTCGAAGCCGGTCAGGTAGATCTCCCGCAGGGTGCGCTCGTCCACGATGGAATCCGAGGCCATGCGGCGCAGCTCCTGACTGTTCACGGCAAAGTGCTTGGGGCAGGCGGCAATGCCGTTTTTCTGGATGCCGCGGACGTAGGCCGCCGCCATCTTACCGGCAAGGTAGGGGTCCTCCGAGAAATACTCGAAGTTGCGGCCGCACAGCGGGCTGCGCTTGATGTTCAGGCCGGGGCCCAGCAGCACCGACACGCCCTGTACCGCTGCTTCTTCGCCCATGGCTGCGCCCACAGCCTCGCCAAGCTCCGGGTCCCAGCTGTTGGCAACGGTGGCCGAGGTGGGGAAGCAGGTGGCGGGCACACTGGGGTTCAGCCCAAGATGGTCGGCAGCGCCCGCCTGCTTGCGCACGCCGTTGGGGCCGTCCGACAGGGTAATGGCCGGGATGCCCTTGCCCGGCAGCGCCCGGGTGGTGAACACCGTGCCGCCGCTCAGCAGGGCGCATTTCTGTTCCAGATCCAGTGTTTGAATGATGTCTGCGTGTTTCATAGCTTGGCTCCTGACGATGAACAAAGAAAAGAGGCGGGCGGATACCCGCCGCCCCTTCTGTTCCTATGTGTTGATCAGACGGTTTTTACGTCCTCTTTCTTTTTGCGGAAGCGGAGGATCGTCAGAACGGCCAGAACCGCGATCAGACCGCCGCAGACGCCATCCACAGCGTAGATGACCTTCTGGTAAGGCTCGACCTTTGCCAGATAACGGCTGCCCGGCATACCGCCGTTCATTGCCTTGGAGTTTGCAATGGTGTACAGGATGTTATGGATCGCTTCACGACCGTAATGGTAGTCTGCAACGTCATCCTTGTTAAAGGTGTACCGTGCGCCGGTGGGCAGGTTCGTCAGCTTGCCGTCTGCACCGGCCTGGATCATCTGGCCAGCGTCCATAAAGACACCGGTGTTTGCGTTGTCGGTGATGATAAAGCCGTGGAAGCCCCACTCGTTGCGCAGCAGGCCGGTGATCATGTTGTAGTTGCCGCCGGCCCAGGTATAGCCAACGCGGTTGAAGGAGGTCATGATGCCGGTGACGGACGGGATCTCGGTGGTGGCATTGCTGTAAGTGCCGTCGCCGTTGTCCTTTGCATAGTTCATCTCGACCTTATCAGACTTGACGCACATCTCAAAGGGCTTGAGGTAGATCTCGCGGGCCGCCTGCTCGTTCAGGAAGGTCGCAATGCTGTACTGGCCTTCACGGTCGCCGCGGTGGTCCTCCTGATCGTTGATGGCGTAATGCTTGACAAAGACATACATACCGCGGGAGGCGACACCCTCACACTCGAGGGAAGCAATGTGACCGCCGATGAACGGATCCTCGGAGTAATACTCGCTGTTGCGGCCGGAGAATGCAGTGCGGTGCATGTTGACTGCCGGTGCATACCAGCCATCGACATCCAGATAGTAGGACTCGTCGCCAATGTTCTCGCCGTAGTGAGTGGCCAGATCATCGTTGTAGGTCTGTGCCAGAACGATCACGCCGCAGTGCGTGATGTTGCCCTTGAAGTAGAGGTTGCCGCTTGCATCAAAGCCGTAGTTGATCAGGCCGGTGGCAGTGTCGCGGTCGGTCGTGGAGGGCTTATCCACCGACTTGATGGCAGCCGTGCCATAGCCGGACTGCGTGATCAGGGTCTGATAATCGCTGGGGGTCAGCTGGTCGAGCAGTGCGTCCCACTTTTCATCATCGTAATCCAGACCGCGCATATCGATCAGACCCAGACCGTTGTCCTTGCCGTAAACGATCTCATCGGTCAGGGTGGAGAAGTCGGTGGGGTTCAGGGAATCAAAAGAATCCAGCTTTGCAAGGTCCTCCTTGCTGATCGTCTTGCGGTAGGTATAGGATGCAGCCTTGCCGCTGGCATCGGTACCATTGATGGGGTTGCCCCAGGTGCTGATCTGGTCGCTGACCTCGCCGTCAACGGTCGGCCAGGTGCCAGTCCAGTCACTGCGGGAGAGATACTGCAGCCCGCCGTTTGCATGGTCGAGCTGATTGGTGATCTCCACACCGGTCGTGGTGTCAAGCTTGTAGGTCGTGGTATCCACGGTGCCGTTTGCCGGGGTGTAGATTTCAACAAAAGCAGTGTCGCCATCCGCGGTCATACCGTCTGCCACGCTCTTTCCCTTGGCAGAGAGGATGTTGTTGACCGCTTCGTGTGCGTTTTTAGCCGCAGTGATATAGTAATCACCTGCGTCCAGAATGTAGGTCTTGGCATTGACGTAGTCGTAGGACTTCAGCTGTTCCTGGTCGAAGGTGACCGTCACGGTCTCGCTTGCACCGGGAGCCAGCTCCGAGGTCTTGGCGTAACCGACCAGTTCAACGGCAGCCTTTTCCACCTTGTTGGCCTTGTCATAATCGGTGTAAGGGCTCTGTGCGTAGACTTCCACAACGTCCTTGCCTGCAACAGAACCGGTGTTGGTGACCTTGACCGTCACGGTGCAGGTATCGCCATCCCAGCTGGTGTTGTAATCCGACCAGTCAAAGGTGGTGTAGGACAGGCCGTAGCCGAAGGGGTACATCACAGCATCGTCGTAGTTGTAATCGCCCGCATTGCCCTGACCGAGGACTTTATCCTCGTAACGGGTCTCGTAGTAGCGGTAGCCAACATAGATGCCCTCTTTGTAGCTGACGTAGTTGTACTTGGTGAGGTTGCCATTCTCATCGTAGTAGGCAAAGTCGCCGAAGTTCTGCGCCGCCGGGCTGTTCATGGCATCCACTTCATAGGTATCCACGGTGCGGCCGGAAGGATTGACCTTGCCGGAGAAGATCTCAGCCAGAGAGCACAGGCCGTAGTCGCCCATGGCAGGAGCCGAGATGACCGTGTGGATGCTGGGATAATCCTCCACCCAGCTCAGATCGACCGCTGCACTGGAGTTGAGCAGCAGCACGACATCGTCAAAGTTGTCGTTCAGATACTGCAGGATCTCCAGTTCCGTAGAATCCGGCTCCAGATAAGTCTTGGTCTTGTCCTCTTCCACATCGGTGTGGTTGTACATGGAGCGGGGCATATCACGGCCTTCGCCCGCCACACGGCTGAACACAAAAACAGGAACCGTATTCTTCATGGAATCGGTCAGACCCGGCTCTGCTTTCATAACAGACAAGGGGCATTCGTTGATGGAAAAGTCCTCGTCATCACCGTAGGAAACGGAACCAACGCCCAGACCGTAATCCTTGCCGTTGCCTTCGGAATAGAATTTCCAGAGGTCCTCGTTGACACCGAACCCGGCATCTTCAAAGGCCGTTTTCATATCGACTTTGTTGCCGCCGATGTAGCTGACTGCCGAATGGCTGACAAAACTGAAGGTGGTATCCGTGCTGTACGGCATTCTGCCTTCATCGTTCTTCAGCAGGACGATGCCCTCTGCTGCAATCTGCTTGTTCAGGGCGATCTCATCCTCAACCAGCGCATCCTCTGTGTCAAAGCCGGGCTTGCCGTATTCCATATTAATGCCTTCGGTCTTTGCCTTGCTGTTGTCGATGCCTCCGCTCTTCAGGCCCAAAATGCTCTGCACGCTGCTGGCGTTGGGCGGGATCAGCACATTGGCCGCAACTATACCGCCCGCCAATGCGACACACAACACACCCGAAACGGCAGTTTTGATGATCTTGCCCATCATCCTACTGTCCTTCTTTTTCTGTGCCATAACTGTTAACTCCTTCTCTTTTGGGTACACGACCCGGTTCATAGCTGTTCTCTGGAGCGCGTCCGCTCCTTTGCTTGATGTCATTTTATCATATATACTGCAGAACGAACCGTTCTCCGCACAATCTGTCGTTTTGGATACACAGTTTGCAAAAGTTACAATAATGTTTCAAATTTTATTGTGCTAATATACAAATATCGCCGCATTATATTTGTGCACCCTGCCAGACAACAAAAAACGGCAGGGGATACCTGCCGTAAAAATTCATTTGTTTTGGGGCAGCGGAAATAAGATCCGCAGGGTGCACCAGTTGTTTTCCCAGTGCAGCGTCATGCTGCCGCCGTGCTGCCCGACGGTGGTGCGGACGCTTTTCAGGTCCGACCCCTGCTGCGGCAGGCCGTCCGCATCCAGTGCCGGGGCAGTCTCTGTATAGTGCTCGAACCGCAGCATGGCAAAGCCACCCTGACTGTACACTGCCACCTTGATGAGCCGCTTTTCGGGGTCCGGCTCGGCGCGCACGGCGGCAATGGCGTTGTCCAGCGCCACGCCCACGATGGTGCACAGCTCCCGGATGGTGAGAAATCCCAGCATCCTGCCGTCCGCTACGCTGGTGATGGTAATGTTCTCCTGCTGGCACTCCATGGTCTTGGCGGTGAGCAGGGTATCCAGCACCGGGTTGCCGGTCTTGTTCTCGGCCTCGTACTGGCGGATGTTCTGCTCCATGGCGGCAATGGCGGCGTTCTGCTTGGTCTGGTCCTGCTCCTCCCGGATGCGGGCAAGCTGGACTTTCAGCTCATGGTACCGCCGGTTGATGAGGTTGATGCCCTCCTTGCTGCGCTTGTACTGCTCGTACTGGCGGTGCAGCACCTCATCCATGGCGGCAAGCTCGCCGTGCAAAGCGTTCTCCCGCAGCTGCTCGTGCTGCACGGTCAGGATCAACACGCCGGAAAAATCCACCAGTGTGCGGATGGAAAAGATGCTCATATTGATCTCGCTGCCCGGCAAAAAACCCAGATTGCTCACCGCAAAGGCGGTCAGCGCCAGCATGACCGCCGTCAGGGCGGCGCTGCCGCCGATCTGTAAGTGCCCGGCGGGCTGGGGACGGCGGTGCTGCAAATAGCACATAATGCCGAACAGCGCCCCGTACACCAGCGCCAGCAGCAGCAAAGACAGCGGCTCCCACGGGCTGCGGGCGGGCCAGAGGGCGCAGTGCAGCTGCCACTCCACGCTGGCGGCAAGCTCTGCCAGAATAAACGCCCGGGCGCAGTGATACCCGGCCTCCAGCAGGGTGATGTTCCACACACCCCATAAATATAAGTAGGAAAGCCCGATGGCCGTTACCATGCAGGGGATCCAGAACCCGCCGGGCACGTTGCCGGTCAGCCCCAGAAAGGCCGACAGCACCACCGCCCACAGCAGGGTGACACCCACGGTAACCGCCTTGGAAAAGCGGGGCATCAGTGCCGGTGTGACCAGCAGTACCGACAGACACTCGGCAAGGGCGGTGTACAGCCGGGGGATATCCGGCAGCGCGGTCATGAGCCCTCACCTCCGATGTAATCGGTCAGGGCGGCAAGAAAGGCCTTGCGCTTGGGACGGCTGACCTGCAGCTCGCAGGGGCCCACCTGTACGGTGCTCTGCCGCAGCTCCCGCACCTGTGCCAGATTGACAAGATAGCCGCTGTTGCACCGGGCAAAGGGGCAGTCTGCCAGCTTTTCCTCAAAGGTCTTGAGGGCGCCGGGGGCAGAAAAATCGCCCTCGTCGGTGTAAAAGTGCACCCGGTGCCCCTCGCTTTCCAAGTAATAGATGCTTGCGGTGTCCAGCCGGCGCAGCCCGCCCTCCACCGGCACAGTCAGGTAGTGCTTTGCCCGCTTTTCCAGCCGGGCAACAGCCTTGAGCAGCTGCTGCGAAAAGGCAAAGTAGGGCACCGGCTTCAGCACATAGTCCAGCGCTCCCACCGAGTAGCCCCGGATGGCATACTGCGCCATATTGGTGATGAAGATCAGGATGACATCTGCATCCCTCTGCCGGATGCGCTCTGCCGTGGTCATGCCGTCCAGATGCTTCATCTCCACATCCAGAAAAATAATGTCGTAGACCGCGCGGTAATCCTCCAGAATGTCCACCCCGTCCGCAAAGACCGACACTTCAAATTCTGTCCCGTACTGCCGGGTATACCGCCGGACATACTCCTGCAATACCCCCTGTACCTCCGCGTCATCCTCTACGATCGCCACCCGGATCATGACCGCACCTCCCTTACCATACCTTTGTGGAACTGTTACGGCTCCATTATAGCGCAATCACGGCAGGTTTGCCAAGGGGCACTCCGCAACCAAGATCATCGTGCCGCATAAGCTCATCCCCCGGGAGAGCTGCTGCCCGCCGGAGGAGCGGCACTAAGCAAGTGCTTTTTTCAGCAATACAGTGTCCACTTCCGGGAGCTGCCGCGCAGCGCTTGCTATACTGCCCTCAGAGTAGACAGCATAAAAAACGCTGCATTCTCCGGGGGTATTTTTATGCCAAAAAGGCACAAAAGAATGCCCGCCCAGCTGTGGAAAACCACGGTGGGCGGGCATTTTGCGTTTTATTGTTCGTGCCGCTGTAAAAGCATTCA
>ERZ506918.1047-NODE-1047-length-11189-cov-4.836627_pt1 | contig 11189 bp, 9 predicted proteins | sample MGYA00513975_ERZ506918 | MGnify/ENA metagenome assembly ERZ506918 | reverse complement strand
TTCCGATCTCATGCAGTGGAAATTCATTACCTGAATGCCACCTTTGGCCGGCTGGAACAGCAGGAACTGCACCTGCATCCCGGCTTGAATCTGATCTGCGCCCCCAACGAATCCGGCAAGTCCACATGGAGCGCCTTTATCCGTACCATGCTCTACGGTCTGTCCACCCGTGACCGCGGGCCGCTGGCCGACAAGAACCGCTATGCGCCTTGGAGCGGCGCCGCCATGCAGGGGCGGATGGATTTGCTGGCGGACGGCCGCGCCTGCACCCTGCTGCGAAACACGCGCCGTGCCAACGCACCTATGGGCGGATTCTCCTGCGCCTACACCGGCACCGCCACCCCCGTGGAGGGACTTACCGCGCTGAACGCGGGAGAGCAGCTGCTGGGTGTGCCTCGGGAGGTCTTCGAGCGCAGCGCCTTTATTGGCCAAAATGCGCTGGCAGTACAGCATGACACCGAGCTGGAGCGCCGCATCTCCGCTCTGATCACTACCGGCGAGGAGGACGCCTCCTATACCGAGTCCTACGAGCGATTGAAAAAGCAGCTGAACCGCCGCCGGAGCAACCGCACCAACGGCCAGATCCCTGTGCTGGAGCGGGAGATCGACCGTGTGCAGGAGACCTTGCGGGAGGTGGACGCCTTGCAGCAGCAGGCGCGGCAGGCGCAGGAGGAGTCAGACGCGCTGGAGCGCCGCGTCGCCGCACTCCAACGACAGGCCACGCAGCAGCAGGCGCAGCAGCGCCAGGAGCGGGTCAACGCCTACCGCGACGCGGTGCAGGCGGCGGAGAACGCCCAGCACCGCGCCGATGCTTTGACCCATGCGGCTGCCGCCCTGCCGGAGGATACCGCGCTGTCGCTGCTGGAGGGGCAGGCGGCAGCCCTGCCCCCGGAGCTGTCTGCGCTGGCGGAAAAACGCCGCGCCGCCGAGGATACCCGCCGCGCCGCCGAGGACGCCCGCGCCGCGTGGGAGGCACACCCCCTCTATCCCGACGACGCGGCGGCACTGGAGCGCCGCGCCGATGCCATCGTGCCGGAAAAAGCTCCCTCCCCGTTCCTACCGTTCTTCACCGGTTCGCTGGTGGTCGTCGCCACGGTGCTGGCGTTTCTCATCCGCAGCCGTGGGCTGCTCCCCTTCTGCCTGTTCCTCACCATGGCGGGTCTGGGCGTGATCTCCACGCTTCTCGCCGTGAAATTCCGCCGTCAGGCAATTGTTGAGCGGAAGAACTTTGCCGCTCAGCAGCGCGCCGCGCTGGAAGAGCAGATCGCAGAATACCTCCCCCTGCGCCAGCAGGCGGCAGACGACGCTGAGGCCGCTCGACGCGCCCAAGCCCTTGCCGACGACGCAGAGGAAAGCTGCCGCGCACGACTGACGGCCCTGCTGGTACAAGTACGCCGTTTCGCTCCGGAGGCCGCCGGTCTGTCCGACGCGCAGACCGCGCTGGCAGAGATGCGCCGCCGCAGGAGCGCGCTGACCGCCGCACAGCAGCAGGCGCGGGAGGCAGCCCTCTACCGGGACGCCCTGCGCGGGCAGCTGACGGAGGCGGAGCTGTCACAGCCCGCCGCGATCATCACCCCCGACACGGCAGAGGACGTCACAGAGGCGCTGGCACAGGCGCAGCAGGCACTGACGGGGGCGCGCCGCCGCTATGATACGTTGCTGGGCCGCATCCGGGCGCTGGACAGCAGCAGCGATCTGACTGCGCAGCTATCGCAGAAGCAGGAGGAGCTGGCTCGGCTCCAAGAGGAATACGATGCCATCGCGCTGGCTATGACGGCGCTGGAGCAGGCCAACACCACTCTGCAAAACCGCTTTTCCCCCGCACTGGGCGCACGGGCGGCGGAGATCTTCGCCGCACTCACCGCCGGGAAATACGACAAGGTACTGCTGAGCAGCGACCTGTCCCTCTCCGCGGAGGCCGCCGGCGACCCCATGAGCCGCAGCATCCAGCAGCTCAGTCAGGGCGCCGCCGACCAACTGTATCTGGCGGTGCGCCTCGCCATCTGCGACATGGTGCTGCCGGCGGAGAAGCACGTTCCCCTCATCCTGGACGACGCGCTGGTGACCTTCGATGACGACCGGCTCCGCGCCGCGTTGGACTACCTGCTCTCCGAAAGCAAAAACCGGCAAATTTTGCTGTTCACCTGCCACGATCGGGAGCGGGCGTATCTACAGGGGCGGGAAAACGTCAGCGTCATCCGCCTGTGACCTTGCAAAACGGTGCGGAACGTGGTATACCATATATAAAATGAACCTTCTGCGGCATAGGATGGCCGCAACAACCAACTGTAAGCATAAAAGGAGAAGCAACTATGAGCGAATGCACCCACGATTGCGGCAGCTGCACCGAAAACTGCGCAGACCGCAAGAACGAAAGTCCCTTCCAGATCAAGCCACTGCGCGACGGCTGCCGCGTCGGTAAGGTCTACGGCGTGGTGTCCGGCAAGGGCGGCGTCGGCAAATCCATGGTCACCAGCCAGCTGGCGGTAGCTGTCCGCCGGGAGGGCTACAATGTCGCCATTCTGGACGCTGATGTCACCGGCCCCTCCATCCCCAAGGCCTTCGGCATCCACGGCCGCGCCATGGCGCAGGGCGACGCCATCGTCCCCGTCACCACCGCCACCGGCATCCAGCTGATGTCCGTGAACCTGCTGCTGGAGCATGAGACGGACCCCGTCATCTGGCGCGGCCCCGTCATCGGCGGTGTGGTGCAGCAGTTCTGGGGCGATGTGCTGTGGAACGACGTGGACTATATGTTCGTGGATATGCCTCCCGGCACCGGCGATGTGGCCCTCAACGTGTTCCAGACCCTGCCGGTGGACGGCGTCATCATCGTGGCCTCTCCGCAGGAGCTGGTGTCCATGGTGGTGCAGAAGGCCGTGAAGATGGCGCAGATGATGAACATCCCCATCGTCGGTCTGGTGGAGAATATGAGCTATGTGGAGTGTCCCGACTGCGGTAAGAAGCTCTATATCTTCGGCGAGGGCAAGACCGAGGAGGCCGCCAAGGAGTATGGCCTGCCCCTGCTGGCTAAGATGCCCATCGACCCCCAGCTGGCCAAGCTGACGGACGACGGCGCCATCGAGCAGTTCCAGGGTCACTGGCTGGACGGCGTGGTGGACGCCATCCTCAAGAAGTAAATTCCCGCAAAACAAGAAAATCCTGCGGCGTGCGCCGCAGGATTTTTTTATCTTCTCTTGCCCAGATAGGCCTCTTTAATGGACTCATCGGCCAGCAGCGCCGCGCCGGTGCCGGACCTGGTGATGCAGCCCGTCTCCAGCACATAGGCGTAGTCCGCGATCTTCAGCGCCATGTTGGCGTTCTGCTCGATAAGCAGCACCGTCACGCCCTGCTGGTTGATGGCGCGGATGATGTCGAAGATGCCCTGCACCACCAGCGGTGCCAGACCCAGCGACGGCTCATCCATCATCAGCAGCTTGGGACGGCTCATCAGCGCCCGGCCAACGGCCAGCATCTGCTGCTCGCCGCCGGACAGCGTACCAGCCGGCTGCCAGTGCCGCTCCTCCAGCCGGGGAAACAGCTCGTAGATCCAGCGAACGTCCTTTTCGATGCCGTCTCTGTCCTTTCGCAGGTACGCGCCGATCTTCAGGTTTTCCAGCACCGTCAGATTGGGGAACACCCGCCGCCCCTCCGGGGACTGGGCGATGCCCTGCTCCAGTATCTTGTTGATGGACAGCCCCAGCAGCTCCTTCCCATCGTAGGTGATGGAGCCGCTCTCCGCCTTTACCAGACCGGAAATGGTGCGCAGCGTGGTGGACTTGCCCGCGCCGTTGGCGCCGATCAGCGTGACGATCTTACCGTCCGGTACCTCCAGGTCTACGCCCCGCAGCGCCTTGATGCCGCCGTAGGACACGTGCAGGTCTTTAATCTTCAGCATCGTCTGCCACCCCCAGATAAGCGTCGATGACGCGCTCGTTGTTTTGGATCTCCTCCGGCGTACCCTGCGCGATGAGCTTTCCGAAGTCCAGCACATAGATGCGGTCGGCAATGCCCATGACCAGATCCATGTGGTGCTCGATGAGCAGGATGGTCTTTTGGAAATGATCCCGGATCTCGCGGATGAAGCTCGCCAGCTCCAGCGTCTCCTGCGGATTCATACCGGCAGCCGGCTCGTCCAGCAGCAGCAGTGTCGGATCGGTAGCCAGTGCGCGGGCGATCTCCAGCCGCCGCTGCTTGCCGTAGGGCAGGCTGGTGGCCAGCTCGTCCTTCACATCCTCCAGTCCGACCACCCGCAGCAGCTCCAGCACCTCCGCCCGCTGCCGCGCCTCCTCCTTGCCATTGGCATGGAACGCGGCGGAGAACATATTGCTGGTGCGCCGCAAATGCTTGGCGATCAGCACGTTGTCAAACACGGTCTGCGTTTTCCACAGCCGGATATTCTGAAAGGTACGGGCCATGCCCAGCGCCGTGATCTTGTCCGGCGTAGGCGATAGCACACGGTTGGTAAAGGCGTAGGGATCCAGCGCCCGCTGCCCCTCCTTCCACGCCTTCAGCGCCTCGTCCTCCAGCGGCTCCTCCGGTGCAAAGCGGGCGGTGTACATATCGGCGCGGCTGCCCTTATAGAGCTTTTTCATTTTCCCGGTGGGGTGATTCCGCACGATACACGTTCCGTCAAAGCACACCCGGCCGTTGGTAGGCGCATACACGCCGGTGATCACGTTGAAGGCGGTGGTCTTGCCGGCACCGTTAGGCCCGATCAGCGCCACAATCTCGCCCTCGTTGACCGTCAGCGCCAGATCGTCCACAGCCACCACGCCGCCAAACTGCATGGTGACGTTCTCCACAGACAGAATATTCTTGCTCATTCGGACGCCACCTCCTGCTTTGCGGTCTTTTTAGCCCGAAGCTTTTTCCGCCACCCGTCGATCACCTGCGGCAGCTCCCTGTCGCCCATGATGCCCTTGCGGAAGAACAGCACCACCACCATGATGACGATGGAGAACACCACCAGGCGGAAGCCGTTGCGGAACACGCCGGGGGCCGAGATGCCCAGGAACTTGCCGGAATCCAGACCGCGCAGCCACCACTCGGAGGTCGCCACGAACAGCAGCGAGCCGATGACAGAGCCGGAGATGGAGCCGATGCCGCCCAGCACCACCATCAGCAAGATCTCGTAGGTCATGGCCACCTTGTAGTTGTTGGCCTGCGCAATAGACAGCACCATGGCCATGGTGGCACCGGACACACCGGCAAAGAAGGAGCTGACCACAAAGGAGATCATCTTGTGCTTGGCCAGATTGATACCCATGGCCTCCGCCGCCACCTCGTCGTCGCGGATGGCCTTAAAGGCGCGGCCGTAGGTGGAGTTTACCAGCATCACGATCAGTCCGATGGAGACCACCGCGATCAGCACCGGCACGAAGGTGGACAGGCTGAACGTCCCGATCTTGAAGTTGCTGATGCGGGTAAAGCTCTTGAGCATATTGGAGCCGTTTGTCACAGGCCCCAGCTTGCCCCACTGAAGGATGGAGCGGACGATCTCCGCAAAGCCCAGCGTGGCAATGGCCAGATAGTCGCTCTTCAGCCGCAGCACCGGCAGGCCGATGAGATAGGCGAACAGCGACGCTACCAGTCCCGCCAGCAGCACGCAGAGGATCACGCCCAGCACCGTGCCGAAGCCGCCCAGAGCGTTGCCCAGCACCTCCGGGAAGGAGATGCGGATGGCCGCGTCATAGTACTGATACACCGTGTCGCGGGAGGCGGCAGGGATGGAGAAAATAGCGTATGTATACGCGCCGATCACCATAAACCCGGCGTGGCCCAGCGAGAACAGGCCGGTAAAGCCGTTCAGCAGGTTCATGGACACCGCCGCCAGCGCGTACACAGAGCCTTTTTGCAGCACCGTCAGCAGCATATACATCTTATTGCTGGGCTTGATGACCTGATCCAGTACCAGAACCAGCGCCAGAAACAGCGTCACCGCCACCAGCGAGATAAACGTCTTGCGGACGTCTTTTTTCTTTTCCAACATCATATCCCCACCCCTTTACACCTTGTCGGTGGTCTTCTCACCGAACAGGCCGGTGGGCTTGAATACCAAAATGACGATCAGCAGCACAAAGGTGAATGCATCCGAGAAGGTGGCAAAGCCCACCTGCTCGGTAATGGCGCCGTTGGCCATCAGGATGGTGTCCAGACCCTTGATCACGGACTCGCAGATACCGATGATGAATGCGCCCACCACCGCGCCGGGTACGGAGCCGATGCCGCCGAACACCGCCGCCACGAAGGCTTTCAGTCCCGGCATGGCGCCCGCCGTGGGGGTAATGGCTGGATAAGTGGTGAAGTACAGAATGGAACCCACCACTGCCAGAGCAGAACCGATGACAAAGGTCATGGAAATGACATTGTTGATCTTGATACCCATCAGCCGCGCCGTCTCAAAGTCCTTGGAAACGGCACGCATGGCCATGCCGATTTTGGTGTGGTTGATCAGCTGGGTCAGCAGCACGATCAGCACCAGCACCAGAACAGGGGTGATGATGACCACCAGCTTCGTGGAGGTGCCGACAATGTCGATGGTTTTGTTCAGAATTCCGATGGTGGGATAAGTCATGGGCTGGCCGCCGGTGACGTAGGTCGCAGTGTTTTCCAGCAGATAGCTGACGCCGATGGCGGAGATCATGACGGACATTCTCGGGGCATTGCGCAGGGGCTTATAGGCCGCCCGCTCGATGAAAAAGCCCAGCGCCACCGTCAGGATGATGACAACGGGAATTGCCGCGTAGATCGGCAGCACGGCGGAAATATAGATACCCAGCAGACCGGCGACCATAAACACGTCGCCGTGGGCAAAGTTAATCAGGCGCAGAATGCCGTAGACCATGGTGTAGCCAATGGCGATCAGCGCCAGCTGCCCGCCCAGAGAAATGCCGCTGAGCAGAATGGATACCATGTATTCCAGAGAAAACAGTTGTTCCACAGGGGTTCCTCCCTTTCTTTACGGAATCCCCGAAGAAGCCGTCAGCAGCCCCGCTCCGGACGGTTTTTTCAGAGATTCCCTGTCATAATAATACGACTGTTTGGCGGGGGGATTCGCCCCCCGCCAAACAATTCAATTGGAGATAATATCAGCTGCCGGAGCCGGTCTGGACGGTTTCCAGAACCCACGCGCCGCTGGCGGTGTCCGCCGCCTTGATGTAAGCGGTGTCGCGGATGGCGTCGCCCTGAGCGTCAAAGGCGATGGCGCCGGAAACGCCGGTGTAGGTGACGGAGGGCAGAGCAGCCATGATGGCGGCCTTGTCGCCGCTGTCGGCCTTCTTCATGGCCTCCAGAGCTACAAAGTAAGCGTCGTAGCCCATGGCGGTGACGGCGGAGATGGTGTCGTTGCCGCCGTTGGCAGCCAGCGCCTCGGAGCTGGCGTTGATGTACTCCTTGACGCCCGTATCAAACTCGGGAGCGCCGCCTTCCTGATAGAAGGTGGAGACGTACAGCTGCAGGTCGGTGCCCTTGATGGCTTCCAGAACCATGTTGTCGTCCAGCGTGTCGGAGCCGAGGAACGGAGCCTCAATGCCCAGAGACGCGGCCTGGGTGATGATCTGCACGGCGTAGGCGATGGAGACAGGGGTGAAGATAACGTCCGCGCCCTCGCTCTTGGCCTTGTTCAGGTAGGAGCCGAAATCGGAGTTGCCGGTGGGGAAGGAGTCGGTGATGACCTTGCCGCCCGCAGCCTCAAAGACCTTGGTGAAGAAGGCGATCAGGCCCTGGTCGTACTCGTTGCCGCTCTCGCCCAGGCAGTAGGCGGTCTTGGCGCTGAACTTGCTCACGGCGAAGTTGGCCAGAACGTCGGCCTGGAAGTTATCCAGGAAGCAGATACGGAAGTAGTAGCTATTGCCCGCGGTGACGTTGGGGTTGGTGCAGGTGATGCCGATGGCGGGGATGCCGGCCTCTTCAAACTTGGGGCCGCCGGCCATGGAAACGCCGGAACCGTAGGAGCCCAGAACCACGGACACGCCCGCGCTAACCAGAGAGGAAGCAGCGGAGGGAGCCTTGTCGGTGGAGGAGCCGTTGTCGCCGTAGACCAGCTCAACCTTGTAGGTCTCGCCGCCCAGAGTGACCGTGGGCTCCTGGCTGTTGGCATACTGCATACCCAGGATTTCCTTCTTGCCGCCGGACGCAGAGTCGCCGGAAGAAGGCTCAAACACGCCGATCTTGATGACCTTCTCGCCGGAAGCGGAGCCGCTGCCGGAAGAGGAGCAGGCGCACAGGGACAGAGCCATGCACAGTACTAAGATAACAGCAATTACTCTTTTCATTTTCTTTAACCTCCATTCAAAAGCAGCATCCATAGTCGGTGGACATCTGTTTTTGTGATATGGAAAATTATATATGAATTTCTGCAAAATTGCAATTGTAAATTACGATAGAAATTGGTGGCCGATCATTCATTTTTTGTTCAAATTTTACAAGCCTGTTTTCGGTTTATTGACAAGATGACCCGCGCCTGTTATAATACCTAACAATGTTAGCAAATTTCATTTTTCGCCCAGCCCCGAATGGTTTCCCCGTTTTGTCACTCCGATGTCTTTCTTCCCGGTGTCCGCATCATCGCCCGTGAAAGACTTCTGCGAATTATGAGCGCCTCCCCGGAGGGCCGGCACCCGCTATGCAATGTCGCTCTCAGAAACTTGCAATACCCCGGCAATTTTACGCCGGAAACGCACTTAAGAAAAGGACGATGCCAATGAAAAATCAACATGAAGTGGAAAAACTGGCCTATGCGATGACCCGTCAGCGCTACTTGCTGAACCGGGACATGGTCCACGACCTGTTCACGGAGCTGTCCCTTTCCGACTACATTGCCCTCCACAGCATTGCGGAAGCTGCCGGTCAGGGTGGGTCAGCGGAGCAAACCTATCTGCGGGATTTGGCCGAGCGGCTGGAAATGCCCATACCCAAGACTTCCAAAATGATCCGCAAGCTTCACGAGCGGGGGCTGGTATTCTGGTCCCACAGCGGCGACGGGCGCGACGGCACCTACGTCGTCATCACCGATTCCGGCGTCCGAGCCATGGAGCGGCAGGCAAATATCCTGAACGCCTACTACAGCCGGGTGATCGAAACCTTCGGCTACGAAAATCTGAAGAACCTTCTGGAGCAGATTTCCCGTCTGGAGGACGTTATGAACGAAGTATTTACGAAAGGAGCGGCCAGCCATGGACTTGACCCAGTTAAATGACTACACGACCCGCAGCGAGGCGGTGTGCCGCCGGAACGACACCATCTCCCCCCGACTGTACGAGGAATACGGTGTCAAAAAGGGGCTTCGGGACGAAAACGGCAACGGCGTTCTCGCCGGACTGACGAACATTTCCAAGATCACGTCCTCCAAAATTGTGGACAGCAAAAAGGTCCCCTGCGACGGCCAACTCTGGTACCGGGGCTACCGGGTGGAAGACCTGATCGGCAGCCTTGGGGAAACGGAGCTTGGCTACGAAAAGATCGCCTATCTTCTGCTCATGGGACAGATGCCGGACAGCGCCGCCGCGGAAGAATTCCGGAGGCTGCTGGGCGAATGCAGGACGCTCCCCACCAACTTCACCCGGGACGTCATCATGAAAGCCCCCGGCAAGGACATCATGAACTCCATGACCCGGGGCATTCTGACGCTGGCGTCCTACGACGAGCGCGCCATCGACACCAGCGTCAGCAATTCCCTCCGGCAGTGCATCCAGCTGATCGCCGAGTTCCCGCTGCTGGCCGTTTATGGATACCACGCCTATAATTACTACGAAAATATGGACAGCATGGTCATTCACCGGCCTGACCCCGCCCTTTCCACGGCGGAAAATCTTCTCATGATGCTTCGCCCCAACAAAAAATACACCGCCACGGAAGCAAAGGTGCTGGACACGGCGCTGATTCTCCACATGGAGCACGGCGGCGGCAACAATTCCACCTTCACCACCCGTGTCATCACCTCCTCCGGTTCCGACACCTATTCCACCATCGCGGCGGCTATGTCCTCCCTGAAAGGCCCCAAGCACGGCGGCGCCAACATCAAGGTCATGGAAATGATGGAGGACATCCGCCTGCACGTCCCCGACTGCTCGGACAAGGAGGCTCTGGAGGATTATCTCGCAAAGATCATCAATAAGGAAGCCTTTGACCGGAAGGGGCTTGTATACGGCATGGGTCACGCCGTCTATTCCCTGTCCGACCCCAGAGAGCGGATTTTCAAGGGCTATGTGGAAAAACTCGCCGCCGAAAAGGGGCGCGGGGACGACCTGACGCTGTACCGCAACGTGGAGGAGCTTGCCCCTCAGCTGATCGCGAAGCACCGGCGGATCTACAAGGGCGTCAGCCCCAACGTGGACTTTTACAGCGGCTTTGTCTACGACATGCTGGGAATTCCTCAGGAGCTGTACACAGCCATGTTCGCCGTGGCGAGGATCGTGGGTTGGAGCGCCCACCGGATCGAGGAGCTGATCTGCATGGATAAGATCATCCGTCCGGCGTACATGAGCGTCATGGAAGAACGGGAGTGATTCAGGCAGCATGGACTATTCGTTACTTGCCGGGCAGCTTCTCAGCGTGCAGGCGAATCTCCTGCAAGTCCCGGCCTATCAGCAGCTTTCCAAGATGGTGCGGGGAGAGCTGTTCGTTCTGAACTATCTCGCCACCCACGAGACAGCGATCCATCCCAAGGAACTCAGCAAAAAGATGGCCGTCAGCACCGCCCGCATCACCTCTCTTCTGCATCACATGGAGGAAAAGGGACTGATCGCCCGCTCCTCCGATTTAAGCGACAACCGGCAGATTTTTGTCCGGCTGACGGAAAACGGGGTAAATGCGATACAGAAAGCCCGGGCGGAGGTCATCTCCCGGGTATCGTCCCTGCTGGAAGCACTCGGCCCCGAGGACGCCCGGGAATATATCCGCATTCAGGAAAAGATTCTGGACAATTTTCTGGGAAATTCTTAAAAACCACTTTATACACGCGGGTTCCGCGGGGAGCACACTTTCCCCCGCAGAACCCGCTTCTTTTTGGAACGATACCCACATTTTCCTCTGTACTTTTTTGGATTTCCGTGTTATACTAACGTTGCAATAATCGAAATTATGTTTGTAATAATACTATTTCTTAATAAAATGATTTCATCATTTTATTTAAGCCGTTTCACGGCAGACCGCCTGGGCGGCGGTAAGAAATGTATTGACTTCGTTTT
>ERZ506918.1032-NODE-1032-length-11277-cov-4.619230_pt1 | contig 11277 bp, 8 predicted proteins | sample MGYA00513975_ERZ506918 | MGnify/ENA metagenome assembly ERZ506918 | reverse complement strand
TCAGCGGCCTGAGCTGCGCCGAGGGCGAGGTGGACAACTCCGTGTTCGACCGCTATATCGTGCCCCTGTACAAGCAGGCCTCCTACAAGCCCTATATCATCGCCGCCATGATCTTCCTGGCCCAGGTGAAGGATCCCGTCCGGGCGCTGATGGCTATGGACGAGGGCAAGGAGCAGCGTAAATCCTTCTGAATCCGGTAAAACTACATAGCGGGGGCGTTGGCGCCCCCGCTATCCCCGCTTAATCTGATAAGGAGAGGTAAAAGCACTATGTCCAAACGCATCGTCATCGCCCTGGGCGGCAACGCCCTGGGCAAAACCGCCCAGGAGCAGCTCCGGCTGGTCACCGAGACCGCCCGTCCCATTGTGGACCTGATCGAGGCCGGCAACGAGGTAGTGGTGGCCCACGGCAACGGCCCCCAGGTGGGCATGATCAACCTGGGCCTGTCCACCGCCGCCGAGTCCGGCGCCATCCAGGGCGACATGCCCTTCCCCGAGTGCGGCGCCATGAGCCAGGGCTATATCGGCTATCACCTGCAAAACGCCATCGGCAACGAGCTGGCCGCCCGGGGCATCAGCAAGGGCGTGGCCACCGTGGTGACCCAGACCCTGGTGTCCGAGGATGACCCCGCCTTCCAGCATCCCACCAAGCCCGTGGGCGCCTTCTACGACAAGGAGACCGCCCAGCGCATTGCCGCCCAGCGGGGCTATACCATGGTGGAGGACGCCGGCCGCGGCTATCGCCAGGTGGTCCCCTCCCCCAAGCCCGTGGATATCGTGGAGAAGTCCGCCATCCAGGCTCTGTTTGACTCCGGCAACATCGTTATCGCCGCCGGCGGCGGCGGCATCCCCGTGGTGCGCCGTGACGGCCGTCTGTACGGCACTCCCGCCGTTATCGACAAGGACTTCGGCTCCGCCAAGCTGGCCGAGCTGCTGGACGCCGATATGCTCATCATCCTCACCGCCGTGGAGAAGGTGGCCATCAACTTCGGCAAGCCCGACCAGAAGGGTCTGGACGACCTGACCCCCGCCATGGCCCGGGAGTATATCACCCAGGGGCAGTTTGCCCCCGGCTCCATGCTGCCCAAGGTGGAGGCTGCCCTGTCCTTCGCCGAATCCAAGCCCGGCCGCACCGCCCTGATCACCCTGCTGGAGAAGGCCAGGGACGGCATCGAGGGCAAAACCGGCACCCGCGTCCATCAGTAAAATCATCCCTCTTTGCCCGCAGAGCATCCCGCCCTGCGGGCAAAGGGCCATTCCGTCATAAGCCCACCGGAAGGCAGCCTGCGGGAATCCATATTGCCGGTAACGTTTTTTCTGCGATTCGACGGGATATTTCCCTGAATCATTCGGCTATATTGGTGCATCTGCGGAATTTTTTGGCATTTTTTGCATTTTTAGTTGAAATCCTTCCGGGAATCCTGTATAATACTACATATCCTGTGAATGCCGGGGTGACCCGTTGTTCAGGCGCACGGCATATTGCACACTGCTTTCAGCCGGACGCCACACATTAAAAGGAGGAAAACAAAAACATGAAAAAAGTTCTTGCGCTGATCCTGGCTCTGGTCATGGCTCTGTCTCTGGTCGCCTGCTCCAAGGGCGGCAACGACAAGCCCGACGACAACGAGACCAAGAAGGTCAAGGTGGGCTTCATCACCCTGCACGATGAAAACTCCACCTACGACCTCAACTTCATCAATGCCGCCAAGGAAGCCTGCCAGACCCTGGGCCTGGTGGAGAATGAAGATTACTTCATCAAGAAGAACGTCCCCGAAGGCCAGGAGTGCTACAACGCTGCCGCCGAGCTGGCTGAGCAGGGCTGCAACATCATCTTTGCCGATAGCTTTGGCCACGAGTCCTACATGATCGAGGCCGCCAAGGAGTTCAAGAACGTCCAGTTCTGCCACTCCACCGGCGTCCGCGCCCATACCGAGGGCCTGGCCAACTACCACAATGCTTTCGCCTCCATCTATGAGGGCCGTTACCTGGCCGGTATCGCTGCCGGTCTGAAGCTCAACGAGATGATCGACTCCGGCAAGATCACCGCGGACAAGGCCAAGATGGGCTACGTCGGTGCCTTCACCTATGCCGAGGTTATCTCCGGCTACACCTCCTTCTTCCTGGGCGCTCGCTCCGTCTGCCCCACTGCCACGATGGAAGTCACCTTCACCGGCAGCTGGTATGACGAGACCGCCGAGAAGGAAGGCGCGCAGAAGCTCATCAAGAACGGCTGCAAGCTCATCAGCCAGCACGCCGACTCCATGGGCGCTCCCACCGCTTGCGAGAGCGCAGGCGTTCCCAACGTCTCCTACAACGGCTCCACTCTTGACGCTTGCCCGAACACCTTCATCGTTTCCTCCAGAATCAACTGGGTACCTTACATGAAGTACATGATCGAGTGCGTCAGAGACAACAAGGCTATTGACACCGACTGGTGCAAGGGCATCAACGAGGGCGCTGTCGAGCTGACCCCCATCAACGAGAAGGTCGCCGCTCCCGGCACTGCCGAGGCTATCAAGGCTGCCGAAGAGCAGTTCAAGGCCGGCACTCTCCATGTTTTTGACACCTCCACCTTCACCGTTGACGGCAAGACCCTCACCAGCTACATGGCCGACGTCGACACCGACGAGAAATTCACCCCCGACACCGAGGTTATTTCCAACGGCTATTTCCACGAGTCCGAGAAGCGTTCAGCTCCTTACTTCGATGTCAACATCGACGGCATTACTCTTCTCAATGAGGGCTGATTAACAAGCAGTAACTTTCATTCAGACGGGGCGACGAAAGCCGCTCCGTCTGAAGCAGTTAAATTAAAAAGATTTTAAGTTTGAAAAGCCGATTATCCTTTCTGTCTTAATCGGCTTTTGAGATTTAAAATAGGAGGATAAGTGGGCTTGAACGCAGCAATCGAACTGAAAAATATTTCAAAAAGCTTCGGAAGCATCGTTGCCAACAAGGATGTATGTCTGACCGTCAACCGCGGCGAGATACTCTCCATTCTCGGCGAAAACGGCTCCGGAAAAACAACGCTGATGAACATGATCGCCGGAATTTACTATCCGGATCACGGTCAGATTTTCATCGACGGCAAAGAGGTGGTCATCCGCTCCCCCAAGGACGCGCTTGACTACAAAATAGGCATGGTCCATCAGCATTTCAAGCTCGTGGACGTGTTCTCCGCAACGGAGAATATCATCCTCGGTCTTGACGAGGGCAAATTCAATGTCAAAAAGTCTGCCGAGCGCATAAAAAAGATAAGCGAGCAGTACGGCTTTGATATCGACCCGAACAAGAAGATATACGAGATGTCCGTCTCCGAAAAGCAGACCGTAGAGATAATCAAGGTGCTCTACAGAGGCGCTGACATACTCATTCTTGACGAGCCCACCGCCGTTCTCACTCCGCAGGAGACGCTCAAGCTCTTTGACGTCCTGCGCCGTATGCGCGACGACGGCAAGGCTATCATAATCATCACCCATAAGCTCCACGAGGTGCTCTCCCTCTCCGACCGCGTATCGGTTCTCAGAAAGGGCGAATACATCGGCACGGTCAAGACCGCAGAGACTAACGAATCCGAGCTCACTGAGATGATGGTCGGCAAGAAGATAAGCCTCAACATCGACCGCAGCGAGCCCGTTGACCCCGTGGACAGGCTCATAGTCAAGGATATAAACTGCATAAACCGCGAGGGCGTAAAGCTCCTCGACAACATTTCGTTCACCGCGCGTTCGGGCGAGATACTCGGCATCGCGGGTATCGCCGGAAGCGGTCAGCGCGAGCTGCTTGAATCCATCGCCGGACTTCAGCATCTCAACAGCGGCGAAATACTCTATAACAACCCCAAGACCGGCAATCAGGACAACCTGCGCGACAAGACGCCCATGCAGATTCGCGAGCTCGGCGTGCGCCTGTCGTTCGTCCCCGAGGACAGACTCGGCATGGGACTCGTCGGCAACATGGATATAGTCGACAACATGATGCTGCGAAGCTACCGCAAGGGCAAGAGCGCGTTCCTTGAGCGCAAGAAGCCCAAGACGCTCGCGGAAAAGGTCATCAGCGACCTCGAGGTCGTCACCCCGAGCGCGAATACGCCCGTTCGCCGTCTCTCCGGCGGCAACGTGCAGAAGGTGCTCGTCGGCCGTGAGATAGCCTCCTCCCCCACCGTCTTTATGGCTGCCTACCCCGTGCGCGGACTTGACATCAACTCATCCTATCTCATATATAACCTGCTCAATCAGCAGAAGGAAAAGGGCGTCGCCGTTATATTTGTCGGCGAGGATCTCGACGTTCTGCTTGAGCTCTGCGACCGAATCCTCGTCATAAACTCCGGCAAGATAACGGGAGTGGTTGACGCAAGGACTTCCACAAAGGAAGAGCTCGGTCTGCTTATGACAAAAACCGACGGAGGTGAAACCCATGAGTAAGTCAAACGGACAGAAGCGCGAGCCGCTTTTCCACATAGTCAAGCGCAGCACCGTTCCCTCATGGGCGGCATGGCTTATCAGAATCGGCGCGGTCATTCTGGCGCTGCTCGTCTGCGCGGTCGTGACCGTCGTTATCACAGGTCAGAATCCCGCGGAGGTCTATTCCGCGATAATCTTCGGCGCGGTCGGCTCGCCAAGGCGCATATGGAGCCTGTTCCAGAACCTCGCGATGCTCCTTTGCATTTCGCTCGCAGTCACCCCCGCATTCAAGATGAAATTCTGGAACATCGGCGCCGAGGGGCAGGCGCTCATGGGCGGCTTCGCAACCGCCTCCTGCATGATCCTCTTCGGCGACAAGCTCCCGTCCTACATTCTCTTCCCCGTTATGATAATAACGAGCGTCATTGCGGGTGCGATATGGGCTTTTATCCCCGCGTTCTTCAAGGCGAAGTGGAACACCAACGAGACACTTTTCACGCTGATGATGAACTACATCGCCACGCAGATAGTCGCCTACTTCTGCTACAAGTGGTCGAACCCCAAGGGCTCGGGTCACATCGGCGTTATCAACAGCGTCAGCCACAGCGGCTGGCTGCCGAGTCTCGGCAATCAGGATTATCTGCTCAACATACTGATAGTTGCGGCTCTGACCGTCTTTATGTACATCTATCTCAAGTACAGCAAGCACGGCTATGAGATTTCCGTTGTCGGCGAGAGTGAAAACACCGCGCGCTACATCGGCATAAACGTCAAAAAGGTCATCATGCGCACGATGCTCCTCTCCGGCGCGCTCTGCGGCATAACCGGCTTCCTGCTCGTCAGCGGCACCGACCACACCGTAGCGACGAACACCGTCGGCGGACGCGGCTTCACTGCGATAATGGTATCGTGGCTCGCAAAGTTCAACCCCGCCTACATGATCCTCACCTCGCTGCTCATCGTTTTCTTCCAGAAGGGCGCGATTCAGATATCGACGAGCCTCGGACTCAACGACTCGTTCGCAGATATCATAACCGGCATAATAATCTTCTTCATCATCGGCAGTGAGTTCTTCATCAACTACTCTGTCAAGTTCCGCAGCAAGGAGGCGAAGGCATAATGATAGTTATTACATTTATTCAGCGTGCTATAATGCAGAGCATTCCTCTGCTCTTCGGCTCAACGGGCGAGACTATAACCGAAAAGGGCGGCAACCTGAACCTCGGTATCCCCGGCATCATGTATGTCGGCGGTATCTCCGGAGTTATCGGTGCGTTCTTCTATGAGAAAAATGCCGCCGCGATAAACCCGTTCCTCGCAGTGCTCATTCCCCTGCTCTCGAGCATTCTCGGCTCGGCGCTCATGGGTCTGCTCTACTGCTTCCTGACCGTCACGCTGCGTGCGAATCAGAACGTTACGGGTCTTGCGATGACGACCTTCGGCGTCGGCTTCGGCAACTTCTTCGGCGGCTCGCTCATCAAGATAACCGGAAGCGACATCCCCTCGATAGCGCTGAGCGCGACGAGCAACTGCTTTAAAACCACGCTTCCGTTTGCTTCGAAGCTCGGAAAAGTCGGAGATCTTCTCTTCTCCTACAGCTTTCTCGCCTACACCGCGATAATCATCGCGCTCATAACCGCCTACTTCTTCAAGCATACGCGCATGGGACTTCAGCTTCGCGCAGTCGGCGAGAACCCCGCAACGAGCGACGCGGCGGGCATAAACGTCGGCAGATACAAGTATATTTCGACTGTTGTCGGCAGCATTATAGCAGGTCTCGGCGGTCTCTACTACGTCATGGACTACGCAAACGGCGTATGGTCGAACAACGGCTTCGGCGACCGCGGCTGGCTTGCAATCGCGCTCGTTATCTTCGCGGTTTGGAAGCCCGACCTCGGCATACTCGGCTCGTTCCTCTTCGGCGGTCTCATGGTCGTTCACAACTACATCCCGAACCTCAGCTTCGGCGCACAGGAGCTGTTCATGATGACGCCTTACGTCGTTACGATAATCGTTCTTGTCGCTGTCAGTATGCGCCGCAAGCGCGAGAATCTGCCTCCCGCGAGCCTCGGACTTTCTTACTTCCGCGAGGATCGATAATATTGATTTTTTGAAACTCATGGTGTATAATAAAGCCATAAAACTTAGGAGGTTTTACTATGTTAGTTTCCGCAGCAAAAATGCTCAAAGATGCAAAGGCCGGCAAGTACGCGGTAGGTCACTTCAATATCAACAACCTTGAGTGGACAAAGGCTATTCTTCTCACCGCTCAGGAGCTCAACTCCCCCGTTATCCTCGGCGTGTCCGAAGGCGCGGGCAAGTATATGTGCGGCTTCAAGACCGTCACCGCCATGGTTGACGCTATGGTCGACGAGCTCGGAATCACCGTTCCCGTTGCGCTTCACCTTGATCACGGCTCCTATGAGGGCGCGCTCAAGTGCATCGAGGCGGGCTTCTCCTCCGTCATGTTCGACGGCTCTCACTACGGCATTGAGGAAAATATTACAAAGACAAAGGAAATAATCGCTCTCGCTCATTCGAAGGGCATTTCCGTTGAAGCCGAAGTCGGCGCCATCGGCGGCGAAGAGGACGGCGTTATAGGCGGCGGCGAGGTCGCAGACCCCGAGGAGTGCAAGATGATTGCCGATCTCGGCGTCGATATGCTCGCAGCGGGCATAGGCAATATCCACGGCAAGTATCCCGCGAACTGGAAGGGTCTGAGATTCGACGTTCTCGCCAACATCCAGGAGCTCACCGGCGAGATGCCCCTCGTTCTCCACGGCGGCACTGGCATTCCCGCAGACATGATAAAGGAAGCTATCTCCCTCGGCGTTTCCAAGATAAACGTCAACACCGAGTGCCAGCTTGCTTTTGCCGAGGCTACCAGAAAGTACATCGAGGCAGGCAAGGATCTTGAGGGCAAGGGCTTTGATCCCCGCAAGCTGCTCGCTCCGGGCTTTGAGGCGATCAAGGCGACCGTCCGCGAGAAGATGGAGCTGTTCGGCTCGGTCAACAAGGCATAAGAAAAGCTCCAAAAAGCAATTTACCGGCAGAGTAAAATCTGCCGGTTTTTTCATTTGGGGAGATGATAAAAAATTGCCGCCGACGGACAGTCGGCGGTTTTTGCATATGAGAATGAAGTTATTAAAGCTTCTCCAACAGCTTTCTGAGACTTCTTTAGATATTGTGTAAATATGGCGTGCAAGCCGTTTCCCGTCTTTCACGCCATTCATCACTTTGCTTTTTTATACCGTACTTTGGACTTTACACATAATTTGAAGAAGAACCATTTTGAAACCTCCTCACTCTTTTCATTGAACGGTTTAGTGCCTTTTATTTTTTATAGATAGAATAAACATACATATTGTTGAAAGTAGATATACGAAGTACAAAACATACGTTACGCTATTTCCCCACGGGAACGATTGCTCTGGATGTTGCAATGCATATAGAAAAAACATAATAGCTATAAAAATCATAGCACAACCAACCAAGAGAAAGATACTTGATTTTTTCATACAAAAATCTCCTTTTTGATTTTTAATTAGTCGAGTATGCAACAGCATAAGTTTTTGAACTATTCACTATATCATGCGGTGTAACTCCAGGTTCACCGTGAGAACCACCAACCTCGATATCTATACCTTGATTTTTGTATGCAGCCCATACCAACTCAGAACAATACCAATCTGTCTCACTGGCACTTGTATCTTTCGCTAAATCTAAATTGTATGAAGAACCAACTTCTCCTCTACAAAACGAAACAGCTGCATTTTTAATGCTTTCAGTTGCTCCGCTAACTCTTAAAATTGTGACACCTTTTTCATCGACCCTGGTATCATCCAAAATACTTCTCGTAACACCGCCGTAGCTATTAGAAATAGCCTCAATCAAGCGAATATATTTTGTTCCATCACTTCTAGTATAGATGCCATCAACTATAGCGATATGTCCCGTAATACCAAAGCCCCCTTTTGCTTCGTATATAACATCTCCTTTTTTCACCACATCTAATAGATTGTATTTGCTGTATGTCGCTTGAGAAGGACAAGAATATCCTGTATTGTAGTAATATTTTCTTCCTCCTCCAGAACTTGACGAGCAAGTCGCTACTGTTGGAGATGGTAATAACACTGAATAATAGGAATTTTCATACTCACTTATGGATTGACCAGCATAGCCATTTCTAAAGTCGTCATAGGTCATTCCCAATTCAATGTTGTTCTCATTTGCATAAGTTACAATACGAGAGTATGCATCTTCAAGCTCGATATTACCATACGGAGCAGTTTTATCACTTGCATATGCGATAACTGATGTAGAAAAAATCATAACAAAAACAAGCATCACTGGAAGTAATCGTGAAAATTTTCTTTTCATAACATTTAATCCTCCTTTTTATGTTCTCTGTTAGTTGATACTTTAATTTGTTCGATTTATTAAATTGTGCATTGGAATCACCCAACCTTTCAGAATATTACGAAAAAAACCGCAACAAGCCTTCGATAAGCTGTTGCGGTCTGACGACACTTCATTTGCGGAAGTTATAAATACCGCTTGCATCGCTTGTTCTAAACAGCAGACCGCAACGTTTATAACTCCTCTGTGTATATTGTAATAAAAAATGTCGAAATTGTCAAGCTGTTAATTGACAAAAATCGTCTCGTAAATTGTATATGCTAAAATGATATGACTCAATAAAAAAGAGAAGTAACTTCAAAATATGGTATAATGTTATTCACTACAAATCTCTTTATTGTTCCTCCTATGTTTTTTTCTCTTCTGTACTTTAAATTGTCAAAAAAAGTTTTAAACATCCAAAAACCTCCCTCTGTATTTTTTTAACCATATTATGATACAATTCAGCAAAACTTACAAAAGAGAGCTGCTGGAATTATGCAAAAATACTATTATCAGAGACTGCGCGACATTCGCGAGGACAGAGAAAAAACGCAAAAAGAAATTGCGGAAGTGCTCAACACGACCTACCAGTATTACAGCGCATACGAGCGCGGTGTGCGGGACATACCGAGCCACCATATAAAAACTCTTGCGCTCTACTACAACATCTCTGCGGACTACCTTTTGGGACTTACGGACGAGCCGAAAGCGCTGAAATAAAGTTTAACGCCCGAGTGCGGATATCTCTATTGACTGCACTCGGGCGTTATTGTATAATCAACTAAAAATCTTAGGGGGAACAGATAAATGCTCACTATAAAAGACGGCGAGTTTAAAATGAACGGCGAGAGCTTTCGCATATATTCGGGCTCGATGCACTATTTCCGCATTATGCCCGAATATTGGGAGGACAGGCTCAAAAAGCTCAAGGCGGCGGGCTTTAACACGGTAGAAACCTATGTCTGCTGGAATATGCACGAGCCTAAAAAGGGCGAATTTGATTTCACGGGCAGATTTGATATCAGGCGGTTCATCAAGACCGCCCAAAAGGTCGGACTCTATGCTATAGTCAGACCCGGCCCGTATATCTGCGCCGAATGGGACTTCGGCGGGCTGCCCGCTTGGTTGCTCAAGGACAGAAATATGCGCCTGCGCTGCGCCTATCCCGATTATTTGCAGCACGTTTCGGACTTCTATCACAGGCTGTTTGAGGAGATAGGCGACCTTCAGCAGAGCGAGGGCGGCAACATAATCGCCATGCAGGTCGAGAACGAATACGGCAGCTACGGCAACGACAAGGAGTATCTCAGATATATCGAAAAGCTCATGCTCGACTGCGGCGCAAAGGTCATGCTCTTCACCTCCGACGGCGATGACAACAGTATGCTCTCCGGCGGCACGCTCCCCGACCTGTTCAAGACACTGAACTTTGGCTCGCGCACAGCCGTTATATTCAACGCCCTTGAAAGATTCCACGAGACCGCGCCGAAGATGTGCACGGAGTTCTGGTGCGGCTGGTTTGACCACTGGGGCGAGGAGCACCACACCCGCGGCTCGGACAGTGTATCTGATGAGATAAAGGCTTTTCTTGATATCGACGCGAGCTTCAACTTCTATATGTTCCACGGCGGCACGAACTTCGGCTTCACAGCCGGAGCAAACTACTACGACGAATATCAGCCGACCGTCACAAGCTACGACTACTGCGCTCTGCTGACCGAATGGGGCGACTACACGCCCGCCTACCACGCAGTCAGAGAGCTTCTGCTCAAGGCGCAGAATCTGCCCGAAACCGAGCTTCCCGCCTCGCCCGAGCTTCAAAATATCGGAAAAGTGGCGCTCGGTGAGAGCACCTCGATTATGAGCAATCTCGACAATCTCGGTGAGCGCCACCGCGTTCCCCTGCCCGAGAGCATGGAATATTTCGGTCAGAACAGCGGCATGATCTACTATGAAACGAAGCTTGAGCAGATATATAATCCGCACAGTCTGCGCGTTGCCCACGTCCACGACACGGCGTATGTCTACATCGACGGCGAGCCCAAGGCGAAAATAGACCGCCGCGACGAGAACAAAATCAAAGGCTACGACACCTTCGATTTTGACGGCTGCACGGACGGCTGCACCATAGGCGTATTGGTTGACGCGATGGGACGCGTAAACTACGGCGAGCACATCTACGACCGCAAGGGAATTGAAGCCATACGCTACGGCAACCAAAACCTCATGGGCTACGATGTCATCACACTCCCGCTCGACAACCCGGAGAAGATCGACTTTTCGCTCGCAGACAGCAGGTATCCCCTTTTCATGCGCGGTCACTTCAAGGCGCAGGGTCAAAATGACTGCTTTGTACATTTAGACGGCTTCAAAAAGGGCCTCGTCTACATAAACGGCTTCAACATCGGCCGCTATTGGGAGATAGGTCCGCAGCGCGCGCTCAGATCGGAAGAGCGTCGTGTAGGGAAAGA
>ERZ506918.1030-NODE-1030-length-11294-cov-7.752024_pt1 | contig 11294 bp, 7 predicted proteins | sample MGYA00513975_ERZ506918 | MGnify/ENA metagenome assembly ERZ506918 | reverse complement strand
CTACCCCTTTTGTCCCTGCGGGACATTTCCCCCTGATAGGGGGAATCGGCCCCTGGGAGGGGAGCCTTTGGTTATCCGACGATATCCTCATACAGAGTCTGCATGGCCTCGACGGTGCAGTCGGTGAAGCGGTTCTGGGCGGCGAGCTCGGGGGTGTAGTCCTCCAGGAGCATGGGGCGGTAGTCATACCAGCCGGACGCCGGGTCCCGGAGGATGACGTTGATGGTGGGCTTCAGCTCGTATTCCTCCACGCGTGTGCCATCCTTGTCCTTGACGATCGTGACGCTCGCCATGCCGCCGAGCAGATTGATCATCTCCTTCTGGTGCGACAGGAAGTTGCCGAGGCTGTAGTAGACCGGAACGTCCCGGCCGTCCGCGGCTGTGAGCAGCCCGGTCGGCTGCAGCGTGTGCGGATGGCCGCCGATGATGAGATCCGCGCCCGCGTCCGCCATCTCCTGCGCCCAGCGCAGCTGACTCTCATCCGGCGAAAGCTCGTCCTCCGTCCCCCAGTGCGGGAAGACGATGACGAAGTCGGCCTCCTGCTTGGCCTGCGCGATGCGGCCGCAGACCGTGTCGGTGCTCGAGAGCATATCCACCATCCAGCGCTTTTCGGGCATGGAGTTGTTGAGTCCGTAGGTGAAATTCAGCATGGCGATGCGGATGCCGTTTTTCTCCACGATGGGGATGACCGCAGCATCGGCCTCCGAGTCGTGGATGCCGAGCGTCGTGATGTCGGGGTAAGTTTCATGGAAGTAGCGGAGCGTGTCGGTGACGCCGGTCTCCTTTTTGTCGAAGCAGTGGTTCCCGGCGAAGGTCACCACATTGAAGCCCGCGTCCGCCAGCGCATCGGCGACCTCGATGGGCGAGCCGAAGATCGGATAGCTCGCGATCAGCGATCGATCCTGGACCAGAATGGTCTCCTGATTGATGCAGGCGAGGTCGTACTGCTGCACGATGGGGCGGATGTCGTCAAAAAACGGGGTGAAGTCGTAGCCGCCCTCGGGCGTCTCGGCGGACCAGTAGACGCAGTTGTGGATCAGATCGTCGCCCACCGCCATCAGCGTGACGCGCGCGGGCTCCGGCTCCGGCTCGGCCGCAGGTTCCGGGACCGCCTCCGGCTGCGCGCCGGAGACGGTCTCTTCCGCGGTCTGTACCGGCAGCTGCGCCGCAGCGGCCGACTGGCCGGAGACGGCTGCCGCCGCCGGCCGTGCATCGGACTGCCGCGGCAGAAAGGCCTGCCGCACCACCCAGCTGCCGCCGAGAATGACGGCAGCCAGCAAAAGCAGGATCAGGATCAGACCCAGGGCAAAGGAGGGCTTTTTGTTCGGCTTCACGGACATCGGATGCACTTCCTTTCTGTATGGCTGCGTCGGCTTGCTTTACTGTAAGATCCCGTATTCCGCCTTGACGGTCAGGATGCGCAGCACGCTCTCGTCGATGCGCGATTGCGTCAGCGTGCCGTCTGCCACGGCGGCTTTGACCGCGTCGAACGCGCCCTGCAGGTCAGACGGCATGAGGATCATGTCGCACCCGGCGGCAAGCGCCTGTACGGCGGCCTCGCCTGCGGAATAGTGGTCGGTGATGGAGGACATGGACTGCGAGTCGGTGATGATGACGTTCTGGTAGCCGAGCTTGTCCCGCAGGATGTCGGTCACGATGGCGGAGGAAAGATCGGCGGGCGTGTCGCTGCCGGTCACGTTCGGGTAGGACAGGTGCGTGACCATGACGAACGGGACGCTCCCTTCCTGCGCGATGATCGACTGGAAGGGGACCAGGTCGCAGCTTTCCAGCTCATCCAGCGTTTTTTCCACGATGGACGTGCCGTTGTGATCGTCGACCGTGGCGCTGCCGTAGCCGGGGAAGTGCTTGAGGCAGGAGACGACGCCCTCTGCCCGCAGACTCTTGACGATGACGCCTGCGAGCGACGCGCACAGCTCCGGATCCGAGCCGAACGAGCGGCTGCCGATCACGCTGTCAACGCCGGAGACGACGTCGCAGTCCGGCGCGAAATCCAGATTGAAGCCGAGGCCGGTCAGATTGGCCGCGAGCGTCTGCCCGGCGGCATAGACCTGCGCGGGATCGGCGCTCTGGCCGAAGGAACGCATGTCGGCGACCTTCGTGCCGCCCAGCGCCTCGTTTGCGCCGATGCGGCTGACCGTGCCGCCCTCCTCATCCACGCCCAGAAACAGCGGGATCTTCGCATACGACTGCGTGTTGGCGAGCAGCGCGGCGGCCTGCGCCCGGTCTTCGAGATTTTTGGCAAAATAGACGATGCCGCCGACCGGGTACTGCGCGAGCGCATTTTTTGTCGCCTCGCCCGCGACGGTGGCGGTATTGACGTTCGTGATGGCCTCCGGCGTGACGAAGAACAGCTGCCAGAGCTTCTCATCCTCCGTCATGGAGGCGAGGGTGGCCTGTGCGGTCTTCTGCGCGTCGGTGACGGGGGCGTCGTCCGGCGCGGCGGGATCCGCGGCGGGCTCGGACGGCTGCTCGCTGTCCGGCTGCTCCGGCTGCGCGGCCTCGGCCTGCTCGGGCAGCTCGCCCTCATACGGCGCTTCGCGCTCCGGCTCCACGGCGGTCTGCTCGGAGGAGAAGACGGAGTCGGTCTGGATGGTCTCGGCCTGCTGCGGCTGCTGCTTTTCCGGGAGCGTCTTCCAAAGAAGCACGCCTACACCGCCGAGCAGCGCGATGCAGAACAGAACGGCGAGAACGGCGGGTAATTTGCTGCGCGGGTGATCCATAGAATGCGGTACCTCACTTATGATAGAGCGTGTGCGACTGATAGACAGGCTCAAACGTGACGTTCATGCCCAGACGCTTGAACATGCCCTCGTCGACGGAGGACAAAATGACGGACGAATGCACCTGGCTGCCGCGAAGCGAGGCCAGCGCCTCCATGGCCAGCTCCGCCGTCGGGTTCGTGACGGCGCTGATGGACAGCGCGATCAGCACCTCGTCGGTGTGCAGGCGGGGGTTGGAGTTGCCGAGATGCTCAATCTTCAGATGCTGGATGGGCGCGAGGACCATGGGGGAGATGAGGTTCACGCGGTCGTCGATCCCGGCGGAGAGCTTGATGGCGTTGAGCAGGGCGGCGCAGGACGCACCCATGAGCCCGGAGGTCTTGCCGGTGACGATCCGGCCGTCCGGCAGCTCGATGGCGGCGGCGGGCGCGCCGGTCTCGGCGGCTTTGGCCCGGGCGGCGGGGACGGTCTTGCGCATGCTGACGTCCAGATGCAGGGAGTTCATGAGCATCTCCTGCTTGCGCAGCTCCTCGGGCATGGCGGCCCCCTTCTTGACAGCACAGGCGGAGGCAAAGTAGCGGCGGATGATCTCCTGATACGACGCCTCGCGGCAGACCTCGTCGTCGCAGATGGCGAAGCCCGCCATGTTGACGCCCATGTCCGTCGGGCTCTTATACGGGCACTCGCCGAAGATGGAGCGGAAGATCGTCTCAAGGACCGGATAAATTTCAATATCGCGGTTGTAGTTGACCGTCGTCTCGCCGTAGGCCTCGAGGTGGAAGGGGTCGATCATGTTGACATCGGCCAGATCCGCCGTCGCCGCCTCGTAGGCGAGGTTGACCGGGTGCTTGAGCGGGAGATTCCAGATCGGGAACGTCTCATACTTGGCGTAGCCCGCGTTCACGCCGCGCTTGTGCTCCTGATACAGCTGGCTGAGGCAGGTGGCCATCTTGCCCGAGCCAGGGCCCGGCGCGGTCACGATGACGATGGGGCGGCTGGTCTCGATATACTCGTTTTTGCCGTAGCCGCCGTCGGAGACAATGAGGCCGATGTTCGAGGGATAGTCCGCGATGGGGTAGTGGCGGTAGACCTTCACGCCCAGTGCCTCCAGCTTGCGCTGGAACAGGTCGGCCGCGTGCTGCCCGGCGTACTGCGTGATGACGACGCTGCCGACGTACAGCCCGATGGAGCGGAAGGTATCGATCAGCCGCATCACGTCCAGATCGTAGGTGATGCCGAGATCGCCCCGGCGCTTGTTCATCTCGATGTGGGCCGCGTTGATGGCGATGACGATCTCCGCCTGGTCCTTGAGCTGCAGCAGCACCTTCATCTTGCTGTCCGGCAGGAAGCCCGGCAGCACGCGCGAGGCGTGATAATCGTCAAACAGCTTGCCGCCGAATTCCAGATAGAGCTTGCCGCCGAAGGTGTGCACGCGCTCGAGGATCCGCTCAGACTGCAGACGCAGATACTTTTCAAGATCAAATCCGATTTTTGCCATAATGATGTTCTTTTCCTTTTCTTCGTAGTTGCACAGGATCATATTCATTCACCATAAATGATACCGCGAATCGCGCCGGACTGCAACCGTCTGCCGGGGAAAAAATAGACCAAACTTTCCATCTCCTTTTTGAGAGGTTTCGACAACTCCCCGCCGGAAGTGGAAACCTTGACTTTGGCTGGGAAAGAAAGTATAGTATAATCAATATAGTGGGCTATTCGCCCAACTTACAGCACGAAATATTGTGAGGAATCCGCATGAAACAACAAAAAGCCTACGGAAACGAGTCTATCTCGTCTTTGAAGGGCGCGGACCGCGTCCGGCTGCGGCCGGCGGTCATCTTCGGCTCCGACGGCCTCGAGGGCTGCGAGCATGCCGTCTTTGAGATCCTCTCCAACGCCATCGACGAGGCGCGCGAGGGCTACGGCAAACAGATCCTGGTCACCCGCTTTGCCGACCATTCCATTGAGGTCGAGGACTTCGGCCGCGGCTGTCCCGTCGACTGGAACGAAAAAGAGGGGCGGTACAACTGGGAGCTCGTCTTCTGCGAGCTCTATGCGGGCGGCAAATATCAGAACAATACCGGCGGCGACTACGAATTCTCCCTCGGCCTCAACGGCCTCGGCTCCTGCGCCACGCAGTATTCGTCCGAATACTTTGACGCCACCATCCGCCGCGACGGCTATAAATACTCCCTCCACTTTGAAAATGGCGAGCTCGTCGGCAAAATGAAAAAGGAACCGACCGACCGCAAGGCCACCGGCTCCGTCTTCCGCTGGAAGCCCGATCTCGAGGTCTTCACCGACATCGATATCCCCAAGGAGTACTTTGAGGACATCCTCAAGCGCCAGGCCGTCGTCAACGCGGGCGTGACCTTTACCTTCCGCAATGAGGAAGACGGGAAATTCACGAAGACCGACTACTGCTATCCCAACGGGATACTGGATTATGTCAACGAGATCGCGGGCGAGCAGACGCTCACCATGCCGCAGTTCTGGCAGGCCGAGCGCAAGGGCCGCGACCGCGAGGACAAGCCGGAGTACAAGGTCCGCATCTCCGCCGCCCTGTGCTTCTCCAACCGCGTCAGCCGTCTGGAGTATTACCACAACTCCTCCTGGCTCGAGCACGGCGGCGCGCCGGAAAAGGCCGTCAAAAACGCCTTCGTCTACGCCATCGATGCCTACTGCAAGCAGGCGGGCAAATATACCAAGGGCGAGTCGAAGCTCACGTTCCAGGACGTGGCCGACTGCCTCGTCCTCGTGACGAACTGCTTCTCCACGCAGACCTCCTACGAGAACCAGACCAAAAAGGCCATCACGAATAAATTCGTGCAGGACGCCATGACCGAGTTCTTCCGCGACCGTCTGCACGTCTACTTCATCGAAAACAAGCAGGAGGCCGACCGCATCGCCGATCAGGTCCTCGTCAACAAGCGGAGCCGCGAATCGGCCGAAAAGGCCCGCCTGAACATCAAAAAGAAGCTGACCGGCAGCCTTGACATCGCCAACCGTGTGCAGAAGTTCGTCGACTGCCGCACGAAGGATGTGTCAAAGCGCGAGATCTATATCGTCGAGGGCGATTCCGCCCTTGGCTCCGTCAAGCTCTCGCGCGACGCGGAGTTTCAGGGCATCATGCCCGTCCGCGGCAAGATCCTCAACTGCCTGAAAGCCGATTACGAGCGCATTTTCAAATCCGACATCATCACCGACCTTATCCGCGTGCTCGGCTGCGGCGTAGAGGTGCAGACGAAGAAGACGAGAGACCTGTCCGCGTTCGACCTTGAGAACCTCCGCTGGAACAAGGTCATCATCTGCACCGACGCCGACGTCGACGGCTACCAGATCCGCACGCTGATTTTGACCATGATCTACCGGCTCTGCCCCACGCTTATTCAGGAGGGCTACGTCTATATCGCGGAGTCGCCCCTTTATGAGATCACCTGCAAGGACAAGACGTGGTTCGCCTACACCGACGCGGAGAAGACCGAGATCGTCAAGAAGCTCGAGGGCAAGAAGCTCTCCATCAACCGCTCCAAGGGCCTCGGCGAAAACGACCCCGAGATGATGTGGATGACCACCATGAACCCCGCCACCCGCCGCCTCATCAAGGTCATGCCCGAGGACATGGAACGCACTATGCAGGTCTTCGACCTCCTCCTCGGCGACAACCTCCAGGGCCGCAAAGACCACATCGCCGAAAACGGCTACAAATACCTCGACCAGCTGGACGTGTCGTGACCCGTCCAAAGGCTCCCCCCTATAGGGGAAGCCTTGGTGCGTGTGAAAATCCAAAGCCTCCCCTCTCAGGGGAGGTGGCTCGGCGCAGCCGAGACGGAGAGGTTGCAGCAAATTTGCGACGACCTCTCAGTCAGCCTGCGGCTGACAGCTCCCCTGAAAGGGGAGCCATGTCCGCTGCGGCGGGCTAACCCCTCAGGCCCTTCGGGCCAGCTCCCCTTGACAAGGGGAGCCTTGCGTTTGCGCAAGCCCAAAGCCTCCCCTTGCTAAGGGGAGGTGCCGAACGAAGTGAGGCGGAGAGGTTCCGTCTGCGGAATCTGCTCCGTCTGGGATGCGACCTCCATGACCCAGAATTCCCGGCGGTCTCCGGCCGCCAGACAATAAGGAACGATCAACTATGCCAAAGAAAAAACAACCGGAAAGCAGAAAGCAGGACGACCCGAATGTGATGGGCCTACGGGCGGAGGTGCTCGAGCAGCCGATCTGCCAGACGCTGGAGTCGAACTACATGCCCTACGCCATGTCGGTCATCGTCTCGCGCGCCATCCCGGAGATCGACGGCTTCAAGCCGTCGCACCGCAAGCTGCTCTATACCATGTATGAGATGGGGCTTCTCACCAAGCCCCGCACAAAATCCGCCAACATCGTCGGCCAGACGATGAAGCTGAACCCTCACGGCGACGCCGCCATCTACGAGACCATGGTCCGCCTCGCCCGCGGCAACGAGACGCTGCTGCACCCCTTCGTCGACTCCAAGGGCAACTTCGGCAAGGTCTACTCCCGCGATATGGCCTACGCCGCCTCCCGCTACACCGAGGCGAAGCTCGAGCCGATCTGTCAGGAGCTCTTCCGCGACATCGACGCCGACACCGTCGACTTTGTCGACAACTACGACGGCTCCATGCAGGAGCCTGTCCTCCTGCCGACGACCTTCCCGAACGTCCTCGTCTCGGCCAACATGGGCATCGCCGTCGGCATGGCGTCGAACATCTGCTCGTTTAACCTCGCCGAGGTCTGCCGCACGACGATCGCGCTCATCAAAAACCCGGACGCGGACCTGCTCGACACGCTCCCGGCCCCGGATTTCCCGACGGGCGGCGAGATCCTCTACGATCCGGCGCAGATGCTGCAGATCTACCAGACGGGCCGCGGCTCGTTCCGCCTGCGGGCAAAATGGCGCTATGTCAAAGAGGGGAACATGATCGAGATCTATGAGATCCCCTATACCACCGCCACCGAGATCATCCTCGACAAGGTCGCCGAGCTCATCAAGGCCAACAAGGTCCGCGAGATCAGCGACATGCGCGACGAGACCGACCTGAACGGCCTCAAGCTTACCATCGACCTCAAGCGCGGCGCCGACCCCGACAAGCTCATGCAGAAGCTGTTTAAGACGACGACGCTGCAGGACGCCTTCGGCTGCAACTTCAACATCCTCATCGCCGGCATGCCGCGCGTGATGGGCGTGCGCGAGATCCTGCAGGAGTGGACCGCGTGGCGGACCGAGTGCGTGCGCCGCAGGCTCTATTTCCAGATGAACAAAAAGAAGGACAAGCTGCACCTGCTCAAGGGCCTCGGCCGGATCCTTCTCGATATCGACAAGGCCATCGCCATCATCCGCGAGACGGAGCTTGACGCCGAGGTCGTCCCGAACCTCATGATCGGCTTCGGCATCGACCAGATCCAGGCCGAATACGTCGCCGAGATCAAGCTGCGAAACATCAACAAGGAATTCATCCTGAACCGCCTGAAGGAGACGGAGTCTCTGGAAAAGGAGATCGCCGAGCTCGAAGCGACGCTCGGCTCCGAAAAGAAGGTGCAGGCGCTCATCTGCAAGGAGCTCGAGCAGGTCGCGCAGAAATACGGCAAGGAGCGCAAGACCACCCTTGTCTACGACCACGAGCTGCAGCAGGAGCCCGACGACGAGCCGGAAAACGACTATCCCGTCACCGTCTTCCTCTCCCGCGAGGGCTATTTCAAGAAGATCACGGCGCAGTCGCTGCGCATGTCCGGCGAGCAGAAATTCAAGGAGGGCGACAGCCTGCTTCTGACCTGCCCCGCGCAGAACAGCAGCGAAATGCTCGTCTTCACCGACAAATATCAGGTCTACAAGACCCGCATCTCCGAATTTGCCGACGGCAAGGCCTCCGCGCTTGGCGATTACCTGCCCGGCAAGCTCGGCTTCGACGAGGGCGAGAGCTTCCTCACGGCCGTATTCCCCGGAAAATATGAGGGGAACCTGCTCTTCGTCTTCGAAAACGGCAAGGCGGCCAAGATCGCCGCCAGCTGCTACGACACGAAGTCCAACCGCAAGCGGCTCACCGGCGCCTACTCCGACAAGAGCCCGGTCAGGGCGATCATCGACCTGCCGGAGGAGAAGCAGATCGTCGTCCGCGCCTCGGATGGCCGCGCGCTCATCTTCTCCACGGCCCAGCTCGCCGTCAAGACCACCCGTTCGGCGCAGGGTGTGGCCGTGATGAGCCTCAAGCGCAAGGCCGTCGTCGAATCGGCCGCGGAGCTGGAAAAAACGCCGATCAGCAACGTCGGCCGCTATTCGGCCCGCACGCTGCCCGCCGCCGGCGCGCTCGTCCGCCCCGAGGATATCGGCGAGACCCAGATGAAGCTGGACATCTGACGCAGGGAATGATAAAACCCGCGCGAACACAATAGGGAGGATGACGGTTTGAAACGAGAAACATGCAGGACCATCTGGCAGATGGGATGGAAGATCACCCTCGGCTGCGCGATCTTCGCGCTGGGCTTCGACCTGTTTCTGGAGCCGAACAGCCTGAACGTCGGCGGCATGAGCGGTCTGGCCATGATCCTCCGCGAGCTCCTCGGCTTCGGCTCCATCGGCGTGCTGACGATGCTGCTGAACGTGCCGCTGTTCGTCCTCGGCGCGCGCAAGCTGGGGAAAAAGTTCCTGTTCGGGTCGCTGGCCGGGATGCTCCTGAGCTCCGCATTCATCGATCTGTTCGCCGTGATCCCGGCCCCGAAGACCGAGATCCTGCTCGACAGTCTCTACGGCGGGCTGCTGGTCGGCCTCGGGCTCGGTCTCGTCTTCCTTTCCGGAGCGACGACGGGCGGGTCCGACATCGCGGCCAAGCTTCTGCGCCGCCGCTTCCGCTCGGCCAGCCTCGGCAAGGTCCTGCTGGCGATCGACCTGTTCATCATCTTCCTGACGGGCGTTGTCTTCCGCGATATCTCCAGGACGCTCTACAGCGCCCTGCCGCTGGCGGTCTCGTCGGTCGTCATGGATCAGCTGCTCTACGGGCTGGACCATTCCACCGTCGCGCTCATCATCTCCGAGCACTACCAGCAGGTCTCCAAGCAGATCGAGACCCGGCTCGACCGCGGCGCGACCGTCCTTGACGGCAGCGGCAGCTATACGGGCCAGCCGCGGCCGGTCCTCATGTCGGCCGTGCGTCAGCGCGAGCTGCCCGAGCTCAAGACCATCGTCCGCGAGATCGACCCCGACGCGTTCGTCATCCTCCTGCCGGCCCATCAGGTGCTGGGCGAGGGCTTCCGCCGCGCGGGCGACGAGCTGTAAGGAGGGACCGGCTTGAAACGAAGACTTCTGACCGTCCTTTTCGCCCTGCTTCTGCTCCTTCTGTGCGGCTGCGCCGCGCTGGTGCCGTCGGAATACACCCTCGTCACCCCGCACAACCCCGGGACCAAGACCGAGCAGCAGAGCGACGTGCTGACGGTCAGCAACTACAAGATGCTCAAAAACGCCCTGCGCACGCTTGTCCAGAACGGCGTGGAGCACGGCGTTATCCATACGAGCCAGTACGAGGCGGATATCGAAGCGGATCTGCCGCAGGCCGTCTATGAGATCGCCCGCGAGGATCCGATCGGCGCCTACGCCATCGACTATATCACGCACGACTGCACCCTGATCGTCGCCTATTACGAGATCAAGGTCGACATCACGTTCCGGGACGTCCTGACGCCGCTGGACGAGATCGAATACGTCGGCGGCGAGACCGAGGCCGGGCGTCTTATCAGCCGGGCGCTGGAGAGCTACGACGACCATCTGACCCTCTACGCGACCTATCCCGGCCGGCCGGACTATGCCGCCCTTGTGCAGAACTACTGCGACAGCCACCTGCGCGAGCATGCGGCCGAGCCGGAACTGACCGTCACCGAATACCCCGCCGACGCCCGCAACCGGATCGTGGAGCTGGTCTTTTCCTATCCCGCCTCCCGGCAGGAGCTGCAGGAGATGCAGCAGGACGTGCGCGAGAGTTTGGCGGCGGCAGAGGTCTACGTCCGCTACTGTACGAGCGAGACGGAGAAGGCCGCGCTGCTGTTTACCTATCTGGCCGAGCGCTTCCCGTATCAGCAGGGCGACAGCCGCACGCCGGTCTATTCCGCGCTCTGCCAGGGCGTGGCGAACAGCAAGAGCATGGCGCAGAGCTGGCAGCTGCTGTGTGACGAGGCGGGGCTCAGCTGCCGGACCGTCAGCGGTCTGCGCGGCGGCGAGGCGTACTGGTGGAACATCGTGACGCTCGACGGCGTGTCCTGCCACGTGGACGTGCTGCGCGATCTGCTGGACGGCAGCACGCTGCGGCTGCGGTATGACGAGGATATGGCGGGCGGCTATTACTGGGACGCCGAAGATGTCCCGGCCTGCCCCGCACCCGCCCCCGAGGAAGAAGAACCGGAAGCTCCCGCCCCCACCGAAGACCAGCCTGCCTCTGAGGACCCCGCGGAGGATCCTGCCGAGACCCCGGAGGCGCAACCCACCGAGCCCGAGACCCCCTAAGGCTCCCCTCCCAGGGGCCGATTCCCCCTATCAGGGGGAAATGTCCCGCAGGG
>ERZ506918.1021-NODE-1021-length-11359-cov-4.245931_pt1 | contig 11359 bp, 10 predicted proteins | sample MGYA00513975_ERZ506918 | MGnify/ENA metagenome assembly ERZ506918 | reverse complement strand
GCAAGAAGTACTTCTCCGTTGCTTCCGGCGGCGGCACCGGCCGTACCCTGCACCCGGACAATATGGCTGCCGGTCCCGCTTCCTACGGTCTGACTGACTCTATGGGTCGTATGCACGGCGACGCACAGTTCGCCGGCTCCTCCTCCGTTCCCGCTCACGTTGAGATGATGGGCCTGATCGGTATGGGTAACAACCCCATGGTCGGCGCTACCGTGGCTTGCGCAGTGGCTGTGGAAGAAGCCACCAAATAAGCCAAAAACGGCATAAAATCACCCCCGCACGCCCGGCGTGTGGGGGTTTCTTTTTGCGTTATATTATGAGGGCGCTCCCTCAGTTGACCGTAGGGCGGGGGCTTGCTCCCGCCGCAAACTCGGTTAATCGTAGGGTGGAGAGCCATTCCCTGCCGCAAACATCACGCCTCGGCAGCCACCTTGGCGGCGCGGGCAATGTGGGTGTGAATTACGGTGCAGGTCTCCTCAAACGCCTGCTGTTCCGCAGCGTTCAAGGGAAGCTCGATAATATCCTCAATGCCGTCCCTGCCAATGACGCAGGGCACACCGGCGTGCAGATCTTGCTGACCGTACTCCCCTTGCAACAGCACGGAAGCGGGCAGCACCCGGTGCTCGTCCCGAAGAATGCACTTGACCATATCCGCCAGCGCTGCACCGATGCCGAACTCCGTGGAGCCTTTGCCCTCAATGATCTCGTTGCCGATCTGGCGGGTGCGCTCCAAAATCAGATCCTCATCCAGCTTGCCGTAGCGCACCGGATCCTGCCGGCGCAGGGCGGTATAATCCCGACCGCCGATGGTGGTGGAGGAGAAGGGAATCAGCGAGGAATTGCCGTGCTCGCCCAAGGAGCAGGTAGTCAGGCTGCGGCGATCCACACCGGAGAGCTCGCTGATGGTGCGCTTCAGCCGGGCGGTATCCAAAAGCGTGCCGGTAGAGAAGCACCGCTCCCGGGGCAGCCCCAGGGATTTGCGGGTAAAATCTGCAATTATATCCGCCGGGTTCGTAATGGTAATCACAATGCCCTGATAATTCAGCGGCTTTAAGTGGCTGCACACATCCCGGAGCATACGCACCGAATCGTCCAGCATGTCCAGCCGCGTTTGCCCGGGCTTGCGGGGCTGACCCACGGAAATAACAATAATATCAGCCGTTTTGCAGTCATCATAATTTCCCACATGCACGGTGCAGCTGCCAGGCGTGAACAGGCAGGCGTCTGCCACATCCATGGCGTTGGCGCGGGCTTTCTCCAAATCCGTATCCAGCAGCACGATCTCCTCGCACACGCCGCCAAAGGCCAAAGCCATGGCGCAGTGAGAGCCTACATGCCCGGCGCCGATGATCACAACTTTTCGCTTATTCATAACGCTCACCTCGAACAAATTCTATATCTATTGTACTCCCCGCCCGGTCATTTGTAAAGCCCGCTTGTAACCGGGTGATATTTGTGCCATAATAAAAGCGGTGATCCTATGACGAAACAAAAAATCCTGGTGATCGGCACCGGCGGCACCATCGGTGCCAAGGCCGGTTCCACCATTACGGCGGACGCACCGCTAAAGATTCTAAACCTATATACGCCCCCGGTGGGGGTAGATCTGATCGGCCGAGCGGCCTTTGACCGCTTTTCCGAGCATGCCGACCTGGCGTACCTGGAGCAGCTTTGCACCTATATGCAGGGGATCGATTACAGCGCTTACCGGGGCGTGGTGCTGCTCCACGGCAGCGACACCCTCACCTACACAGCCGCGCTGCTGGCCCACCTGCTGCCGGACAAGCCGCTGGTGCTGGTGGCTGCGGGCACCCCGCCGGAGGCACCGGGCAGCAACGCCCCGCCCAACCTGGACCTGGCGGTGCAATATTTACTAAGCGGCGCCAAAGACGGTGTGCAAATTGCCTACGACGGACTGCATCCGGCCTGGGCCACCACCGAAGCGGACTGCAACGATCGGTTCCACCACGCATCGGTACCCTTTGTGCCGGTCCAGGCTCCGGCGTTCCACCGGCGCCGCATTTTGCAAATCACGCCCCACCCGGGCATAGACTACGGTGCCTTTGATCTGATCGGCGTGGATGCGGTACTTCACCGCATGTACCACAGTGCCACCGTACCGGAGCCGGCGACCGCATTTGCCCATCGCTGTAAAGAAGCTGGCGTACCCTGTCTCTTTGTGACCCCAAAGCCCGCTGTCGCCTATGTAACCGCCGCGCACCTGCCGGGCATCTGGACAAGCACCACCCCGGAGAGCGCCTTTGCAAAATTGTTATTGACAAACGGGCGGGACTTTGATACAATGACTCTACAAGTGAATGAAAACCGATGAGGCGGAGATAAAAATGCACCGTGCGCCCACAGAGAGCCCCTGTTGCTGGGAATGGGGTGGAAATGCAGCGCATTAAATGGACCGCTGAGGGCACGGTGAACGGCAATTTGCCCAGTATTCCGTGACGAGATGGCCTGCGTCAGTGGCCGGAGATATGATGGTATCTCGCAGAGCGTATGCGTGCTTTTGCACCGTAAACCAAGGTGGCACCGCGAATCAAGTTATTCGTCCTTGGCAGTCTTTTTGACTGCCAAGGTTTTTTTATTTTCTACCGGCTCTGTGAACACCGAAAGGAGCAGTAGAATGGAACTGAAACCCACGAAAGCGCAGATTTTGTGGCTGGCCGAAAAGTACAACACCGTGCCTTTGAGCACCACCCTGCCGGCCACGGTGACCCCCACGCAGGTGCTGCAAAAGCTAAAGACCGTCAGCCGCCACTGCTATATGCTGGAGTCCTGCGAAGACAAGGAAAGCTCTGGGCGGTACACCTTCCTGGGCTTTGATCCCCAGGCGGAGATCCACTGCAAGGACGGCAAAGGCACCGTCATTGACGAGAACGGCTCGCGCACCTTTACCGGCAGTCCAAAGCCCCATATTGCTGCCCTGCTGGAGCGGCACAAAAGCCCCCGACTGCGGGAGCTGCCCACCTTTACCGGCGGGCTGGTGGGCTACTTTGCCTACGACTACGCCAAATACAGCGAGCCGCGGCTGGAGCTGACCGCCGCAGAGGACGGCAACTTTAACGATGTGGACCTGATGCTCTTTGACAAGGTCATTGCCTTTGACCATGTGAAAGAGGAAATCATTCTCATTTTCAATATGAATACCTGCGACCCGGAGGCCGGGTATCGCAGAGGGCAAAAGGAGCTGGAGATCATGTGCCGCCTGGTCACAGACAGTCCGTCAGCCCCCTGCCCGCCGAAAGCACGGCTGCAAGCGGACTTTGCCCCCCAGTTTGACCAGGCCGCTTACACCGCAATGGTGGAGAAAGCCAAGGACTATATCCGGGAGGGCGATATTTTTCAGGTGGTGCTGTCGAACAGCCTGAGCGCCAAAATGGAGGGCAGCCTGTTTGACGCCTACCAGATTCTGCGGCGGCAAAATCCCTCTCCCTATATGTTCTACTTTTCGTCCGACGATATTGAGATCGCCGGTGCCTCGCCGGAAACACTGGTCAAGCTCACCGACGGCAAGCTGTTTACCTACCCACTGGCCGGCACCCGCCCCCGGGGCAAGACCCCCGCAGAGGATGCGGCGCTGGAGGCCGGACTGCTGCAAGACAAAAAGGAGCTGAGTGAGCACAATATGCTGGTGGACCTGGGGCGCAACGACCTGGGCAGGGTCAGCGCCTTTGGCTCCGTCAAAGTCAGCGCTTACCACAGAATACTGAAATTCAGCCATGTAATGCACATCGGATCTGAGGTGGAGGGGCAGTTGGCGCCGGGCAAGACCGCGCTGGACGCCATTGAGGCGGTGCTCCCTGCCGGAACCCTTAGCGGGGCGCCCAAGTTCCGCGCCATGCAGATTATTGATGCGCTGGAGGGCAGCAAGCGGGGCATTTACGGCGGCGCCATCGGCTACATTGACCTGACCGGTAATATGGACACCTGTATCTCCATTCGCATTGCCTATAAGAAGAACGGGACCGTGTACATTCGCTCCGGTGCCGGGATCGTGGCCGACTCCGTGCCGGAGAAAGAACACACCGAGTGTATCAACAAGGCCATGGCTGTGGTACAGGCGGTACGAGAAAGCGCAGGTAACGCCCAATGACCCTACTGATTGATAATTACGACTCCTTTGCCTACAATCTGTATCAATATGTAGGCAGCCTGGACCCGCAGGTGCAGGTGATCCGCAACGACGACTTAACAGTAGCGGAAATTGAGGCGCTGCACCCTACAGCGGTGATCCTCTCCCCCGGACCGGGCCGACCGGCAGACGCCGGCGTGTGCGAGGCATTGATCCCGGCCCTGGCAGGCAAGTGCAAAATGCTGGGGGTATGCCTGGGGCACCAGGCCATTTGCGAGGCCTTTGGTGGGCGCATTACCTACGCCAAGGAACTGATGCACGGCCGGGAATGCAACATGACGATCACCTGCCCCGGCGGCCTGTTTGCCGGACTCAGCAGTCCTATGACCGTGGCCCGCTACCACAGCCTGGCAGCCACAGACCTGCCGGACTGCCTGGAAGTGACCGCTACGGCGCCGGACGGCGAAATTATGGCAGTGCAGCATAAAGAATATGAAATTTACGGTGTGCAATTCCACCCGGAGTCGGTGATGACCCCGGACGGCCTGCAACTGATCCGCAATTTTTTGGAGGGATAAACATGATCAAAGAAGCCATTGAAAAGCTGATGCAGGCAGAAAACCTAACCTACGACCAGGTGAAAGAAAGCGTAGACGAAATTATGACCGGTCAGGCCAGCCCGGCGCTGATCGCCTCCTTCCTCACTGCCCTGTCCATCAAGGGCGAAACGGACGAAGAAATCGCCGGGGCCGCCGAGTCCATGCGCTCCAAGGCGCTGCCCCTGGACAGCGACGGTGACATTCTGGACATTGTAGGCACCGGCGGCGACAAATCCGGCAGCTTCAACATCTCCACCACCGCCGGCATTATTGCCGCAGCCGCCGGGGTGCGCATTGCTAAGCACGGCAACCGGGCCGCCTCCTCCAGGAGCGGCGCTGCCGACTGTCTGGAGGCGCTGGGCGTCAACATCAACGCCAGCAAAGAGACGATGGAGCGTGCCCTGCGGGAGGAGAACATCTGCTTCATGTTCGCCCAAAAGTACCACAGCGCCATGAAATATGTGGCGCCGGTACGCCGGGAACTGGGCATTCGCACCATTTTTAATGTGCTGGGTCCGCTGACCAACCCGGCCCACGCCACCCGCATGGTGCTGGGCGTGTTCAACGCCGATTATGTAGACAAAATCGCCGCCGCTTTGAACCAGCTGGGGGTTACCGACGCCCTGGTGGTCTTTGGCGAGGACGGACTGGACGAGATCTCCGCCTGCGGCGAGACCGAGGTGGCGGAGCTGCGCCACGGCAAGGTGGAGCGCTACACCGTAAAGCCGGAGGACTTTGGCCTGACCCGCTGCACCAAGGCCGACCTGGTAGGCGGCACCGCACTGGAGAACGCAGAAATCACCAAGAATATTTTGCTGGGCAAGTCCACCCCTGCGCAGCGCACCGCCGCCGTGCTAAACGCCGGTGCGGCCATCTATGTAGCCATTGACGGCCTGAGCCTGAAAGACGCTATGCAAAAGGCACAGGATGTGATCGACGACGGCAGCGCTTACAAAAAGCTGCAAGCCTTTATCCGCATAACCAATGAAGAGGACGACCAATGATCTTAGACCGACTGGCAGACGCCACCCGGGCACGGTACGCCCGGCGGATGGCCGATACGCCGTTAGACATTGTAAAAAGCCGTGCCCTGGCGCTGCCCAAAGGGAACTTTGCCTTTGAGCGGGCGCTGGAGGCACCGGGGATCAGCCTGATCTGTGAAGTGAAAAAGGCCAGCCCCTCCAAGGGCCTCATCAGCCCGGACTTTCCCTACCTGGACATTGCCCGGGACTACGCAGCCGCCGGAGCTGCTGCCATCAGTTGCCTGACGGAGCCGGACTACTTTCTGGGAGACGACCGCTACCTGCAAGAGATTGCAGCGGCGGTGCCCATTCCCGTGCTGCGTAAAGACTTTACCCTTTATGATTATCAGATCTACGAGGCCAAGGTGCTGGGCGCCGGGGCGGTGCTGCTAATCTGTGCCCTGCTGGACACGGACACCCTGCGCCGCTATATTGAAATTTGCGACACCCTGGGGCTGTCCGCCCTAGTGGAGGCCCACGACCACCGAGAAATCGCCAGTGCGCTGGCTGCCGGCGCCCGGGTGATTGGGGTCAACAATCGAAACTTAAAGGACTTTACCGTAGATGTGCACAACAGCAGCCGCTACCGTGCACTGGTGCCGGCGGGGATTCGCTTTGTGTCCGAAAGCGGCATTACCACCTCGGCGGATATAGAAGTGCTGCGCCAAAACGGCACGGACGCCGCCCTGATCGGCGAGGCGCTGATGCGCGCCCCGAACCGACAGGCAGCGGTGGAGGCCCTGCTGAGATGACCAGGATCAAAATTTGCGGCCTGCGCACCCCGGCAGACATTGCCGCCGCCAACGAGAGCCGTCCGGACTATATCGGCTTTATCCTCTCTCCCGGCTATCGCCGCAGCATAACCAAAGAACAGGCGCTGGCCCTGCGGAAGCAGCTGGACCCGGGCATTGTGCCGGTGGGGGTGTTTGTCAACGCAACGCCGGCATACATTCAAGCCTGCGTAGACTGTGGGGCCATCGATGCAGTCCAGTTTCACGGCCAGGAAAGTCCGGCAGACTGCGCCGCCATCCACGGGGCGAAAAAAATCAAGGTCTTTGTCACCGGCGAGGACCAACCGGCGCCACCGGGCAGCTATCCGGTGGACTACCTGCTGTTTGACAGCGGGCGGGGCGACGGCATTGCCCCCAAAGACCGACAGATCCCCCCTTGTGACCGACCGTTTTTCCTGGCCGGGGGGCTAAACACAGAAAATATGGCAGAAACCATTGCCGCCTTTTCTCCCTACGGCGTAGATCTTAGCTCCGCCGCAGAGACAAACGGCGTGAAAGATAAAAATAAAATGCAAAAACTGGTAAGGAGCGTACACCATGAGTAAAGGCAGATACGGCATTCACGGCGGGCAATACATTCCCGAGACCCTGATGCACGAGATCGAAAATTTAGAAAAAGCATACGAGCATTACAAAAACGACCCGGACTTTTGCGCCGAGCTGGACACCCTGAACCGGGAATACGCCGGTCGTCCCAGCCTGCTGTACTATGCAGAAAAAATGACAAAGGACCTGGGCGGTGCCAAGATCTACTTAAAGCGCGAGGACCTGAACCACACTGGCTCCCACAAAATCAACAATGTACTGGGTCAGTGCCTGCTGGCCAAGCGCTTGGGCAAAACCCGGGTGATCGCCGAGACCGGCGCCGGGCAGCACGGCGTAGCCACCGCCACCGCCGCTGCGCTGATGGGGCTGGAGTGCGAGGTCTTTATGGGCGAGGAGGACACGGTTCGTCAGGCGCTGAACTGCTACCGTATGGAGCTGCTGGGGGCTAAGGTGCACCCGGTAAAGAGCGGCACTCGCACCTTAAAGGACGCAGTAAACGAGGCTATGCGGGAGTGGGTCAGCCGGGTAGACGATACGCTGTATGTGCTGGGCTCCGTGATGGGTCCCCACCCCTATCCCATGATCGTTCGTGACTTCCAAAGCGTCATCGGCAGAGAAGCACGCCAGCAAATTTTGGAAAAAGAGGGGCGTCTGCCGGACGCGGTGCTAGCCTGCGTAGGCGGCGGCTCCAACGCCATGGGTATCTTCCACGAGTTCATCCCGGACGAGAGTGTGCAGCTGATCGGCTGCGAGGCTGCCGGTAAGGGGGTGGACACTGCCATGAACGCCGCCACCATGACCTGCGGCAGCGAGGGTGTGTTCCACGGTATGAAGTCCTACTTCTGCCAAAACGAGTTTGGCCAGATTGCGCCGGTGTACTCCATCAGCGCCGGGCTGGACTACCCGGGTGTTGGGCCGGAGCACGCCTACCTGCACGACATTGGCCGTGCCCAATATGTGCCTGTCACCGACGACCAAGCGGTAGATGCCTTTGAGTACATTGCCCGCACCGAGGGCATTATCTGCGCCATTGAGTCCGCCCACGCAGTAGCCTACGCCATGGAGCTGGCGCCGAAGATGGATAAGGACCAGATTATGATCGTGAATTTGTCCGGCCGCGGCGATAAGGATGTGGCCGCCATTGCAAGATACAGGGGGGTCGATTTACATGAATAAGAATATTGCGTCTGCATTTGAAAACAAAAAGGCATTTATCGGCTTTGTCACCGCCGGTGACCCGGACCTGGACACCAGCCGGCAAATTCTCTTAGAAATGGCAAAGAACGGCTGCGATCTGATCGAGGTAGGCATTCCCTTCTCCGATCCCATTGCCGAGGGGCCGGTAATCCAGGAGGCCAACATTCGCGCCCTGGCACAGGGGGTCACCACGGACAAGGTGTTTGACCTGGTGGCAGAGGTATCTGCCCAAATGGACATTCCCTTGGTGTTTATGACCTACCTGAATGTGCTGTTCCGGTATGGCTACGATCGGTTTTGCCGGCGGGCAGCAGACAGCGGAATCTCCGGCGTGATCGTGCCGGATCTGCCGTATGAAGAAAAGCACGAGCTGTCCGATGTTGCCAAAAAGTACGGCATTGCTGTGATCTCTTTGGTAGCGCCCACCAGCCACGAGCGGGTGATGATGATCGCCAAGGAGGCAGAGGGTTTCCTGTACCAGGTGTCCTCCATGGGGGTAACCGGCACCCGCAACAAGATTGAGACCGATGTGGCCGCCGTAACGGAGCTGGCCCACCGGGTAAGCGATGTGCCGGTGGCCGTGGGCTTTGGCATTCACACCCCGGAGCAGGCCGCCCAAATGGCCCAATTTGCCGACGGGGTGATCGTCGGCTCCGGCATTGTGGAGCTGGTGGCCAAGTACGGCAAGGACGCCCCGGCAAAAGTGGGCGCCTATGTGGCAGAGATGAAAGCCGCCCTTGCGAAATAACAAAACCCATACGCAACACAGAAAAGGACGACCGCCGGTGCGCTGCCGTCCTTTTTGCTTGCAATTCCCGGCAAAATCCGCTACAATGAGTGCAAAGAGGAAATGAGGTGTGCATCTATGCAAAAATCCGCAAAATTCATTCTGCCCTTGCTGCTGACGGCCGCCCTGCTTTTCGGGTTTACCGGCTGTGCCGACAAGAACGAAGCACCCACAAACCCCACCACAGAGGCTGCCACGGCAGCGTCCACCGCTGCGCCCACCACGCCGGTCACCCTGCAAGCACCGGTGATGGAGACCGAGGACTGGGACGCCTACACCCCCACCAAATACCAAGACAAAGAACACCTGTCGGTAACCCTGAATCTAACGGCGGACCTGACCGCCCAAGACACCATCCTGTACCAAGACGGCAGCAAATATGCGGAGCTGGTCGGCGTAATCGTGCCCGCCAAAGACCAGACCGCCTTTGACAACCTGGAGCTGAACAAAGACTACAACGGTGTGGAATATAAAGAAAAAGGCACCGGCACCCTGCCAAGCGGCACCCGCTATACCTATGTTATGAGCGACCTGCCCACGGAGACCGGCAGCTGGTATGCCTATTGCTACGCCCTGCCCGCCGGAGACAACCTGTTGCTGCTGACCCTGTATAAAACCGAAAAACAGGCCGCCCTTTCCCCCGCCGACGCTGCCCTGCTGCAAAGCGCCCGGGTGGGATAAGCCAAATACCGTACATTTTTCATAACAAAACACCGCGGGCGGCAGATTGCCGCCCCTACGATAAACCTTTTTGGGACCCCACAATACCGTAGGGGCGGATAGCATCCGCCCGCATTTTTTATTCTCATGGCAAACACAACAATCCCTCCGTCAACGCCTAACGGCATCGCCACCTCCCTTTACAAGGGAGGCATATCGGTTTCATCTTTTTAGGCTCCCTTGTAAAGGGTGACTCCCCGCAGTGCGGGGAGATGTCGCACAGCGACAGAGGGGACGGGCACCGGTTAGGTGCTGTCAGCGCAGCTGACTGAGGGATTATCGCCCTCTCGCCCCAAGATCATGGGGCATTTTTTATGCCCACAGGTGCCGGTTTGTAACCTTTTTTCGCATAACGGCGGGCGTTTTCGCCGTTTTCAGACCCATTTTGCGCCAATCGTCCAATATCTATATATCCGTATTTTGTGCCATATTGTCAAAATAAAACCCAATATATTGTGGTTTTGCATATTGACAAGCGCACCTGTGCGTGCTACAATAGAACCACGCTTGCGAACGAGATTTGTAATCTTTTTGTAATAAGTTTGAGAAAAGGGGATATGGTATGAAGATCATCAAGAGAAACGGCAGCGAAGTGGATTTTGACCTGAACAAAATCGTAGTCGCCGTCACCAAAGCCAATGCCGCCTGTGAGAAGCAGGAGCTGACCGCATCGCAAATTCAGGAGATCGCCGAGTATGTGGAATTCAAGACGGTTAAGGCCAACCGGGCCTTGTCCGTAGAGGAAATTCAGGACATTGTGGAGGACCAGATCATGGCACAGGGTGCCTTTGAGGTGGCTCGGCGCTATGTGCGCTACCGCTACACCCGCTCTCTGATCCGCAAGGCCAACACCACAGACAACCAGATCCTCTCCCTCATTGAGTGCAACAACGAGGAGGTCAAGCAGGAAAACTCCAACAAGAACCCCACCGTGAACAGCGTGCAGCGGGACTATATGGCCGGCGAGGTGTCTAAGGACATCACCAAGCGCATTTTGTTGCCTCAGGATATTGTGGAGGCCCACGAGGCGGGCATTATTCACTTCCATGACAGCGACTACTTTGCCCAGCATATGCACAACTGCGACCTGGTGAACCTGGAGGATATGCTGCAAAACGGTACCGTGATCAGCGGCACCATGATTGAGAAGCCCCACAGCTTCTCCACCGCCTGCAACATCGCCACCCAGATTATAGCCCAGGTAGCCTCCTCCCAGTACGGCGGCCAGTCCATCAGCCTGGCCCACCTGGCGCCCTTTGTGCAGATCAGTCGGGAAAAGATCCGCGCTTCTGTACAAAAAGAGGCTGAGGCCTTCGGCGCCACTGCCGATCAAGAACAGATCAACAAGATCGCCGAGGAGCGCCTGCGGGACGAAATCCGCCGTGGTGTGCAGACCATTCAGTACCAGGTTGTCACCCTGCTGACCACCAACGGCCAAGCACCCTTTGTGACCGTGTTTATGTACCTGGGCGAGGCCAAGAATGCCCAGGAAAAGGCCGACCTGGCCATGATCATTGAGGAGACGCTGCGCCAGCGGATCCAGGGCGTGAAGAACGAAAAGGGCGTGTGGATCACCCCCGCCTTCCCCAAGCTCATTTACGTTCTGGAGGAAG
>ERZ506918.1005-NODE-1005-length-11419-cov-4.425114_pt1 | contig 11419 bp, 9 predicted proteins | sample MGYA00513975_ERZ506918 | MGnify/ENA metagenome assembly ERZ506918 | reverse complement strand
GTACCTCGAGGACGGCTGGATCATCAACCGCAACCACCCCGAAAGCCGTATGCCCATGTCCGATCTGGCACTGGGTCTGGCGTTTGAGGACGGCTCCGGTTACGGCGGTCCCGCCATCGGCGTAGGCACCTTTACCCTGCCCAATAACATCAACTATGATCCCGCTACCGGTTATTCCCCCAAGCCCGCCGCGTTCTGGACCACCGCTGTGGCCGGCGCCGAGGTTGAGGTCGATACCGAGACCGGTATCATCGAAGTAAAGAAGATGGTAGAGAGCTGCGACCCCGGTCACATCGTCAACCCCGAGCTGTATAAGGCTCAGGTAGAGGGCGGTATGATGCAGGCTTTGGGTACTGTACTGTTCGAGGAGCTGAAGCTCAAGGATGGTAAAGTCCTCAATAAGTCCTTCGTGGACTACAAGATCCCCACCATCGATAATGCCCCCGAGACCTTCATCGCCATGGGCGTTGAGCATCCCGAGGAGACCGGCCCCTATGGCGCCCGTGGTATCGGCGAGCCTGCAATGGTTCCCGGCGCCCCCGCCATCGCCAACGCGATCTACAATGCGACCGGCTGCCGCTTCACCGAGATGCCCATCACTCCCGAGCGCATGCTGAAGGCCCTGCAGGAAAAAGCCGCTGCTGAGAAGAAGTAATTCTATCCAAAAGCGCGCGCAATAGGCACTAAAAATGCAGGCACCTGCCCTCTGTGGTGGGTGCCTGTTTCTATGTCTTTGTGGTGTATTAACATAATCTTAACAGCATAAAATATCCCTCAAGGACCGAATTATCGAACAAGTTTATTGCAAAGGGTGCAAAAATGGAGAAAATAGCAGCATATTTTAGGACATATTTAACATATCTCAATAGGAATATGTTTATAACATTCCAAATATAATTGAAAATGATAGGGGAGATATTGGGGAGTTTCTCCAATGGGTGATGGCAAAATGCACAACATCAAAAACTGTAAATTGTGGAATACGGAAAAGTGGGGGCCGAGAGATTGAATTTTTTATGAACACACGATATAATAATGACAATGCATGAAGGAGGGTTTTGCAAGAAAACAGCGCCGATGCGTAGTACATAGATGGGCGCAACCGGTCTTGATGCAGAGGTTCGATAGACCAAGAGAAATGGAGAATCCAAATCATTGAGGAGGCAAATTTAATGAGTACTAAAATTACCGGCATTTATGATGCTCGTAAGGAACTCGGCTGGGGCAAGTCCATTATCATGGGCCTGCAGCAGTGCTTCGCCATGTTCGGCGCTACCATTCTGGTTCCCGTTCTGACCAACAGCTATGGCGAGGGTATTGTGGGCCTTTCCGCTTCCGTTACCCTGTTCTGCGCTGGTATTGCGACCCTGTGGTTCCACTTCATCACCAAGGGCAAGGTTCCCGTATTCCTGGGTTCCTCCTTTGCTTTCCTGGGCATGTATTCTGCTATCATCCCTGCCTATGGTAAAGAGTATGCGACCGGCGGCGTAGTTGCTGCTGGCGGCCTGTATGTTATCCTGGCCATCCTGATCAAGGTTCTGGGCACCAAGAGAGTTATGAAGCTGTTCCCGCCCGTTGTGTGCGGCCCGCTCATCATCCTCATCGGTATTAACCTGGCTGCTTCCGCAGTTAATAACCTGTTCACCAACTGGGCTCTCGGTATTGTTCCGATTCTCGTGATCATCATCTGCAACACCTGGGGCAAGGGCATGATCAAGATCATCCCCGTTCTTATCTCCCTGATCGTTTCCTACATCGTAGGCATCATCATGGGCGCTGTTGATTTCAGCGCTGTTGGCACCGCTGCTTGGGTTGGTCTCCCCAACTTCCATCTGCCCAAGTTCAACGCTGACTGCATCATCGCTGGTCTGGCTGTTGCTGTTGCTGCAATGGTTGAGCATGTAGGCGATGTTATGGCTATCGGTGCTACCACCGGCCGTAACTACATTGCCGATCCTGGTCTGACCCGCACCCTGCTGGGCGATGGTATTGGTACCTCCCTGGCTGGTCTGCTTGGCGGCCCTGCCAACACCACCTACTCCGAGAACACCGGCGTAGTAGCCCTGACCCGCGTATTCGACCCCTTCGTAATGCGTATTGCTGCTGTCATGGCTATCATCCTCTCCCTGTCTCCCAAGTTTGAGGCAGTCATCAACTCCATCCCCACTGCTGTTATCGGCGGTATCTCCTTCGTTCTGTATGGCATGATCGCCGCTACCGGTATCCGTACCATCGTAGAGAACCAGGTTGACTTCGTTAACATGCGTAATGTTCTGATCGCTGCCATCATCATGGTATCCGGTCTGGGCTTCAACACCTATCCGATCCACATCGGTGGTGTTTCGTTCAGCGGCCTGGCCTGCGCTGCAGTATTCGGCATCATCCTGAATGCTATCCTGCCCGGCAAGGACTACGAGTTCAAAGAGGACTAATTCAGAGTAACTGAATGAAAATCCTTTTAGAGCTAAGGGATTGGAGATCATCTAAGGGATGAACTCTACCAAATAAGACAGCTCCATTTCTCATCGTGTTTCACACAAAAGCCCCCCGTCCGCAAGGACGGGGGTGTTTTTGCATAATAGTGGGTACGGCACAGAAAAAAGGAACAGCCCGCCGGCTGCTCCTTCTCGGTTATTTCTGCTGTGCTGCGGCCAGGTCCGCCACGGTATCGATATCAAAATGCTCCTGCGGGGGCGCAGGGATGGTATGCACCAGCTCCGGATGCGCACGCATCACCTCTCTGCCGCCCACATCGCCGTCCTGCGCCAGCAGCTCCCCGTAAACGGCAGCAGGGAAGATAGAGGGGATGGAAAAGCGCCCCTCAAATTCGCAGCCCCATATCCCGCCGGGCTCCTTCTCCCATGCGTTAATCAGCCGGTGCAGGGTCTCCACGCTAAGGAAAGGCTGGTCTCCGGTGAGGAACAGGCAGCCGTCGCTCTCCCGGCAGGCGGCCAGCCCCAGCCGCAGACTGTGGCTCTGTCCCAGCTCCGGCTGCGGGTTCAGCAGCACGGTAAAACCCGCCGCCTTCGCTAAGGGGGCGGTTTCCACCGAGCAGACAGCTGCCCGCTGCATAACGGGCAGCGCTGCCGCCAGCTCCAGCGTGTGGCATAACAGTGGCTTGCCATCTAGCAGCTGCAGCAGCTTATTGGCCGCCCCAAAGCGCCGGGAAGCCCCAGCCGCCAGTACAACCAGCGAAAGATTCATTCGGCGGCCTCCGGGAAGAAATCAGCCAGGTGGGCCTTGGCATAAGCTTTGCAGTCGGCCTCCCACTGGCGGTAACGCTCCAACAGGGAACGCCCCTCCGGCGTCAGGGTGGAGCCGCCGCCGCCGGCGCCGCCTACCTTCCGCTGGATCAGCGGATATCCCAAAGCCGCCTCGCAGCTGCGCAGCATGGTCCAGGCCTTGCTGTATGCTATTTTCATTTCCATGGTGGCGGTACGGATGGACTCGCACCGGTCAATACGCTCCAGCAGCTCCGCTATGCCGGGCCCAAATACCTTCACATCGTCCATACGGATCCGCACTGAGGTGCTGGCAGTCATCTGTTTATTGCTCATGGGGAACCTCCTTTATCCTTCCTTAATATCCTTATTATGACTGATATCAATTGACTTTTCAAGTGCCGCGTGTTATTCTTTGAACAGTATATCGGTGAAAACCGGAGAGGGGGAATAAATATGGAACACCATTCGGCAATGTCGTCCTTTGGCCTAGAAAATTCCCATGTAACGGCGATCGTAGGCGGCGGCGGTAAAAGCAGCCTGATGGCTGCTCTGGGGAAAGAATACCACCGGCGGGGCGAAACGGTCATTATGACCACCACCACCCACATCCGCCCGCCCAGGGAGAATGGCTACATGGGCGATGACGCCGTGGTTTTAGGCAGCCTTTTGGCCAGCTGCCGCCTGATGACGGTAGGTACCATGAGTGAAGAAAGAAAATTCGGCCCCTCCCCGCTGCTGGAGCAGCTCCCGGAGCTTGCTGACCGTGTTATAATAGAAGCGGACGGCACCAAGGGCCTGCCGCTGAAGGTGCCCAATGACCGCGAACCGGTCATCCCGGCCTTCGCCGATGCGGTCATCGCAGTGGCGGGGCTTTCCGCGTTGGGCCGCCCGCTCGGTGAGGTGTGCCATCGCCCGGAGCTTGCAAAGCTGCGTTTTGATCTAGAACCGGACCAAATTGTAACCCCGGAGCTGATGGCGATGCTGCTTAGCTCTCCGCTGGCGCAGCGCAAGGATGTGGGCAGCCGCCCATATGCCGTTCTGCTCAACCAGGCGGATCGGGCCCGGCCGGATGAAATAGCGGCCTTGGCCACTCTTTTGTTGCAAAAAGGCGTGGAGCGGGTCGTAACCGCGGCCCTGCAGCGTCGGCCCGGAGAATACGAGGTTTGGAAGCGATAGGAGGAGAGAATATGCTGATCGCCATTAAAGGCGCGGGGGATCTCGCCACCGGCATTGCCTGCCGGCTGCACCGCTGCGGGTTTCAAATCGTCTGCACCGATATCGAAAAGCCCACCACGGTGCGCTGCACGGTGGCCTTTTCCCGTGCGGTGTACGATGGCGCCGCAACGGTGACAGGGGTCACGGCCCGCCTGGCCAAAGATGCTGCGGATGCCCGCCGCATCATCGGGGAAGGGGAGATCCCCATTCTCATTGACCCCGAATATAAAGAGGCCAAAAAGCTGGAACCGGCTGTGCTGGTGGATGCCATCATTGCCAAGAAAAATATCGGAACAAAAATCACTGATGCGCCGCTGGTGGTGGGCATCGGCCCCGGCTTTACCTCCGGTGTGGATTGCCACTTCTGTGTGGAGAGCAACCGCGGGCATGATATGGGCCGCACCCTGTATGAGGGCTCGCCCGAACCGGATACCGCCACCCCTGGCAATGTGGGCGGGTTCAGCGGCGAGCGCATTATCCGCGCCACCGCCGATGGCATCTGGCACCCGGTGGTCAAGATCACCGATGTGGTGGAAAAGGGTCAGCTGGTGGCCTACGCCGGGGAAGAACCGGTCTACGCCAATATGGGCGGTATCGTCCGCGGTATGCTGCCGGAGGGAACCCCCGTGACCAAGGGCCTCAAATCCGGCGATATTGACGCCCGGTGCAAGGTCGAAAACTGCTTCACCCCCTCCGATAAGGCCAACGCCATCGCGGGCGGTATTCTGGAGGGTGTATTGTACTATACCAAATTGCTGGAGGGGAAATAAAATGCAGGGTGATATTAAAATGAGCAAACTTGCCTCCTGCGGGGGCTGCGGCGCCAAGGTAGGCGCGGGAATGCTGAGCCAGATCTTGCAGGGCATCCCCACGGTAAAGGATGAAAACCTGCTGGTGGGCTACGATACCAGCGACGACGCCGCCGTTTATAAGGTAAGCGATGATTTGGCCATTGTGCAGACGCTGGATTTCTTCCCTCCCATTGTGGATGATCCCTACATGTTCGGGCAGATCGCCGCAGCAAACGCCATCAGCGATATTTACGCCATGGGCGCCACCCCAAAGATCGCGCTCAATATCATGACCGTGACCCCGCAGATGTCCAAGGAGATGATCCACGAGGTGCTGCGCGGCGGCTACGAGAAAGCCTATGAGGCCGGTGTCATCATCGCCGGCGGCCATACCATCAATGACCAGGAGCCGAAATACGGCCTTTCCGTGACCGGCTTTGCCCGTCCCGATGAGATCCGCATGAATTGCACCCCACTGGAAGGGGATGTGCTCATCCTCACCAAACCCCTGGGCATTGGCATCACCACCACCGCCAACCGCGCCGAGCTGGCCCCGCCGGAGCTGTACCAGCGCGCCGTAAAGCAGATGGCAACCCTCAATAAATACGCCTGTGAGATCGCACAGAAATACCGTGTCTACAGCATGACCGATGTGACCGGCTTTGCCCTGATGGGCCACGCCACCGAAATGGCCCGCGGCAGCGACCTGACCATCGTCATCGATAGCGCCAAGGTGCCGGTACTGCCCGGGGTACAGCCCCTGGCCGAAATGGGCCTCATCCCGGAGGGCGCCTACCGCAACCGTCAGTTTGCCGGGCCTACCGCCCGCTTCGCCGAAAGCGTCCCGCTGTATCTGCAGGATATCCTGTACGATCCGCAGACCTCCGGCGGCCTGCTCATCGCCGTGGATGCGCGCGATGCCGAAAAGCTGCTGGCAGAGCTCCTGCGGTGCGAAAATGTACCGGGCGCTGCCATCATCGGCTGCGTGGAGCAGTACCAGGATTGTTCCATCTATGTAAAATAAGCAAAAGATCCGGAGCCCCTGCGAAGGGAGGCCCCGGATTTTATTATAGCGGAAAGCCCGCAAAAAGGCGCCCCGCAGGGCACCGCTCTGCGAGCGGTGTGACGGGCTTCGCCCGTCCCGGCGGCTCTGCCGCCGCCCCTGCGGGGCGCCCATTGCCTTTCGAAAACCTTACGCTAGGTCATGGATCGCCCGGATGGCAGCATCCACTTCCTCCTCGGTGGTGGTATATCCGATGGAAAAGCGCACCGTCCCCTCCGGATAGGTCCCCAGTGTCTTATGTGCCAGAGGGGCACAGTGCAGCCCGCACCGCGTTAGGATGCCATACTGCTCCTCCAGCTGGAACGCCACCTCGGCGTTATCCTGCCGCAAAAAGTCCACCGAGATCACGCCTACCCGCCCCTTGGCATCGGCCGGGCCGGGGATACGGATATGTTCATTCCCGCGCAGCCCGCTGAGGAATCGTTCGGTCAGCGCCATCTCTCGCCGGTGCAGGGCATCCAGCCCCACCTCCTGCAGGTAGCGCAGCGCCACCCCCAGCCCCATAATGCCGGGCAGGTTGGGGGTCCCTGCCTCGTAGCGGTCGGGCAGGGTAGGGGGCATCTCCAGCGAGGCCGACATGCTGCCGGTCCCCCCCGCAATCAGCGGCGTCAGCGCCTTGTTCATCTCCTCGTTCATCACAAAGCCGCCAATGCCGGAAGGCCCCAGCAGCCCCTTGTGCCCGGTAAAGCACAGGGCGTCTATCTGCAACTTCCGCATATCAAAGGCAAAATGCCCGGCTGCCTGGGCGCTGTCCACCGCAAACAGCACCCCGTGCCGCCGGCAGATGGCTCCGATCTCTCCCATGGGCTGAATGGTCCCGCTGACATTGCTGGCGTATTGCATCACCACCAGCCGGGTTTTAGGGGTGATAAGCTTCTCGAATTCCTCCAGCCGCAGCACACCGTCCTCATCGCACGGGGCAATGGAAACCGCCACGCCCGCCGCCTCCAGCTGTGTGGCCGGGCGCGCCACCGCGTTGTGCTCCATCCCGCTGATGATAAGATGATCACCGGGGCGCAGCACCCCCTTCATGATCATATTCAGGCTCATGGTCACGCCGCTGGTAAAGATGGCATAGCTGGGGTCCTCCCCGGCGCCGAACAACCGGCACAGGTCCTCCCGCACCGTCAGGGTGGAAAGCGCCGCCTCCGCGGTGGCCCGGTAGCTGGAGCGGTTGACATTGACGCCCACCTTCTCGATGTAATCCTTCATGGCCTGGCCAACCCCCGGTGCCTTGGGGAAGCTGGTCGCGCCGTTATCCAGATAGATTTGTTTCATAGAGGCCTCCGTTCTCCTTTTGCGGGAATAGTGTATCCGCAGTTATTGTACCACTCCCCACCGGCAAAAACAAGTAGAGTACTTCCGCATTCTATGCGGCATGGCCCATCCGGGTGCCGGGCAGGGCAGCGGGGCGCTTTTTGCATAGTATGGTATGGGGCACGGCCCCAATATGCCCAAAGGGGGCAGTACCATGGAGTATCTCGCGACCTTCCCCAACCAGCTGCAGGCGATGGAATACGCGCGGGCCCTTACCCGCAGCGGCATCCCCAGCCGGATGATGCCCCGCCCCCGCGCACTGGAGGCCAGCTGCGGCACGGCGGTGCGGTTTTCCAGCCGCCAGCCGGTGGATATCCTGCTGACACTGGCCCCGGTCAAAACGCTGTATCGGGTGGAGCAGGGCAGCTACTGGCCGGTCGGCTAAAAAACAAAAGGGCGGCGTCTATCCGGCAACAGGGCGGCGCCGCCCTTAGTGGGCTTGCCATGCGGGTGAAAAGCGGCTATACTTAGGAAGAATCCGACACGGTTCTCCCCAAATTCTTATGGTACAATGGAAAAAACACTCTGCGGCTACGGGATGACCGCAGGGGAAAGGATAAATAAAATGCAAGGATTTCTGCTCTCCATCCGGGTCGTGACCCCCATCCTGCTGATGCTGTGCGTCGGCATGCTGGTGCGGCGGCTGGGCTGGGTGGATGAAAAAACGCTGAATGTCATGGACCGCCTGGGCTTTAAGCTGCTGCTGCCCACCCAGCTCTTTTACAGCCTGTACCGCGCGGAGTGGGATGTCTCGGTCTACGGCAAGCCACTCTTGGCCTCCATCATCATTATTCTCATCATATTGGTGCTGGCATTGCTCATTTTCGGCCGGCTGGAGTCCGACCCCAAGCGCCGCGGCCCGGTCATCCAGTGCGAGATCCGTGTGAACTTCGTCATCTTCGGCATGGCCATCATCGCCTCCTTGTACGGCAGCGAAAATACCGGCCTCATCGCCATTATGGCGGCCATCATCATTCCGCTCACCAGCACCATCTCCGCCATCCTGTTCGAGGTCTACCGCGGCGGCCGGGTAAAGCCCGCCATGCTGCTGCTCAATATCATCAAAAACCCCTACCTCATCGGCGCGGCGCTGGGGCTCATCTTCCTGCTGCTGCGCATTCCGCTGCCCCAGCCGGTGGAAAAAACGGTCAGCGATATCGGCGGCATGGCCACCCCTTATTGCCTTATTGTGCTGGGCGGCAGCATCCACCTTTCCCGCTTCGGCGATTACGGCCGTTCTCTGTGGCTGGCGGTGCTGGGTAAAAGCGTCATCATCCCACTTGTGTTCATTCCACTGGTGGTGTTGGCTGGCTTCCGCGGGGATGCCCTGGCGGCATTGGCAGTTATGCTGGCCTGCCCCACGGCGGTCTCCGGTTATACCCTGGCCAACCAGTGCGGCGCCGATGGCGAGCTGGCGGCGCAGCTCATTGTGGTCACCACACTCTTTTCAGTCGTCACCATGTTCCTCACCATCTGGGTTCTTACCTCCATGGCGTTGATATGACAAAAGCAAGAAAAACGGACCTATCCGCTTTGGGATAAGTCCGTTTTTTGCTGTAAATGGAAGGAGTGAACCTGTAAGCCGAGTTCTGTCTGGGACAACAATCTATCTAGGCCTGCTGTTGCCAGCAGGCTCCAGCCACTCTTTTGGGGATCGGGACGGGCAGCCCCCTGTGATCCCGCTTGGTGTTGCTCCGGATAGGGTTTACATAGCCTTTGGGTCACCCCAAAGCTGGTGAGCTCTTACCTCGCCTTTCCACCCTTACCCCTTGCGGGGCGGTATCTCTCTGTTGCACTTTCCCGGGCGTCGCCGCCGGCTGCCGTTAGCAGTTATCCTGCCCTGTGGAGCTCGGACTTTCCTCATGCGGGGCCTTTCGGACACCCGCCCGCTGTTGTCCAGCTCACTCCTTCGGTTTTACGAGTATAACACACTGGCCATGTCAAAATCAAGCGTCCCCGGTAAGTTTGGCATTCACCGCCCGGAAAATCGCCTCATTCGCCTTACATACCTTGCGGTCATAGGTCAGCAGGCCGTTGCGCTCGCCCTCCACATCACTTACTTGGGTGTAAACGGCCGCGGCCAGCCCCCTCTCCTTGGCGGGGATGATCTGCTCCTCCATCAGCTTTTGGAACGCTCGGTTAAATTCCGTCGGGTCAGCGATCTTCTTGTAGCCGAATTCTGCTCCCTCGCCCCAGCAGTGGCCGGGCACAGCGCAGTTGTAGCCGCCGTATTCCGTCAGGCAGATGGGCCGCTGCTCCTTGGGCGGCTGTTTGTGGTGATACGGCCGGAAATACCAGTGAATACTCTTGATGTCCCCGCCGCCTTGATCGTACCAGCCGCTGGCGTGGTCGATCGGCCGGGTATCATCCCGCTTTCGGATAAACTCCGCAGCTTTCAGGGCGTCAAACTGCCCCCAGCCCTCGTTAAAGGGCACCCACAGCGCCAAACTCACGGTATTGTACAGCAGGTCTATCATCTGTCCCAGCTCCTCGTAGTAGTGGGTGCGCCCCGCTTCATCGCTCCGGGAAAAATAGCGGTAGCGGTCGTCCTTGACCCGCAGCCCCAGGTTGGAGAATACATAGATAGACAGCGGGGAATAGCTCTCACCGCCGTTCATCATATCCTGCCATACCAGCATCCCCAGCCGGTCACAGTGGTAGTACCAGCGCAGCGGCTCCACCTTGATGTGCTTGCGCAGCATATTAAAGCCCAGCCGCTTCATTTCAGCAATGTCATGGATCAGCGCCTCATCGCTGGGGGCGGTGTAGTAGCCGTCGCTCCAGTAGCCCTGGTCCAGCAGTCCGTTCTGGAAATAGGGCTTTCCATTCAGCAGCAGGCGGGGCAGTCCCTTTTCATCCCGCCCGATGCCGAAGGCCCGCATTCCAAAGTAGCTCTCCACTTTATCGCCGCCCGCCAGGGTGATGGCAGCATCGTAGAGGAACGGATTCTCCGGGCTCCACAGGCGCAGTTCCTCCGCCGGGATGGTAAGCGTGCTCTCCCCATTTTCGTCGGTTTGCCCTTCGGCAATGATGCCCCCATCCCTGCAAATCGTGACAGCGGCCATGGCAGGGTCATCCGCCTCCAGCCGAATGTGGACCGCATTTTCCTCCGGCTTTGGGGTAATGCGCAGGGACCGCAGATAATTTTCCGGTACGCATTCCATCCACACCGTCTGCCAAATGCCAGACTGCGGCGTGTACCAGATGCCGGTGTTTTTCAGCCGCTGCTTGCCGCGGGAAAGGGAACCGGTATCGGTGGGGTCGGTGACACGAAGCTCCAGCGTAAAGGCATCGCCCTCAATAAGCTCGGTCACATCCAGGGCAAAGGGCAGGTAGCCCCCGGTGTGACTGCCCGCTTCCTGGCCGTTGACCCACACGGTGCAGCGCTGGTCCACCGCCCCGAAATGAAGGAGCAGCCGGCCGCCCCGGAAAAAGCCCTCCGGCAGGGTGACGCTGCGGCGGTACCACAGGTACTCATCCGGCTGCAAGATGTGTCCCACCCCGGAAAGCGGGGTCTCCGGCGAAAAGGGCACCACGATCTCCCCCTGCATGGCAGCGGGCTTTTCGGCCGTTTTGGTAATGGCATATTCCCATATGCCGTTCAGGTTCAGGTAGCTGTTTCTCCTCAGCTGGGGGCGGGGGTATTCCGGCAGCGGGTGCTCCCGGTCAAGTGCCTCTCCCCAGGGTGTCAGCATGGCTTCGGTCATGGCAGTTCCGCCTTTCTGTCTTGGTTTCAGCAGGGTGCGGGGGCCGCCCCGCAGGGCACCGCCCTTCGGGCGGTGTGACGGGCTTCGCCCGTCCCGGCGGCT